>Ga0307987_1000295_pt1 | contig 29975 bp, 25 predicted proteins | sample EllFjometagen181_FD_203157 | JGI IMG/M metagenome (GOLD analysis project Ga0307987, IMG submission 203157) | Marine microbial communities from Ellis Fjord, Antarctic Ocean - #181 | ecosystem: Environmental > Aquatic > Marine > Unclassified | place: Southern Ocean | collected 2014-10-08 | reverse complement strand
GGGGATGGTGGATTTGAACCACCGTAGGCATACGCCGACGGGTTTACAGCCCGTTCCCTTTGGCCGCTCGGGCAATCCCCCAGGGCACCTATTTCCCGGCCCTTCTGGGCCCCGGAAACCTAAACTGTCATAGAGCGATGGCCCATGGGGCTGACGGTGGGACTCGAACCCGCAACCTGTGGTTTACAAAACCACTGCTCTGCCGATTGAGCTACGCCAGCACGAGTCCAAAAACCCAGGGCCTCACGAGGGGCCCCATATAGTGATCCCCCCTGGGGGTGTCAACAAGCTTCAAGGATTTTCGTTCGACTCGAGCACGAAGAGGGTGGGGTCGGGGCTGTCGGGCAGCTCCAGCGCCAGCACCGTGATCTGCTCTCGAAGCTCGCCGTCGAAGCTCGACTCGAGCCGCAGCGGTACCTCGAGCCCACCCAGCACCTCTTGATAGTCTGCGAAGGTCCACGAAAGTTCATCGTCACCGGCCACGAGCGTGAGCTCGCGTGCCCGTCCATCGGTAGGATCGATGCCCACCAGCACGGCCTCAGCGGCGTCGCTACGCTCGAGGGAGATCCACTTCAGCTCGGAGTCCGAGCTTTTTCTTTCCACGACGCGGACCGGCATGGGCGTGGACCACGCGGCGAAGCTCGCAGCTTGTTCGAGCACCGCGGCGGGCTCGAACAGCGTCAGGGCCTCGCGGGTGGGGCCAGCGGACACCTCGTGGCGTTCGCCTCCCACCAGGAGCCAAGCCTTCTCACCGCGAATGACGGTGGTGCTGTCGGCGCCATCACCCTCGAGGACACGGAGCTCGAGCCGGACATCGTCGCCCACGCGCCAGTAGTCGTGCCACACACGCATGGACGTGTCACCAATGGCAGCGGCCCGCTCGAAACGAAAGTGGACCGGGTCCCAGGTCTCCAGACCCGGAGGACGCTCATCGTTGCTGCCGTCGCCACCGTGGGCCAGCACGAGGGCCGACAACAGGCGTGCGCCTTCGGCTCTCGCGGACTGTTGGTCGGCCTGAGCCTGCGCACCGGGGTCGCTGGGAGCCTCGGGGCCCGCCTGCTGTTCACTGGGTGCTGCCACCGCGAGCTCTTCCACAGGCAAAACATCCCGCCCTGCCACGAGCAAGACCTGCACGCTGGCGCCGGTCAGTTCGGCCAAGCGCCGGGCGGTGACGGCCGCGAGTTCCCGGTCCTCGATGCCCTCGACACGCACCTGGAACACCCATCCCCTGCCCTTACGGAAGCTGCGCACCACCTGTGCGTCGAAGCCCTCGGCGACAGCCAGGGAGCGCGCGGCGTCGGCCTCGCTGCGATCATCGTGGCCGATGGTCTCGACGGTGTAGGGTTCGGCCAAGACGCCTGCGCTGACGAGCCACAGCAGCCCCAGTATGGGCCAGGCTCGCGCGGGATTCGCTGCCATGGTCACTCCTGCTCTCGAGAGTTCACGGTGGGTTCGTCGCTGGGAGCGCCCGCGCGGGCACGCACCGTCGGGTCGGAGTCCGCGGCCAGCGTCGCCAAGACGTCGCGGTAGCCGTCTGGGTCCACGTCGCCGAGGAAGCTGGCCACGAAGCCGCGGATGCGGGGATCTTCGTGGCCTGCGAGGGTCGACAGGCGCTCCGGGTCTCGCCCACCCGCAACTGCGAAACGATCGGAGACCTCCGACCGGCATGCCTGGCTGGGGGGATGCTCCTGATCCAGCATGACCTCGAGCAGCGCGGGCAGTGTCTCGTCCCAGCGCTGAAGCCTGAGCACGTCCAGTGCAGCAAGACAGAAGAGATCCGCGTCGGCGCCCGGGCCCCTGGCAGCGTCCAGCAAGACCGAGACACCCCGCATACGCCCGATGACCACCAGCGCCTTGGCTGCGGATCGGCGGGCGTTGGAGTCGTCCCCCCCCATGACGCGCTCGAGGAAGAGCCAGTCCGGTTCGGTGGGGTACTCGAGGTTCAAGCGAGGTTCGTCGGGATCGAACGACGCCAGCGCCTCGGAGGGATCAGGATCGTCCACCACCGCCGCATCGGGCTGGGGCCCGGCGACATCGGGGGGCATCGGGAGGGTCCGGGCGACCCCCTGCAGGCCGTCTCCCACGGTATCGGACGCGAAGCGAGCCAGCGCCACCACCGAGCCCACGAGGACCACGCCGAGGGCGAGGGGCATCCATGAGGTGCTTCGTGCCATGGGATCTCCGGGGGGGCTGCCGCGAGGGCATATCACTCGGGTCGCAGGGCGTCTGCATCGCCGACGGTCTCCGGCAGGGGGACCTCTTCGATCTGGATGGGCTCCGGCATGAAGGTCAACACCAACACCAGCAACGCCGCCACAGCGAGCCAGCGCGCTCTGGCGGTGAGCCCCGGACGCTGCCGAACCTCGAGGTTGCGCCAGGCTCCGATGACGAGCAGCACACCGGCCCACACCGCCCAGCCTGGCCACACCAACACGCCGGCCACCACCATCAGCACGATGATGCCACGGCTGCACCAGCCCGCCCAGCGCGGCAGCAGGGCACCGAGGATGTGCCCACCGTCGGTCTGCCCCAGGGGTATGAGGTTGATGGAGGTGACCAGGCAGCCCACCCAGCCCGCCAGGGCCACAGGGTGAAGCTCCGCATAGCGGCCCGGAGGTGCGCCGGCGATGGCGGTGCCCAGCAGCTCCACCACCCAGGGATCGGTGAAGATCATGTAGCTCTGGCCCGCCTCGAGGGTGATGTCGGGACCGGTGAAGCGCAGCCCGATGGCCAGCAACCCAAACGCCACCACCGCACCCGCGAGGGGGCCGGCCACGGCCATCTCGAGCAGCGCGGTGCGGCTCGTGGGCTTGCTGCGAAGCTGGATGACCGCACCCAGGGTGCCGAAGCCTCCGAAGGGCATGGGCAGGAAGTAGGGTAGCGACAGCCTGAAGCCGTGCCGCAGCGCCACCACGTAGTGGGCCAGCTCGTGGCTGAGCAGGAAGGCCATGAGCGCAGCGGAGTATGAGGCCGCGCGGAGGGCCACGTCCAGGTCACGAAAGGCCTCGAGCCCACCCTGGGACCAGAACATGGACGCCAGCGTGGCGACGAACAAGGCCAAGCTGATCCCGCGCTCGCGGGTGGACTCCATGGGAAACGACCGGCGGGGCTAGCCGGGGATCTCGCGCACGGTGAACTCGTAGGTGCCCGTGTCGGTGCCACCGCCGATGACCAGCAGGTAGGCCTTGCCGCCCTGCAGGGTGATGTCCAGGAACGCTTCCTCGCCGGAGTCGTCCGACGCCCCGCCGGTGTTGTGCACCATGTTGGCGGTGGCGTTTTCGTCCTCGTCCAGGCTGTCGGCATCGAACCAGTTCATGTTCCACTCGTCGCTGTCCTCGAGGGCCGTATCGACACTGCACATCTTGACCAACACCTGGTCGTGGAACGTGAGGGGAGCAGGCTCGTCGGCGTCGGCCACACCGTCGAGATCCCAGTCGTTGGAGCAATCCAGCGTGAGGCCCGTGTCCTCGGGAGGCTCTCCACAAGCATCGAACGCGGTGACACCTGTACCAGTCCCCGTCCCGCCCTTCAGCACGCCATCGGAGATGGGCGTGTGGGACAGGATCTCCTGGTAGTAGAGGTACTCGAGGATGGACGTGGGGTAGGCGAAGGCGAGGCCGTCGCTGTGTGCGCAGGTGGCGCGGGTGGTGAAGGTCTCGTCGGGGGTGGGGACCCACTCGGCGGGCACGACCGCGAACCATGGATCGTAGGGCGCCGCGTCGCCGCTTTCGTTGTAGTGGCGATCGAGCCAGATGTGCAGCCTCACCTGGGACCCCAGGGCGCGCTTGGTGAGGTCGATGGCCCAGCGGTCGGTGTCGTAGAAGTCGGCGTCGGCGTACAGCCCGTCCGGGTCGTAGGTGGCGATCTGCCAGACACTGCCGATTTCACCGATTCCGTAGACCGGGGTGCCGTCGTCGGGGATAGCCGGCACGGTGACCGCGTTGGTGACCGACGAAGAGAAGATCTCTTCGACCGCGATGTCCACGAACTCGGGATCGTTCCAGCGGATGACCGCCCCGAGCAGGGACTGGCCCGACGGTGTGATGTTGAGCATCGCTTGGTCGTAGGGGATGCCGGTGAAGCGCACCACCGAGGCCGCATAGCCGGACACCATGCTGCCCCAGAACTCGAAGTCGGGCACGTAGGTGGCGTGGTCGCTGTTGCCGATTGTGACCCGCAGAGCCACGTTCTCGAAAGGATCAGCGGTGGTGCCGCCATCCATGTAGACGTTCTCACCGCCGAAGTTGATGCCCCGCTGGTAGCCGTTGGCACCGTAGTAGATGCCCACGGTGGGGGTGGCAGGGGGCTCGGTGGGAGCGATGACAAACTCGGCGGCCCCGTAGACCGGCCAGTCATCGGTGGACATCAGAGAATCGCCATCGGCATTGGTCACACCACTGGTGAGCATGGCGACCTGCCACATGACCATGAGGTCCTCGAAGTCGGCGTCAACGCCCATGGAGAGCATGGCGCCGGTCACAGCGTCGGTACCAGTGACCTCGGTCTGCACCAGGTGAGCCAGGACCTCTGTGCCGTAGACATCCACCAGCCAGCGCACGAACAGGTACTGGGCGCCGCGCCCCTCGAGGGACAGAGCGCCGCCTTCGGACGACATCGAGGTGAGGCCGTACAGGTGGGGCGCGTCGAGGTAGTCCCACGCGTCGTCGAAGTAGATGGCGCCGAAGCCGCAGATGTCGGCGGCCACCGCCCCCAGGCCCTGCATCAACCAGGCTTCTTCGTCGCTACCGGCCAGCTCGAGCACCTTCTGGTTGTAGACGATGAGGTGGGTGGTCTCCGCAGCGATCTGCGCCGCCAGGGAGATGCTGGTGTAGGCTTCGACCGTGGTGGTGAAGTCTTCGTTGATGTAGCCGTAGGGGTCGGGGGCGAAGACGTAGATGATCTCCTGGAAGTCGGAGATGGGGTTCTCATCGGGGTCGTATTCGGTGAGATCGACCTCGGGATCGGCGTAGGACTCAAAGACCGCGGCGTGATCGTCGGGGTTCAATGAGGTCTGCGGGACCTTGTTGAGCACCGGCGTGATGAGCACCGTGACCCGATCGTCACCGTTGACGTCGCTAAACTCGCCAAACAACGCTTCGAGGTTGACCATGATGTTGGCGTCGACGATGCCGGCGATGATCTCGAGATCGCAGTTGTCGAAGCCGTAGGAGGGATTGTCATCGACCTCGGTGATAGTGCCAGTGCATCCTTCGTCCCAGTCCAGCCCGACGCTGTTGTCGACCCAGATGGCCACGGTCTCGCCGAGGGCCACCAGCGTGGCAGTGGAAGTCTGGTAGGACGAAGCGTCGGTGATGTCGTCACGCACTTGGAACGAGTCGGTGGTCTCCCCCACGACGAGGTCGGGGAAGGGCGGGGGCGGGCTGGGCTCGACGCCCGCTGCATCGCGCTCGCTCACCCAGCGGCGTAGGTTCTGGTGGTAGGGCGACACCACAGGCGCATCGGCGAGGCTGACCACAGGGGCGGGCCTGGGGTCGACCGTGGTGGTCTCGTCCACCGAGTACCAAGCCCTGAAGCTGGCGTCGTTTTCGGTGTTGTTGATGAACACGCCGTAGAATTCTTGGCCCTTGTTGGAGTCGCCGTCGAGATCGGTGAGCGCGATGAGCACACCCTCATCGAGCTCTTCGTGGTCGATGATGGCGATGTCACCGGGATCACGAAACTCGTAGTCGGGATCCGAATCGGTGTCCGTGTCGGTGTCCGTGTCGGTGTCCGTGTCGGTGTCCGGGTCGGTGTCCGGGTCATCGACCGCAGTATCGTCGCTGCAGTTCGGGCAGAACGGCGGGAATTCATTACCACAGCCATCGCAGGCGGCCAGGGAAATCAGGGAGCCAAGTAAAATCAGGTGCAGCGCGCGCATCGTTCCTCCGTGGGCCGTTCGAGGCGGTCCCGTGGCCCGACCTTTCGTCAAGCCCATACTACCGAATACCACGGCGCTTTCGCGCCCGTCAATGCGCGTGTGCCGCCATCCTCGCCCCGCTGGCCGGTATCGTACCCGTCGGCTCGCCCCTTCCCGGACGCGGGGAAGCGAATATCTTGTGCAGCGAAGAACCGGGAGCTTCGCACCATGCGCAACCTCTACGAGATCCTGGGTGTCCCCAAGGACACCGATCAGGCCTCGATTCGCAAGTCATTCAAGCAGTTGGCCCGTCGTTATCACCCCGACGTGAGCAAGGAGGCCAACGCCGAGACCCACTTCAAGGAGGTCAACGCCGCCTACGAGGTGCTGTCCGACGAACAGAAGCGCGCCTGGTACGACGAGTTCGGTGAGGACTCCCTCAAGGTCGGATTCGATGCGGATCGGGCACGAATGTACCGGCAAGCCGGTCACGCTGGCGGGGGTCCCTCGGGCTTCGGCGGCGGAGGGGTGTCCCTGGACGAGCTATTCGGCAACATGTTCGGCGCTGGGGGCGGCGGCAGACGCCGATCACGCGGCGACTGGGGCGACTCGGTCACCGTGCGTCGGCGCGGCCCCGACGTCGAGGTTCAGACGAACATCGACCTGCTCACCGCCATCCGCGGCGGCGAGTCCATCATCCAGCTGCGGCGTCCGGAGTCCTGCATGGCATGCGCGGGCGAAGGAGGCCAAGGCAAGCAGCCCTGCGAGGCCTGTCGCGGCGCCGGGCGGGTCACCCAGAACCGCTTTGGTATGCGGGCGGTGGTGCTCTGCGACAGCTGCGCAGGCAGCGGCAGCAGCTTCGCCCACGAGTGCCCCATTTGCGCCGGAAGCGGCAGGGTCACCGCGAGCAAGCGCCTGAAGGTGCGCATCCCCGCCGGCGTGGAGGACGGCAAGGTGCTGCGCCTCAAGGGCCTGGGAGGCGAAGGTCGCAACGACGGACCACCGGGCAACCTGATGGTCACCGTGCACGTGGCGCCCCATCCCCTGCTCACCCGCCGCGGCGATGACCTCGAGCTCGAGGTGCCCATCACCATCGGCGAGGCCTTGGCCGGTGGTCGCATCACGGTGCCCACCCCCGATGGTGAGCTCAAGGTTCGTGTGCCGCCCAGCGCCCGCAACGGAATGGAGCTGCGCCTGCCTGGTAGGGGCGCACCCAAGGCCGACGGCAGCCGTGGCCACCTCTATCTGGTGCTCAGGCCGGTGATGCCCACCACCGATGATCCCGCGGCGGTGGAGATGGCGCAAAAACTCGACGCGTTCCTGGACGGCGACGTGCGCGGGGGCCTCGAGCTCTGAGCCACGCCGCGGGGCGCGGGTTACTCCCTGCGGGTTCTTCGCCCAGAGGCGCCCCATGGCCAGCCTTCTTCCCCTCTTCTTCCTGGTGCTCACCGCCCGAGCCGGGCTGGAAGATCTCGTCACCCAGGCCTCGAACGGCGACCTCCCCAAGACCGAGCGTCAGGCGGCCTTCGATGAGCTGGTGCGCACCGGCTACGGAGACGAGCTGATCGCCTTGGCGGAAGACCCGAACCACGACGCACGCCAGCGCTGGGTGATCATTCGGGTGATCGGAAAGATCCACAGCCCGCCGGGGGTGCAGAGCCTCGAGCGCCTGCTGGCCGACGACATCTCCGGCATCCGCGCTGCAGCCGCGATGGCCCTGGGGGACACCGGTGACGACACCCATGCTCCCAAGATCGCCGCCCTGCTCGAAGACCCAGCCATCATCGTGCGCGCCACCGCCGCAGACGCCCTGGCGCTGCTGGCGTCCCCCGCAGCGGTGCCCTACCTGGCCCTGGCACTGGACGATCCATCCAACTTCTACAGGGGTGAGAGCCTCTGGGTGCGGCGGCACTTCGTGGTGGCCCTGGGGGCCAGCCAGGACAAGGCCGCCCTCCCCTCACTGATCCGCTGCCTCGACGACGCCGACGGCACCATCGTCGATGCCGCCCTGCCCGCCCTCGAGCAGGTCAGCGGCGTGTCGTGGTCCGACGGCCGTAACCACGACGAGCAGATCCAGGCGTGGAAGCGCTGGTACGCCAACCAGTAGTAGTGGTGGTCGCCGCAGCGACTAGGCCTTGACGTGCAGCTTGAGCACCGTGCGGCCGATTCCGATGGTGTCGCCGGTGCGCAGCCTGCCCAGGCCCACCCGCCGACCGTTGTGGAAGGTGCCGTTGGTGCTGCCCAGGTCGCGCATGTAGATCATGCCACGGCCGAAGACTTCGATGACCGTGTGCCTGCGGGAGACCTCCGCGTCGGTGAGGGGGATCTCCCCTGCCCTGCGCCCGATGGTGACGGTGCCCCGCGTGAAGCGGAACACCTTACCGGCATCGGGGCCCGCCACAGCCTCGAGCACGGCGTTCATGCCCGGCGGCAGACGGAGGTCCTGCCCGATGACATCACCGTGGCTGCGGGTCTGATCACCGCCGCCCTTCTTGATGTCCACCAGCTCTTCGTCGAGCAGCCAGGCGATGTCCAGCTGTTGCTGCGCCGCGCGACGATGATCAGCGGTGGCGGCGTCTTCGTCGGTGCCCAGGAAGAGGATCATGCGGCAGGAGCCGATGGCGATCTCGTTGCCCGGTCGCAGCGTGGCTTCCCGCACCAGGCGCCCATCGACCATGGTGCCATTGGTGCTGGACAGATCCTGGATGACCCACTGGTCGTCCTTGAGGATGATGCGAGCGTGCACGCCGGAGACCAGCGGATCGTCGAGAATGACATCGCCCTTTTTGCGGCCGATGACCAGCGGCACCGTCTCAGGCACCGGGATCTGGGTGCCCGCACGATGTCCAGCTACGATCTGGAGGAAGGCTCGCGCCACCGGAACTCTCCTGGATTGCTGGTTGTCATCACAGCCAAGGCCGATCCGACGCCGCAGCGGAGGCTGACCCTATCACATGCCGCGGGGACGAGCGTTGCCCATGTAGCGTGCCAGGACGGCCTTCTGAGCGTGGAGGCGGTTCTCGGCTTCGTCGAACACCACGGACTGCGGACCGTCGATGACCTCGGCGGCCACCTCTTCACCACGGTGGGCAGGCAAGCAGTGCATGAAAATGGCCGAGGGGCGGGCGACCGCCATGAGGGCGGCGTTGACCTGGAAGCCTTCGAAGCGCTTCAGGCGGTCCGCGTGCTCGGACTCCTGCCCCATGCTGGCCCAGACGTCGGTGTAGACGACGTCGGCGGCATCGACACCCTCGCGGGGGTCTTCGGTGATCAGGATGGCGCCACCGGCGGCCGCCGCGAGGTCGCGGGCCGTGGCGACCAAGTCGGCGTCGGGGGCGTAGCCGCGAGGGTGGCAGACCGCCACGGTCATGCCGAAGCGGGCGCCGCCGTACAGCAGGGAGTGGGCCATGTTGTTGCCATCGCCGATGTAGGCCAGCTTGAGCCCCTCGAGGCGCCCGAACTTTTCCTGGATGGTCAGCAGATCGCAGAGCACCTGGCAGGGGTGCAGCAGATCCGACAGACCGTTGACCACCGGGACGCTGGCGTGCTCGGCCAGGGCGAGGATGTCGGCGTGGGAGAACACCCGCGCCATGATGCCATCGCAGTAGCGGGACAGGACCGCAGCGGTGTCGGCGATGGTCTCACCGCGATGGAGCTGGATGTCCTTGGGGCCGAGGTACAAAGCGTGGCCGCCCATCTGGGTCATGCCCACCTCGAAGCTCACCCGGGTGCGCAGGGAGGGCTTCTGGAAGATCATGGCCAGGCTCTGGCCCGCGCAGACATCCGAGAAGGCTCTGGGGTTGAGCTTCATCATGCGGGCGAGCTCGAGCAGAGCGCGGAGCTCCTCGGTGCTCTTTTCGAACAGGGACACGAAGTGCTGAGGCATGATGACTCCAGGTGCGCAGGAAACCGTCACTCGAGCCCGTCCAGACCGTCTGACGCCGGGCCCGATGGACGCGAACTCTAACGCGCGCCTCGAGTGGACGCGACAGGGACGGCGGGGCCCCAGCGCAGTGAAACCCCAGAATAGAACAAGGGCCCGAGGCGTGATGCTTCGGGCCCTTTGTCGTAGACCCAGTAGTCCTCGCAGATGAACTTGCGGTTTCCGTCTACTGGGCAGCAGGTGCCGTCGTCACAGTCGGCATCCGAGTGACACTCGTCCTCCTCTCCACGGCAGGCGAGCCCGGCGTAGGTCGCGCTGTGGTCGGAGTCTATTCCCAGCCCGCACTCTCCGGATGGGCAGTCGGAGTTTCGCGTGCAGGACGAGGGCACGCACTCGGGCCAGCTGTAGCTGGACCCCGCTGGTGAGATGCAGATGTCTCCGTTGCAGCCGTCGTCGTTTTCGCAAAGGAATGGATTGAAGACGTTGTCTACGGAATTCTGGCCAACGATGTAAGACCGCGTTGACGAACATCTTTGTAGGTTCTACATTATTGTAGTACTGCAGAGGTGAATCCATGTCCAGCACCCAGATCTCAGCCCACATCCCAGACGACCTCAAGGCCAAGCTGGACCGGCAGGCTCGCTCCACGGGTACGACCCGAGCCCACCTTGTCGCAGAAGCCCTGCGGCACCACCTGCTGGCCTTGAGCGAACTGCCGCCCGATGCGATCGTCCCCAAACGCATCGTGCTCACAGGCGAGAGCGCCGAGCGTATCCGCGACCTCGTAGAGCGCCCCCCCGACCCCACCCCCGAGATGAAGCGGCTCTTCGATGAACGTTGAGGTTCGCCGTCTCCAAGCAGGAGACGGCCGCACCTCGTTCCGCAGCGGAGACGCAGCCCTCGATCTCTACTTCCACCGCTTTGCGGGCCAGAACCAGTTTCGACACCACGTGGGAGTCACATATGTCGCGGTGGAGGCCGGCTGCATCCTGGGCTTCGCCACCGTATCTGCCGCCTCTCTGGATGCCGACGACCTCCCGGGTGGCAGGCGCATGCCCCCCTACCCTCTCCCGATCCTGCGGATCGCGCGCCTGGCGGTGTCAGAGGCTGTCCGTGCTCGAGGCCTGGGCTCAGGGCTGCTCCGCTTCTGCATCGAGCTGGCCGAACGAATGCGCGACGAAGTCGGCTGCGTGGGCGTGGTGGTCGACGCCAAGGAAGGAGCGCGCTCATTCTACGACAGGTACGGCTTCGTGGCGTTCGAAGCCGAGGAAGGAATAGCGCTCGCCCTGCCCCGCCCGGTCCCGATGTTCCTTCCGCTCGGGTCAGTGCCGCGGCGACGCAAGAACTCCTGATGGGCCGCTCGCTCCAGTGATTCTGGAGACGGCGTCCACACCATCCCGGAATAGGCCCGAAACCAAGAACAGCCCCTGGCATTCACCGGGGGCTGTCTGTGAAAGGCGAAGCTCGCGAGACGACTGACGAACTGGGTGGCCATGCTGGGGCCGGAGGCGGCGGTGGGGGTGCGGGAGGTGATGGGGGGAGCGCCTGGACCGCCGCGAATCACTCGCACATAGAACGCTCATGTCGTCCGGTGTCCGCGCACAAGTCTGCACGCGTGCCCGGCTCGATATCTTCGGGTGCGTCATCGAAGAAGAAACAATCGCCATGAGGATCAGGACCTGGTACGCGATGTCGTCGCACTCTGGATAGAGCGTCCAGCCCACATCGACCTCTTGCTCGACACGTAAAAGGCCGAAGGCTGCACTCGCCAATTCCGCATTCCCACCCGGTCAAGCATCGGTGGGTTCATCGGACGGAGGGTGCCCCGCCCAGTTGGCGTAGACCCGGGAGAAGTATGCGGGTGCCATACCCACCAACGCTGCGACCTCTTTGATCGAGCCGTGATGTCCTTCCCTCAGCAGCCGCTTGGCTTCGACCAAGCGGGCCTCGCGGAGGTAAGCGGTCGGGGTGGTCTCGAGCAGCTCCATCAGCCTCCGCTGGAGGTGACGCTTGCTCACCGAGCAAAGCCGCGCCATGTCAGCAGTCTTGAAGCTACGGTCCGCCAGATACGCGGCCACGACGCGCTCGAGGTGAGCGCGGAACTCCAGATCCAACATGGACGGCTGATGTGGAACGGCGGGTACCTCTGCCTCGGAGGTCGTCGCAGTGGGACCACCACTGGTTGATTCTGCGGCGACCCGATCAGCGGAGGGCTGTCCCGCCAGCCTGCGCACCCTCGCGATCAGCTCGCGGACTCGGAAAGGCTTGGTCAGGTAGTCGTCCGCCAACTCGAGGCCCTGCTCACGGTCGTTCGGTGCAGACTTCGCGCTGAGGAGCAGCACGGGCAGGTGCCTGATGCTCTCGTCGTCGCGAATGCGACGACACAGCTCCAGGCCGTCCACTTCGGGCATCATGATATCCGACACGACCACCCCAGGGCGCTGCTTGGCGAGAAAGGCCAAGGCCTCGATGCCATTCGCGACGCCCACGACCTGGAACATCGTCCCGAGCTGTTCACACAGGTAGGCGCGCATGTCCGGGTGATCCTCGACCACCAATACGCGAGCACGAACGTTGGGTTCGTCCTGGAACTCCGTCGGCCATGACCCCTGGAGCACCCCCTCCACATCGACGCCACTCACCACCGCGCCATCCTCCAGGTCGACCTCGTGAGGTTCGAGGTGCCCGGCGTCCAGGGGCAGACTGAACCAGAAGCAGGCACCGCCGTACTGTGCCTCGGGCTCGCCATGGGAGTCCAGAGGCCGGTGGGCATCACTCACACCCATCGCTCCACCGTGCAGCTCCACGAGCTCCCGCGCCAACGAGAGCCCGATCCCCGTGCCTCCATGCCGCCGTGAGTCCGAGGCGTCGACCTGGTAGAACCGCTCGAAGACCCGCTCTCTCAGTTCGGTCGGCACGCCGGTTCCGGTGTCCGACACCGAGACGTAGGCGAGCTCGTGGTCATCGCTGGTCAGGGCCAAATCCAGCGCGACACGGCCCCCCTCGGGTGTGAACTTCAACGCGTTGCCGATCAGGTTGGTGATCACCTTGTCCAGCAGATCGGCATCGAACCATGCGGGTACAGAATGGATCGGCGTAGAAACCGAGAGGCGGATGCGCCGGGACGCCGCCAGGGCCTCGAACCGTTCCGCCGTACGACGCACGAAAGCCGCCAGATCACTTCGGCGCGCCCGCAGCGGGATGCCGGCTTGCTCCATGCGTGCCACGTCCATGAGCTGGTCCAGGAGCCCCTCGAGACGCCGACAATTGCGCACAGCGAGTGACACACTGCTCCGGGGCTCATCCGCCAGCTCGAGCTGCTCGAGATTCTGCAGGGGCGCCGCGACGAGCGATAGGGGGGTGCGGAGTTCGTGGCTGATGTTGGCGACGAATCTCGTACGGAGGGCGCCCAGGTCCTCGAGCCGTTGGTTGCGCTCGGCCAACTCCAGGCCACGCTGGGCGAGCTCTTCGGTGCGCAGGGCGATGGCGGCCTCGAGCTGGCGCTGGCGCCAGCGGGAGCGGCGCTGTGCGGCGATGGACGCCACGATGGTCGCGAGCACGGCGAACAGGCCCACGACCCATGAAAACCACAGGTGCTCCCACAGGGCGGCCCGCCGTTGGACCTGCAAGAGGCGATGGTTCGGGCCCCAGCGCCCGGCCCAGCCGGCCTCCAGTTCGAGCTCGTACTCGCCTGGTGGGATCTCGTTCCATGCCGCTTGCCGCTGTTTCGTGGGCCCCCGCCATGACTCGTCCACGCCACGGAGGCGGTAGCGGAAGTGGAGCTGATCGGCGTGTTCGAAGGCCGCTGCCGTCCAGCGCACCGCTAGGCTACCCTCGGTCACCACCACATCCATCGGCTCTCGCCCCACCGCCATTTCTTGTCGTCGGCCGTCGACGACGAGCTCATCCAGCAGGATCATCGGTTCGGCCGGCAGTGCGGCGAGGGTCGGATCGGCGACCACCAGGCCGTCCTGTGTGGGGTACCAGAGCCGGCCTTGCCGGTCACGGTTGACCCTGGGCTGGAATCGTCCGTTGGTCTCGGCATCGACCAGGCCGTCGCTCTCATCCATACGCAGCAACACGACGAACGTCTCTCGGCCCTCGATGACCGCCTCCAGCTGCTCGCGCCAGCCCCAGTAGAGGCCCTCATTGGTGCTCAGCCAGAGACGACCCAGGAGATCGTCCTGCACCGAGCTGACGAAGGTCTCGGGCAGGCCCTCGGCCGCACCGAGGCAGGCCAGGGAGGCCTCGGACAGGGCCTCCCCTCGCGCCATCTCGACCCTGCAGATCCCGCCGCCCTCCGTGCCCACCCAGACTGCGCCACGGGAATCGACGGACAGTCCGCGGATCGCGTTGCTCGCGAGCCCCTGCGTGGTGGTCCGAGCTTCGATCCCCTCTGGCGTCCAGCGCAGCAGTCCGTGTTCGCTGGTTCCAGCGAGCAGGCTCCCGTCCGACAAGGGCAGCAGCGAGCGGATCCGAACCCCCGGCTCCACCAGGCTCGGCTCGACATCATGCGCGCCCGGTGAGAGCCGCTGGAGCCCCCCGCATCCCCCAAACCAGAGGGTCCCGTCGGCGGATTCCGCCATGGCGTAGACATCACAGCGGATGGCTTCGAGGCGCTCAGGCAGGCAGCGGTCACCAGCGAGGACGCATATCTCGGCGCCGTGAGCGAGCAGTGTTCGCGCATCGCTCAGGGTATGCAAGGCGGTCACGCGACCCAGTGGCCGCCCGTCTGGTGAGCGCAGCTCTGTGATGCGATCGCCGTCGAGCCGAGCGGCACCCCCATCGAGGCAGAGGACCCTCGCGTCGTCGTGGGTCGCGGCGACGCAGTCCACGGCGTCCACAGTGTCGGCTGCGATGCTCCACACCGGGACGCTCCGGGTGCGCATCACCCCTGCTCCACGCTCCTCGAGCCAGAGTGCCCCGCTGGCTTCCATGGCCAGCACGTCGAGCCTGACCTGCGCCTCTAGGAAGAGCGCACCGTCTCTGTAGAGGTGAGGGCCGACCACGGCCCAAGGTGCGATGGCGCGGTCGGTCGGTGGTGGACCGCGGTGGACCTCCAGTGCACCACCCCACTGCCACATGGAGCGCACCCCACCAGCCAGCCACGGACGGCCGGCAGGGTCCAAGCGCAAGGTCGCCGCCTCGATATTGGACGGGTGCTCCATGACGCCGTCTGGCCCGATCTCGAGGAGCCAGCCTTCCGCTCCGAACCACGTGCTGCCGTCTGCAGCCTGAACCAGGGACCAGGGGTGGCCGCTCTGAATCTCGAGGCTGCGCCCCGGTCGTGGTGGATCCCCCGGAGCCTCGATCAGCCGCGCCGGTTGGGATGTGGCAAGCCAGAGCCCTCCACCGGTCCGTTCCCACAGCATGTCGACCTCTCCGATCGAGAGGTCGAGCATCCTCGGTGCAGCCCCCTCCAAGACCGCCAGCCCGTGCTCGCAGCCGAGCCAGAGACGCCCGTGAGCCTCCACGACCTGGTGGACATGCCCACAGGCCCCGGTGTCAACCTGAATAGGCTCGAGTCCACGGAGCCGGTACAGCCCACCCCGCTCGGTCCAAGCCCACAGCTCGTCGTGTCCCACCACACCGAGGAAGCGGTGTTCGACGAGCCCGGCTGTCTCCCCCGCTCGTAGGCGCTCGAAGGTCAGCCCATCGAAACGTGCCAATCCGTTGAAGCTCGCCAGCCAGGCCAGCCCGTGGACGTCGAAGTGCAAGGCCTCGGCGTGATTCGCAGGGAGCCCGTCGTTGTGGGTCCAGCGGTCTACCACCCATCCGGGCACATGGGTGGTGTGCGTCTCCATCGCCTGAACCTGCCCGCACAGGGTAGAGAACAGCAAGGTCGTGCTGAGGGCAAGCACAGGCACCAGGCTACTCGAAGGAACGCTCGATCTCACGCTCCGCGTAGACCTGCACCCGCTCCTCGAGTTCGCTCTGGGTCACCCCCTCCAGCGCTTCCTGTGCCTCGTCGCTGCCGACGCCACCGACCGAGTGCACCGCCTCGAGGCGGATCTCGACGCTCTGTTCGCCGTAGATGCACTCCACGAGGGCATCCATCGCCTCGGCCTCGCCATAGAGCATCGCCGCGGCGGTCTGGGCCATGGCTGGATCGTCGCCATTCAGCATTTCTTCGATCAGCATGTCGTTGTGGCCCTCACCATCGGAGTTGCCCAGCTGGCGCAGGGCCTCTTCTTTGATGCGAGCCAGCTCCTCTTCGGCGTAGATGTCCTCGAGCGCGTCCACGGCCTCGGCCGAGGGGTTCTCCCCCAGCCCATCCATGAGCGTGAGCTTCTCACGGGAACCAGGGGCATTCCGGATTGCACCGCGCACCTCGGGCACGATGCCAGGGCCGCTGGCGCCGATCTTCGCAGCCAGGACCGCGGCCGCGGCCTTGCGCTCGGCAGCCAGAGCCTTGGTCTCATCCTGGCTGAGCCAGCCTCGGTTGTCGTAGAGGCTACGCCATGCCGCCAGCTCGGACACCAGATCGCGGACCACGCCCGGGTCGGTGGTGTTGTCTTCACCCCCGCTGCCCGTGCGCGTCGTGACCGAGTTCCCCTGGCCTCCCACAGGGCTCGCAGCGTCGGTGGGGTGACCCGAATCCGGGAACGAACCGACCCACACCAAGACTCCGATGACGCAGAACAGGAGTGCGAAGGTGATGCCAAAACTGGTTCTACGGGACATTGACGGGGCCTCTGGGCTCGGTGGCGACAATTCGGCGACGAAAAGTCCGTGTCCGAGTGCTTCCTAACGCTCGGACACGGACCAATGTGACGTCTTCAGGGTCTAGTACGCTCCGACATCCGCCTCGACGGGATCGGCCGCTGCCGGGCATTCAGCCAAGCCCACGTCGTCCTCGATCTCACTGGCACGCCAGTTGGTGCCATCGATCTCGTAGCCGCAGAAGGTGTACTCACCCGCGATCAGGGCCGTGGCGTCTGCGCTTCCGAACTGCATGGCCAGCACGGCCATGGCCTCGTCTTCGCCAAGCTGAGCATGCCCGTCCAGCGGCACCTTGACGCTGAACTTGCCACCGGCGTTGTACCAGACAGAGGTGCCGGTGCCATCATCGATGGCCTCGTGGCTGTGTCGCAGGTTGTCCAGTCCATCGTCGGCGTCACCGTCGGCGTACCAGGCGATGACGTTGCCGTCACCCAACCGGTCACCCACGTAGGCGACGTCCACCACGCGGCGTCGCTCGGCGCCGTTGCCGCTGTAGACCTCGTAGGTGTCATAGGTCGAGGTGACCTGGTAGTCGTTACCACCCAGGTCGGTGATGGTCACCACGGGCACACCGTCGATGGTGACGGTCAGAGGCAGTTCGGTGCGGCGGTTCCAGCGCACGCGCAGGCGCGTCTCGTCGGTGTGGATGAAGCGGCTGCGCATCCAACCGAGGTTGTCGCTCTCGCTCATGCTCGGGAACTCGACGTCACGATCCGCACGGTAGCTCTTGGCGTTCTGCCAGCGCAGGGTGGTGCGCTCACGACTGTCGGCCTTGTAGTGCCACTTCTCACGGTTGTCGGTTTCGGTCCCACCGCTGTAGTCGCTGGCCTCGAACTCGAGGTCCGCGTCGTAGACCGTGACCGGGCTGCTGGCGCCGAGGGTGACGCTGATGCTGCCGTGGCCAATGTCGCCATCGCGGAAGTCGGGCGCGAGCAGGCCGCTGCCAAGCTCCATCGCGCCTGTGAACAGGGCGAAGGGGCGGCTGCTGTGCCACTTGACATGGGAGCGGTCGCCTTCGAGGAACAGGGCTTCCTGGACGCAGTCCACCATCCCGTCTGAGTCCGCGTCCTCGTCCAGCTCGCCGCAACCACAGGTGCCAGGCTCGCTCTTGAACGGGTCTTCGTCGCAGCTGTCTTCGTCGTCACAGACGCCGTCGCTGTCTGCGTCGTCGCATAGGCAGTCCAGCTCACCGTCGCCATCGGCGTCCAGGCCATACACGGCGGCGGGCAGGGAGCTCTGCAGCTCATCGTCCTCACCGTCGAAGTAGGCCGCGGTGGCCTCGTCCAGCTCGACGTACAGCGCGTCGGTGCCGCTATCGCGCACAAGGACGTACTCCAGCAGCGCGTAGTCCACGACCATGCGCTCCATGCCCTCGAGGGACACTTCCCAGCTCACAGTGAGCGAACCGTCGTCGTTGGTCACCTCGCTGACGGGTTCCACCACGAAGCTGGCGCTCCAGCCCCAGGGGATGGTGTCGGCGACGGTGGCGAAGGTCGCATCGGCGCCGATGTTCTGGGCCATCAGCGTGACGAAGGCGTCGGGCCCATCGGCAAGGGCGGTCTTGCCAATGGTCACGACCGCGTGCTCATCCTGGTGTTCCCAGATGGAGTAGTTGGTCTGCACACCGAAGCGGCCGGCCCAGTCCACGTGGTCTTCCACGCCGTCACCGTCGCTGTCCTGCGACACGTTGACGATCTCGAGGATGTCTTCTGGGACGCGCTCACCGAAGTAGTCGTAGGTGGCGTTGCGGCTGGCGTATTGTGCCGCCTCGACACACCACCAGGCGTACTCGTCACGGTAGCGCTCGTAGCGGTTGTTGTCGGTGGTCCAGGAGCCGTAGTACAGCGTGACGCTCTCGCCCGCCGGGATCTCCACCACATCATCGACCACCGCGCTGTCCATCACCAAGGCCTGGGTCTCGAGCGAGGTGTAGAGCACCTGCTCGTCCAGGCAGACAGGCACGTCACCGACATTGGAGAACTGCACCGCCGCACCCTGGCGCCGCTTGCTCTGCACGTGCAGGAAGCCGCGGGCGTGGGCCTGCCAGACGCTGATGCAGTCGGTGGACTGCAGCAGCTCGCAGGACTCCACGTCGGTGTCGTTGCAGACGCCGTCGTCGTCGTCGTCGCCGCTGGTGTCGTTGCCTTCGCAGCGGTCGTCGCTGTCGCAGGAACCGTCAGCGTCGCTGTCGTCGAGGAAGTCCCCGGGGCAGACATCGCAGCCATCGGCCACGCCGTCCGCGTCCGCGTCCGCGTCGTCGTCGAAGCCCGGGCAGGCGTCCACGTCGCCGCAGACACCATCAGCATCAGCGTCGTTGTCCACGTCGTAGGGGCAGGTGTCGTCGCCAGCGCACAGCCCATCGGCGTCCGCGTCGTTCTCGGCGTCGGCGGGGCAGGCGTCCATGTCGGCGCAGAGACCGTCAGCGTCGGCGTCGTTGTCCACGTCGTAGGGGCAGGCGTCGTCGCTATCGCAGGCGCCGTCACCGTCGCTGTCGTCCGCTACGTCCAGCGGGCAGGCGTCGCAGCCGTCGGCCACGCCGTCGTTGTCCGCGTCGGTGTTGTCGTCGAAGCCGGGGCAGGCGTCGATGTCGCCGCAGACACCATCGGCATCGGCGTCGTTGTCGGCGTCGGCGGGGCAGGCATCGCAGCCATCGGCCAGGGTGTCGCCGTCGGCGTTGGCGTTGTCGTCGAAGCCGGGGCAGGCGTCGATGTCACCGCAGACACCGTCGGCGTCGGCGTCGTTGTCGGCGTCGGCGGGGCAGGCATCGCAGCCATCAGCGGTGCCGTCGTTGTCCGCGTCGGTGTTGTCGTCGAAGCCGGGGCAGGCGTCGATGTCACCGCAGACACCATCGGCGTCGGCGTCGTTGTCGGCGTCGGCGGGGCAGGCATCGCAGCCATCGGCGGTGCCGTCAGCGTCGGCGTCGGCGTTGTCGTCGAAGCCGGGGCAGGCGTCGATGTCGCCGCAGACACCATCGGCGTCGGCGTCGTTGTCGGCGTCGTTGGGGCAAGCGTCGCAGCCATCAGCGGTGCCGTCGGCGTCGGCGTCGGCGTTGTCGTCGAAGCCGGGGCAGGCGTCGATGTCGCCACAGACACCATCGGCATCGGCGTCATCGGCCGGGTCGTTCGGGCAGCTGTCACAGCCATCGGCGATGCCATCAGCGTCGGCGTCGGCGTTGTCGTCGAAGCCGGGGCAGGCGTCGATGTCGCCGCAGACACCATCGGCGTCGGCGTCGTCGGCCGCGTCGTTCGGGCAGCTGTCGCAGCCATCGGCGGTGCCGTCGGCGTCGGCGTCAGCGTTGTCGTCGAAGCCGGGGCAGGCGTCGATGTCGCCACAGACACCATCGGCGTCGGCGTCGTCGGCCGGGTCGTTCGGGCAGCTGTCACAGCCATCGGCGATGCCGTCGGCGTCAGCGTCGGCGTTGTCGTCGAAGCCGGGACAGGCGTCGATGTCACCGCAGACACCATCGGCGTCCGCGTCGTTGGCCGCGTCGGCGGGGCAGGCATCGCAGCCGTCGGGCAGCTCGTCGGCGTCGGCATCGGCGTAGTCGTCGAAGCCGGGGCAGGCGTCGATGTCGCCGCAGACACCATCGGCGTCCGCGTCGTTGGCCGCGTCCGCGGGGCAGGCGTCCACGTCACCGCAGACACCATCACCATCCAGATCGTCGTCGGCATCGTAGGGGCAGGCGTCCTCATCAGCGCACAGCCCGTCCATGTCGGCGTCGTCCTCGAAGTCCAGCGGACAGGGGTCGTCGCTGTCGCAGGAGCCGTCCGAGTCGCTGTCGTTGTAGTAGTCGTCGGGGCAGACGTCGCAGCCATCGGGGGTGCCGTCACCGTCGAAGTCGGCGGTGTCGTCATAGCCGGGGCAGCTGTCCGCATCGGCGCAGTACCCGTCACCGTCGGCGTCGTTGTTGGCGTCAGCGGGGCAGGCGTCCTCGTCACCGCAGATGCCGTCACCGTCGAAGTCGTTGTCGGCGTCGTACGGGCAGGGGTCCTCGTCGGCACACAGCCCATCGGCGTCGACGTCGTCCTCGGCGTCCAGCGGGCAGAAATCGTCGCTGTCGCAGGAGCCGTCGTCGTCGCTGTCGTTGTAGTAGTCGTCCGGGCACAGGTCGCAGCCGTCGGCCACGCCATCGGCGTCGGTGTCGACCGTGTCGTCGAATCCTTCGCAGGCGTCGTCATCGTCAGGCACGCCATCGCCATCCGCGTCGACCATGCAGGCCTCGAGAGCGGCAGGACTGTACGGTGTGCCGCTGTCCGATGCAAAGCCGTACTGCAGATGATCCACCTCTGCGCCGCTGCCGCCGCCGTAGAGGAAGATTTCGGAGATCCCGCCTGAATACTCGAAGCCGAAGAAACGGTCCTCGTCGGCCTCGCCCGAGGCCAAACCGTTCCCGTACATCGGGTCGCTCACGGTTCCCAGCAGCGTCCCGTCGGCACCATAGGCCTCCACCGTCACCATACCGTCCGCTGCGTCGGTCCAGACGATTCCCACATGGGTGGGCAGGCTGCCGAGCGTAGCCTCGTCGAACTGGAAGCTCCATTCCGGCTGCGACGTCCCGGTCTCGGTGATGGAGACGAACCAGGCGTCACCGTCCTGGCCCGAACCGTCGAGACACCCATCATCACCGTCAACGGAATCGATGTATGGAGTGCTCCCATACCCGGCGGACACGGTCGTCTGGCCGTAGGTGGCCGAGGCACCAACGCTGTCGAGATTGGCATCCTCGAAATCCTCGAGGTGGAACCAGTCGAAGGTGCTGCCCGCGAAGGGGCTGTCAGCGGCTTCGAGGTATTCGCTGGGGCCGTGCGTGGTGAGCACCATCACCTCGACGCCGCTTGCGAGGAAGATCTCGCCGCTCGCGCCCAGCGCGTCGATGTCGCCGTCGCCGTCCAGGTCGCCGTAGGCAGAGGGATAGGTATCGTCGACGATGTAGACAGCCTCGGTGGTGGACGGGTAGCCCGTCCCGTCGTTGTAGAAGGTGAGCCAGGAGGCGAAGTCCAGGTCGCCGTCGAAGTCCAGATCCAGGAGATCCCAGGGCTTGGGATAGCCGGTGTAGCCCACCGTCTCCTTGGTGAAGCCGAACGCGCCGTCTCCGAAGAGAATGGTGGAGCTGCTGCCTGCGCTGCCCACGATGTCGAGGTGGCCATCACCGTCCAGATCGCCCACCTGAGCGTAGTGCATCCCGGAGGCGCTGTACATCGCCACCTGGGTCAGGTTCCCGGAGCCGTCGTTCTCGAAGGGCTCCAGGACGGAGTAGGAGTTGGTGATGGTGAGCACGTCGAGGTCGCCGTCGTCATCGAAGTCGGCGAGGGTCGCGCCGCCGCCGCTGAAGGCCAGAAACGGCGACCCGTTGGTGAAGCTGCCGGCCCCGTCGGAGAAGCTGACGATGAAATACGCGGAGGTCCACGGCGAGACGAAGTCGTCCAGGCCGTCGCCGTTGATGTCGCCCACGTCGGCGTTCGAGAAGTAGCCGGCGCCGCCGAAGACGTCGGGGTAGGCCCCGGGGTTGACCTCGGTCCACAGGCTGAAGTTGCCGGCGCCGTCGTTCTCCCAGGTCCAGCCGCTGGTGGTGTCGGCCCAGTCCTGGTCGCCGTCGCCGTCCCAGTCCCCGAAGAAGCCGATGCCGTGGTCCACGCCATCGGAGGTGAAGTTCCCGGCCCCGTCGTTGGTGAACAGGTAGCCCAGCATGGCGTCGAGGTCGCCGTCACCGTCCACGTCCGCCAGACGTGGCATGTGGTTGGCATTGAACCACGACGGGGGCGTGAGTGTCTGGTCGTAGTCGTACGTCAGCTCGGCCTGGGCCGTGGAGGCGTAGCCGAGCAGCAGACCACAGCCCAAGAGCATGGGTGGGGTTGTTCGGACAGGGATGGGTCTCATGAAGGATTTCCTATGGAGAGCGCGAACCACCACCGGTCAGCTAGACCATGCTGGTTTTTGTCGGCACGCGAGGGAGGTACAGAATGTCGCCATCTGTCACAGAAGGCACGCAGCCGCTATCGCACCGTTCTGCCATTCCAGGCGTGCCAATCAACTTTGGCGCGTGCGTGCATGAAAATGTCGCGTCCGTGCAAGCCCGACGACAAAGCCACGACGCACAACCTCCCGGCGGTGCTGCTCAGCTATGCGGAGAGCAGCGGCACTCCGCTGGCACAGCGCCTGGCCTGCTGGTGTCAGAGGTCGGACACGCGGTGCGCGGCTGGCCAAACCATCACTGCGTGGAAAAATCAGTCCCCGGTCGTTGACCGGGGGCCACGGCCCATCATCGACTTCGGAGGGAGCCGCCGACGTGGCGGGCGGCCGAGCTGCGCCTCGCGCCGATCGGCGCTGGCATGGGCCGTTCCAGGAGGCGTTCTCCCCCTCCTCGACACGCTCCTTGACGTTCAGCCCGTCTGGCTGGCAGGCTGGCTGTACACGTGGGTTGGCGCATGTGCAGCGATCTGGCTGACTCCCCTGACTACATCAGGTGGTTCATAGCCGGTTCTGGACCGGCCCTGTGGCCCGCGCAGACCCTGCGCTTACACGCTGCACGGCAAAGAAGCCAAACATACAGGGTCTCGCCGTAGTCCGACCAAGGTTACCCGACGCACCTCACCGCCCCCCCCCTACTCCGGGTCACCAGGGCGTGACGCATGACGGATGGTGACGCGTTTTCGGAGCACCTCACGCATGTGGGCTCTTCTCCCATCGCCTACGGGCGATCAGGCAGAGCCTACAGATGGAGAGAGTACCCGCAGAACGCATCACGAAGCGTCACCCGTCACGCATCGTTGAGGTGGCCTCGTCCCTCCCCGCAGACGCAGCCCCCGCCAGCAGCGGGCGTGCCGGGTGCGGAAGGACTCGTAGCCCCGCTCCTTGAGCCCCTTGGACAGCGCCTTCTGCGACCGGGGCTTCTCCCCGTTGGCCTCGGCCCAGGCCTGGTAGGCGGCGAACAGCTCCTTGGCCGTCACGATGGCCTCGGGCTCGACCACGCAGCCGTCGTCGAGGAAGCCGCCGAACTGATCCATCTCGTCCTGGTAGGAAGCGGTGGCCTCGCGGATCTCGTCGGGCACGCCCAGCCCCTGCTCGCGCCACTCCAGGCAACCGCACATTGCCAGGCCAGGATGCCAGGCAGCTCGGCGGCCAGCTTCTTGATGAGGCGGGGGTCGCGCTCAGCCTCGGGGATAGTCACGGTGAAGGGGACCAGCCGGATGCGGCGCCAGATGCCGTGGTCGCTGCCCCGAATGCCAGGCTTGTGGATGGCGGCCAGCCAGATCTCGAACTGGGGGCGGAAGTCGAAGAACTCCTCGAACAGGAAACCGGCCGCGATGGTGGCCACGCACTGATCTGCTTGACCAGGGCCTCGGTTAGGGCTTTCCCGCCTCGGCCTCGACGGCGGAGACGAAGCGCGTGCCCACCAGGCGGGCAAGGTCGTTGCGGGCGCCCTCGGAGTCGCGCTTCATGAAGGTGTTGAAGTCGGTGATGGCGCTGTAGTCGGCCAGCAGAGCGCGCATTGTCTCGAGGAAGGTGCTCTTGCCGTTGGCGCCCACCCCGTAGAGCAGCAGCAGGACCTGCTCGCTGGTGTGGCCGGTCAGGGAGTAGCCCACCGCGCGCTGAAGGAAGGTGATCAGCCGTTCGTTGCCACCCATCGCCCGGTGAAGAAAGGCTTCCCAGCGCGGGCAGGTGGCCTCGGGGTTGTGGGCGACGGGGGCCAGTCGGGTGATTCAGTCGGTCTGGTCGTGGGGTCGCAGCTCCCCTGTGCGAAGATCGAGAGTACCGTTGGCGACGTTGAGCAGGTCGGGATCGCGGTCCAGGCGCTCGGTGGGCACGGGCGGCATGGCCCGTGCCACGGTGAGCGTGGCGGAGAGCCGGGCGGAGGACTCGCTGGGCAGGGCGTGCTTGATGAGCGCCGCGCACCGCTTGGGGTCGCTCACGTCGCGGGCCTCGGCGGCGGTGCAGAGCATCGGCGCTCTGCTGGGCGCAACGCTCAGCCTCCTAGCGGCGCAGCTCGGCCAGCTCATCGGCTACCCGACGCTCCTCGGTGGCTCGCGCTTGGGCGGCTCGGCGCTCCCTGGCGATGCGCTCCGCCTCCTGACGCTGGCGCTCGGCGGTCTGCTGGGCAGCCTGGCGCTGCTGGTCGGCGCGCTGGCGGACGGCCCGCTCTTCCTCGAGTTCCGCTCGCAGCCGCTGGAGGCGTGTGTCGTGCTGGGGCGTGGACGTCGGAGGCCGGGGCTGGGCGACCGTCGGCACAGGACCTTCGCGGACGGGGGTCTGGCGTTGCGCGGGCGGCCTCGGTGCCTCTCGGTGGCCGGTGCGCTGCTGGCGGCGCTCCCGCCGAGCCCGTTGCTCCCGCAGCTTGTGCGCCTTGAGATCGGCCACGCGGTCCTCGGCCCGCTCCAGCAGGTCGTCGAGGCGTGGGCACAGCTCGTCACGGCCCTCTGCCAACGCGGTCCGACGCTCGAGCCGGTACTCGCCCATGAGGCCCAGCAGGGCCTCGGCATCCTCACAGCGTTCGATGAAGCGCTGCTGGTCACGGAAGTAGCGGTCGACGGTGCCCATCACCTTCTCCTGCTCGCGATGCGCCGGGCGCGAAGATCCGTGATGCGCTCGTCGATCAGCTCCACCAGGTCACGAGCGCGGATGCGTCCAGCCTCCCGGCCGTCGCTGTCGGCCAGATCCTGGTGAGCGCTGCGGAGGCGCCTCAGCTCACGGAGATCCTCGCAGGCCCGGATGGTCGCGCGGTCGTCGCGGAAGGCGCGCTCGATCTCGTAGAGCTGCTCGTCGTCGTCCTCGTCGCGGTACGAATCGCGCTCGATGAGCGCTCCCACCGCTCGATGAGCGCTCCCACATTGAAGTCTCCGTCGTCGTCCACGAGTTCGAGGTCGTTGTACTATTCCAGGTCGTCGTCGTCCCAGTCGTAGGGCTCGGGGGCATGGTGCCTCCTGTCGGTGGGTGGTGGGGTGGTGGGCTGCGTCTCACGAGGCCTCCCGCTGCGCGTCGTCGTGCTGCTGCCGCTCTGCCGCCCTGCGTCCCTCGATCTGCGCCATCACGCGGAGCAGGCCCGTCACGTTCTCCACGATCTCCCGCGCGTCCTCGCGGGTCAGGGGCGTGGGCGAGTAGGGCTGGAAGACCTCCACCGTCCAATCCAGGAACGCCGCGTCACCGGCCGGGAGGGCCGGTGCGGGGGCGCACTGCTGGAAGGGGCGGGAGGGCATGGGCGGACCTTCGATCTCCGGTTCAGCGATCCCGAGCGGGGCTCGCGGGGGTCGGAGGCCAGTGGCCGCGCTGGGCCAGGGCGAAGGCCAGCAGCTCTCGGATCAGAGAAGAGCGCCGCATCCCGGCGTGGCGGGCGGCTTGGTCTACGGCGTCGAGCATGGGCCGCGGGATGCGAACCCGCAGCACGGGCCACCGGGAGTCCAGGGTGTCGATGTCGGGGCGCGTGGCAGGCAAGGTGCCCTCCAGGGAGAGTGGTCACGGGGGTCCGGTCAGCACCCGAAGGGCCACGCCGGTGGTCTCACAGGGCCACCGTAGAACCTTGGATATGGTCATACAAATGTGTTTCTTGCCCTACAGCGGTGTAGGGTTTTGCATACAGGTGTGTGCGTGAGGGCAGACGGCTGTGGGTGTCGGCTCAAGCGTCCCCGGCTCGGAAATCTCAGACGGTGTCTACGATTTCTGACGAAGCCACTCAGCTCGCCGCGATTCGCCTGGCGTCACTGCGAGCGTCCGACCCAGTACCCAGGCTGTCGGCTCGTGTGTGCGACCGCGGACACGACCACCCGCTCGTCGTAGATCTCGAAGTACACGACGTAGGGGAACCTGGGCGAAGAAGCCTTGTGGTAGGGGTAGCCCTCCGACCAAGGCGGGAAGGAGTGCGGCCGTTCCCCGATGCTCGCGATGATCCGCTCGACCTCAGCGAAGAACTCCAGCCCCAGACCGGGACGGTGCGCCTCGTACCAGGCTGCGGCTTCCTCGAGCTCCTCGAGGGCCTCGCTCCTGACGTCCAAGCGGTACACGATCAGCGAGCCAGTCGAGAGAGCACACGGCGACGGGCCTCATCCCAGGGGACGACGTCTCCCAGCCCTCGCGCCCGGCGGCGCTCCAGCTCCGCCAGCCAGGCCTCGTCCCAGTCGGGATCGGCAGGCCCCTCGACGCTGTCGATCAGCTCAGCGGCGAGCCGGAGCCGATCAGCGGCGTCCAGCTTCATCGCGTCCAGTGCCAGGGAATGGATGTTCATGCTCACGCCTGCACTATACCCTCCCGCTCACGCATCGTCCGAGTCGGAATGCCGCGTTTCCAGGCGGTGTGGCCTTCTTCGGGCCGCGCGAACGAGCTGTTTCAAGTCTTGCCGGGCCTCGTCCCAGTCGAGACCACGTGGCTCTCCGCGAGCCTCGCGCGCATCGGCGGTTGCCGAGCGCCGTCGTAGCTCGTTGGTCCAGGCTTCGGTCCACGGGGCTGTCGGCGCCCCCTCGACGCTGTCGATCAGCACGTCTGCGAGCGCCTAGCGGTCCTCGGGGGAGAGGTGTAGGGCGCGGTTTCTGACCTGGTGGTAGTCGTTGCTCACGGCACCAGCCTAGCTGCGAAGGAAACGCCCAGCCACGGTGAGGTCCTGGCCGGTCGCACGAATTGTGCAGACAGTGTCTACACAATCTGCTCGCGCATCTACACCCCTCGTTGATGCACACCTTTCCGCCTTCACGCTAGTCGATGGGGTACCAGTCGTGGCAGGACCACGCCCCCGTCTCGTCAGGCCAGCAGACGTTGCCCTCGTTCGGGTAGTCCAGCTGCTGACAGTCCTCGTGCGTCCGGCAGACGTCCACACCTTCACCCATCCGACAGGCCAAGCTGTAGGCCGACTCGCTCTGGTACTCGGCGGAGACCACCCCACACTCGCCGCTGCTGCAGTCAACGTTGGTGGTGCAGCCCGCCCTGACGCAGCGCGGCCACTGGAAGCGAGTGTCGTGGGCTTCGGGAGCCAGGCATATCTCCCCCTCCGAGCAGGAGCTGTCCTGGCTGCAGAGGTAAGTGCAGCCGCAGAAGGCCACGAATTCGTTGTCGTAGCCGACACAGCGGCCGTTCTCACCGTCGGTGCAGTCGCTGTCCTCTCGGCAGTCGTTCTCGTACTCGGTGTACTCACATGAGGGCGTGCCGTAGAGGTTTGGGTCCACAGGCTGCACCTCAGCACGGTTCACGGAGCCGTCAGCGCAGCGCTGGTAGCCGGTAGGGCCTGAAGGACCGGAGATGGCCGCAGGTTCCTCGCAGTGAGTCGCGATCTGGTACTCGGGATCGGTCTCGCTATCGGCAGGTGGCGTGCTGTCACCGGGATCAGAGTCGCACGCGGCGATCAGCAGCAGCACGGTCCAGGTCATGTTGTCCTCCCATCCGTGGACGTCCTTCGAGCACGCCCTGGAGCATAGCGTGGCCGAGGCCCGTTCGCGCTCCCACGGGAAAAGCCCGACTCCCCTCACCGCCCCCGCTTGTTCCCGATGTCCAGCATCTCGGTGAACATCCTCACGCCCTCTTCCACCAGGTCCACGAGGTCAGCGTCGGGGCCTGGCTCCCCACTGGGCGGCGGGCGTTCATCATGAGCAGCCAAGACGGCACGCTGGGCACGCATGAGTGCCATGAACACCGCCTCGGTCGAGGGCTCGTCCGCCGACGTGGCAGGTGCCGCAGGAGGCGCTGCTGCGACGCGCTTCGCTGCCCGGCTCTCCGCGACCCGCTCTTGGAAGCGCTGCTGGAGTTCGGCCCACTGATCCGGTGAGAGGGAGAAGGGCGTGGCGCTGGTGCTGCTCGGAGCCACGGGTACAGCGCCCGCAATGGCGACCGCCTCGGACTCCCCAGCCACCTCGGCCCGCGCCTCCAGCTCCCCCGCCCGAGCCAAGGCCACAGCCCGACCCAGCAGCTCCACCCAGAACGCAGCGGGCGACAGGGCTCCCCTCCCCCCTTCGTCGCTGACTCGCAGCGCCCCGACCCGCTCCGCGAAGGCCTTGTCGTGGCGGAACGACAGCCTCACGCCCTGCTTGTACGCCACACGCTCGTAGGGAGAGGCCGCCAGCGCCTCCCCCGCCTCCATCCGGCCCATCACCGCGGGCAGCAGGACGCGGAGGGCCTGGGATACGCTGCAGGCTTCCACGTCTATGGCCCCGGACTCCGCCAGCTCCACCAGGTCCTGCCGCAGCTCGGGGCTCACCACCAGGGTCACGCTCAGGTCCTTGCGCTTGTGGGGCGGGATCATGCTGCCTCGAGGGATCGGTGACCCCCTCAACTTAGCGAGGCGGACAACAACTGCCGCTGCACTATGTCAAATTGACCTGGCCACGCCCCTCCCCCGCTGAGGTCCCCATGCCCCCTCGCACGCGCCGCGCCCGCTCCCGCCGCCCCCAGGCCACCCCTGCCCGCCGCGTGGCCGTCCTGTACGCCCGTGTGTCCACCAAGGACCAAGAGCGAGAGGGCTTCTCCATCCCCGCCCAGCAGCGCCTGCTCCGCGAGTACGCCGACCGGAACGAGATGACCATCGTCGAAGAGTACGTCGACGTGGAGACCGCCAAGCGGGCCGGGCGCACCGCCTTCGACAAGATGGTGGCATGGCTGTGCCGCAACCGCGAGAGCTGCAACATCATCCTGGTGGAGAAGACCGACCGGCTGTACCGCAACCTCGAGGACTACGTGCAGCTGGACGAGGTGAACCCCGAAATCCACTTCGTGAAGGAGGGCGAGGTCATCTCCGAGGACTCCCGCTCGGCCCAGATGTTCATCCACGGCATCCGCGTGCTCATAGCCAAGAACTACGTGGACAACCTGAGCGAAGAGGTCACCAAGGGCATGATGGAGAAGGCCCGCTCGGGGCTGTGGCCCAGCCGGGCGCCCCTGGGCTACCGCAACGTCCAGGCCGAGGACGGCAAGCGCATCATGGTCCCCGACCCGGAGCGCGCGCCGCTGGTGCGCTCCCTCTTCGTGTGGGTGGCGCGGGGGGACTGCTCCCTGTCCCAGGCCACCAAGCGCGCCAACGAGGCGGGGCTGCGGATGCGCAAGAGCGGCAGGAAGTTGGGCAAGGCCACGGTCCACCGCATCCTGCACCACCCCCTGTTCTGCGGCGACGTGGTCTGGTAGGGCGAGCTGACTCCGGGGCTGCACACGCCCCTGGTCTCCCGGGACCTGTGGGATCGGGTGCAGGACACCCTTGACGACCGCAACCGCAACCAGCGCGGCAAGACACGGCTCCACGAGTTCGCCTTCGCCAGCCTGATGACCTGCGCCCACTGCGGCTGTTCCCTGTCGGGCCAGATCCAGAAGGAGCGCTACATCTACTACCACTGCACCGGGTTCAAGGGAGACTGCGGCGAGCCCTACGTCCGCGAGAAAGCCATCGCGGAGCACTTCGCCAAGCAGATCCGCACCCAGCAGCTCCCCACGGGATGCGCATCCACGAGGATCCACTTCGTCCGCGTCACCTCAGCCGTTCGCGGCGTTGGCGGCGCGCGCCGCGGCGCCTCGTAGCAGCGCCACAAGGCGACCTCCTCCGGCGAGCGTGAT
>Ga0307987_1000293_pt1 | contig 29995 bp, 30 predicted proteins | sample EllFjometagen181_FD_203157 | JGI IMG/M metagenome (GOLD analysis project Ga0307987, IMG submission 203157) | Marine microbial communities from Ellis Fjord, Antarctic Ocean - #181 | ecosystem: Environmental > Aquatic > Marine > Unclassified | place: Southern Ocean | collected 2014-10-08 | reverse complement strand
ACAGACTCTGTTTGAGGACACACTTGCCCGCAGTTTCTGTGGTTTAGCCTGGAAGGGCAAAAATACCCCCCGACGTTCCCGTTCCGGTCAGGGCAGTTGCCGGGGGCGGTATAACACCATTTTAAATCTTTGTTATGGCAAGGGATCTTGCTATGTTCGCTTATATGAAAAATTTTTCTGGTCATTGTTTCGAAAAAATAATATCCCCGTAAAAGGTGGTGGCTTCCTCGCCAGTATTGTCGGTGTCGGTCATGATGGCCACTCCTGAAATCAGGGGAGGATCCTGGCCAAACAGATTGCGGTAATCTTCAAGGATGTTTCGCCTCTCTTCCACCCAGGTGTTTAGTTTGCTGCTACCGCTTTCCACCACCACCATCATCACCTTTTGGGTGTAGGCATTGGGTATGGACGTCCCTTGGGGAGTCTTTCCATCCCAGATGTAGTTGATGGCACCCATGGGGGGATATTCACCATAAATTAATTTTGCCGCATTATATTTTGTCTTTTCAAAAAATCCAAGCCGGGAACCGTCATAGGCAAAGGTAATATAAATCCGTGCGGGATAATCATCCCCTGATTTAAGGGTGACATCACCATTTTTCAACATGTTCTGGGTTTTCCACCGCCAGGAAATAACAGGGTGTTGCATGGGATCAATGGAGATCCGGCGCATGAGCCCCGAAGATGCCCCCTTGCTGTGGGCCTTTATGACCATCATGCCATTCTCCCTGACTAAATCATAGGTGGTGTGATTTGTTATTTTTTTGAACTCCATGGGTTCCCAGCCCTGGGGGAGGGTTTCCCCTGGGGCAACTGATGAAAAATGACCCACCATTATAGTGGATTCGGCACTATTGACCCCGGGGACACTTCCCCACACCGTTAACCCAGAAAAAAGAAGCGACAACAATATTTTTTTTACATGCAGGGCCATCCTCCATTCTTTATTATTTATCCATTGAATCATTAAATTTAAGGCCATCTGTCTCAATATCTGAAACAGAAATGTCTCTTTGAGTGTCGGTGTGTCATTCGATTGGAACATATTACCGGTGATCTGCCGAATCTCGGTTATTTCGGGGTGAGCAATGAACTGGCCAGGAGGGTGCAAAAGGAACCAAGTCCAGAAAAAATATATCCCGGCATGAAAATTGATAGGTCTTTTGTATTAAAGTTTTTGGCAAACCAAAGAGTCACTTTTATTTTTGAGTGAGTCCTTAAGGTTTACAAGGAGAAAAAACCAGTATAATATTCTATTTTAGTTTTTAGAATTAAATTTATCTTAATTGTGGTTTTTTATCATGAAAAGAGTCAATCAAGCAAGCATGGATGATGTTTGTCTGGGTATCTGAACACGGATTTGATAAGATGTTTCACTAAATTCAATCAATAGTTAAGGAGAATAATGATGAGTAAATATGAGTGTCCTTGCGATTATGTATACGATCCTGCTGAAGGCGATTACGATAATGGTATTGAAGCTGGAACCGCCTTTGAAGATCTTCCCGATGGGTGGGTATGCCCCCTTTGTGGTGCTGAAAAAGAGTTTTTTGAAAAAATGGATTAAGGAGGTTTCAACATGTTCAAACCTGTTGAAATAGCACCGGGTATCTATTCCGTGGGATGCCGGGATTGGGATATCCGGGATTTCCATGGATATTCCACCTATGAAGGCACTTCTTACAATGCTTTTTTGATTTTAGATGAAAAGAATGTCCTCATTGACACTGTTAAAAAGGAGTTCAGCCAGGAACTTCTGGATAACATCAGTAAAATTATTGATCCCTCTGACATTGATTGTGTCATCAGTAATCACACGGAGATGGATCATTCCGGAGCCCTCACCACTGTCATGGAGCGCATTGGCAAGGACAAACCTGTTTTGTGCTCCAAGATGGGGCTTAAGAACCTGAACAGCCATTTTCCGGGGAAGCTAAACCTCCGGGCCGTTGAAAATGAGGAAGAGCTTAATCTGGGAAAACGGACCCTTGCCTTCATGGAAACCAAGATGCTGCACTGGCCGGACAGCATGTTTACTTATGTGAAAGAAGATAAAATCCTTTTTTCCAGTGATGCCTTTGGACAGCATTATGCCGGAGACTGTGCCTTTGACGATGAAATTGGTGATAAGGTCATGGATCATGCGGCAAAATACTATGCCAATATTCTGCTCAACTATTCTTCCAGGGTCCAGACTCTCTTAAAATCCGTCCAGGAATCCGGACTTGAGATTAACATGATCTGTCCGGATCATGGGGTGATCTTTCGGGATAACCCCGGTGCCATTATCGCCAAGTACGATGAGTGGAGTAAACAGAAATGTGAGAAGAAAGCGGTTGTTATTTTTGATACCATGTGGAAAAGCACCGCCACCATGGCCCGGGAAGTTGCCAAGGGCATTGAATCCCGGGACGTTCATGTGCGACTGATGAATACACGAAAATGCCACAGAAGTGATATCATGACAGAAGTACTGGATGCCAAGGCCCTTGTGGTGGGTTCTCCCACTCTGAACAATGGTATATTCCCCGTGGTGGCCGATGTCATGACCTATATCAAGGGATTGAAACCCCAGAATCGTATGGCAGCTGCATTTGGCTCCTATGGTTGGAGTGGTGAATCTGTAAAAATTCTCAATCGGGAATTCGAGGCCATGAAGATGGATGTGGTGCATGAGGGATTAAAAGTTCAGTATGTACCCGATGAGGCAGACCTTGAAAAAAGCTTTCTCATGGGACAGGCCATTGCGGATAAAATTATTGAAGCTTTTTAGTGGTATTCAAAATAACTTAAGAGTGAAAAAAAATATAAGGAGAAACTGAATGGGATACGATTTCAGTGCAGATGAAATTTTTGAGATGGCAAAGCAGATTGAAGTGAACGGGGCGGCTTTTTACAGAAAAGCTGCGGCAAAGGTGACCGGAAAAGCAGAACAAGAATTTCTCAAAACCCTTGCCTCCATGGAAGATCAGCACGAAAAGACCTTTGCCGATATGCAGGCGGATTTGAAGAAAGAAGATCAAGAGAACCTGATTTTTGATCCCCAGGGAGAAGCTGTTCTCTATCTTCAGGCCATGGCAGATACAAAAATTTTCTTTAAAAAAGAGGAGCCAGGTAAGGAGATGAAGGACATTCTTTCCTCTGCCATCAAATCAGAGCAGGATTCCATTGTGTTCTACCTTGGTATGAAGGAACTTGTTTCTGGTGCGGCCGGTAAACAGCGTGTGGAAGATATTATCAAAGAAGAGATGTCACATATCCGGCTTTTGGCCAACAAGCTTTCGTCAATAGCATAATCCACTGCCACCTTTGAGAAAATCAGGAGACTATATCATGGCTAAAAATGCATTGTTTGTATTTAACGGCGATCCCATGTGCTTTATCCATGTGCTTTTGAATGCATTGGACATGCACGAAAAAGGAGATGAAGTAAAGGTGATCCTTGAAGGGGCATCGGTGAAATTGCTACCGGAGCTTGTTAAACCGGGCAATCCCCTGAACGGTCTGTGGAAGAAATCCCGGGAGGCCGGTGTCATTGATGGGGTGTGCAAGGCATGCGCCCAGAAATTGGGGACACTGGATGCGGCAACGGAGCAGGAACTTCCGCTTTTGGCTGATCTTTCCGGCCATGCGGGCATGGCCGGATATCAGAAACAAGGATTTGCTATTATTACCTTTTAAACAAACCCTTCGTCAATTTTATAGAAATAAGCAAGAAAACCCCTGAGTCTTTAGCTCAGGGGTTTTTGAGTGTTGGGTTTAATCAATCAAAAGCCATGTCAGTTGTCCAGTTTTCCCACACTTTCCCCACCAGATCAATGCCGGGATTCAGCACTTTCTTACCCGGTTTCCAACCAGAGGGGGTTGCTTCGGAGCCCTTGGATGCCCGGACCAGTTGAAATGCCTGGATCTGTCGAAGGGTTTCACTGATATTTCGGCCCACAGGCGGTGTGAGCACTTCAAATGCCTGGACAATGCCATCGGGATCAATGAGAAAACGTCCCCGGTTTTCAACACCGGCATCGGGATCATATACACCATACAGGGTACCGACTTTGCCACCGGCATCGGAAAGCATGGGATAGGGAACCCCATCTTTCACCATTTTTGACAGCTCGTGATCATTCCACATTTTATGGATAAACATACTGTCAATGCTCATGGAAAGCACTTCTACGCCCAATTTCTGGAATTCAGGGTATTTTTCAGCAACTGCTGAAATTTCGGTGGCTCATACAAAGGTAAAATCACCGGGATAAAAACATAGAACCACCCATTTCCCCAAATGTTCTGATAAGGTTACATTGACGAAGTTGTTTTTCTGATAACCTGCAGCTGTGAAGTCAGGGGCTTTTTTACCGACTTGTATCATTTTTCTCTCCTTGATGATGGGTGTATCAGTTTTTTCCACGGTGTCAACGGCCTGGACATCTTCCACGGGTCCACCTGCCGGGCGTTCACATCCAGCGCTTAACTCTTCTGACATGTTTTAACCTCCTGGTGAAAATTTGGGGCATCGTTCAAAAATAGTTTATAGTCTTAGAAAGCATTTTCCATTTTCAGGGATCTTGTTCCAAAAGATTGTAAAGTACTTTTGGGGTTATCTGAAGGATGCCTAATTTGGGATTATAGCTCCGATCACATGACTTGATACTAATATGGGACTTTAAGTCTATTAAAATTAGAATCTTATGACTCAAAAATGATATCTTTTCAATTGGCCAGCACTATAATTAAAAAACAGATGGTATTTAAATACCGCAGTTATGTAGGATAGAGGAAGCTGAATAACGGCGGTTAAATAACGCAATGTTCTGGGTTGGTAAATCGGAGAGGGTGCAGGCGCTGATAATACATGCCTGACCCATGCTGCCCCCCCAACTGGCTGGGCAGCAGAGACTAAAAATAAGCGTAATAAAAAACAGGTGAAGCAGGATCAGGATTTCCATAATCCATGGAGATTACAGAATTCCCGGGCCGTTACGTTCTCTGCATCTGTCAGAAAAGTGGCTTCAGGGGTGTCACCGGGATTTAGAAATTTTCGGTAGACCATGCCTTCTGCGTTGAGTTCAATCCACTCAATGTAGTGTTTCTCTTCCATGGGATGGGCAACACCTCCCACTTTGACAAGATACCCCCCTTCAATTTTCTCAATGACAGGTACATGTTTTTCCAGGGCTGCATCCACTGTGTTTTCCGTCATCAATGCCATGGACTCATTGCAGCAACTCAGCGGGGGTTTTTCTCCGTGCAGGACTTCAACAATATTTCCACATTTTCCACATTTGTAAATACCCAGTTTTTCCGCCATGATACCTCCTTTAAATGGTTGATTGTATTCTTAACAATTGCCCCATAAGGGAGACCGAAAATAATAATTGTCCAATATTGCTGTGACACTACAGCGCGGCGTAACTAGTACCGCCAGGCTGAATAATTATTTGTTTCCATCTCCCTAAGTGTGCGGGCATGATCGTACTTTAAAGCATTACAGGTTAATAATTTTCACCCAGAAGTTCAAAATGCGCCTTTGCATGGGCACATGCCGGGCAGGCATCCAGGGCTTCATTTCCCTCGTGGACATAGCCACAGTTACGGCAGCGCCATGTAACGCTTGCGTCTTTTTTAAAGACCGTGTCATTTTCAATGTTGGCCTTTAAATCAAGAAATCTTTTTTCGTGTTGTTTCTCTGCAACGGCAATGGCCATGAATACATCGGCAATGGCATCAAACCCTTCTTCTTTTGCTGTTGCGGCAAATTCAGGGTACATGGTGGTGTGCTCGTAGTTCTCTCCGGCTGCAGATGCCTCAAGGTTTTCCACAGTGGCATTTAAGGCACCGGCTGGAAAGACTGCGGTGATTTCAATTTCTTCTCCGCTTTTTAGAAATTTAAACAGACGTTTGGCATGCTCTTTTTCCTGGTCCGCGGTCTCTTCAAAGATATGAGCCATCTGCACAAAGCCCTCTTTCTTGGCAATACTTGCAAAATAGTTGTATCGATTCCTTGCCTGGGACTCTCCTGCAAAGGCTTTGAGTAGATTTTTTTCTGTTTCTGTTCCCTTCAATTCTGCCATGATCTATTTTTCTCCTTTTATCTGTTTCAGTATCTGATTAAACGGTGCGGTATCCCCCAGCATGATACAACCAATGATATTTCCGTCAACATCTTTTACAATTTTTTGATACACTGTATCCGTGGCGACGATTTCTGAGTTCATTTTGCCTTCCACATCAATATTCCCGGCAGATGCAAGGGCAATACCGGCCACTTTTAAAACATTAGAGGGGGGCGTATTTTTAAAGGTTGCCTCCCCCCCTGCCATATTTATTCCTGCCACCCGCCCCTGTTCAACAGCCTCTGGCCATATACAGAAATTGATGTCGTCAAATTGGGCCACATCTCCAGCGGCATACACCCCGGTAAGGGATGATTCCATTTGTTCATTGACTATAATCCCCCGGTCTGTTTCCATGCCGGAATCAGCCACCAGGGAAAATTCCGAGCGGACACCCGCTGAAAAAAGAACCGCATGGGCCTTAAGTGTCTCACCTGATTTAAGATGCACGCTATCCACTCGGTCTTTGCCGGAAATTTCTTCGGTGACCTCTCCCAGTCTGAAGGCAAACCCCATGGTTTCCAGGAGAGATTGCAGCCTGCCAGCCCCTTCATTATCCAGTTGCCGAGGGAGAAGGCGGTCAAAAAATTCCACCACCGTCACCCGTTTGCCTGTGCTGACCAGGGCAGATGCCGCTTCAAGCCCCAGAAGCCCACCGCCGATGAGCACCACCTCTTTGTCCTCTGCATCCATGGCCGCCAGTGCCCTGGCATCGGCGACGGTTCTCAGGCTGAAGACACCTTTTTTATCGCTGCCTTTGATGGGGGGGATAAAAGAGTTGCTACCCGTTGCCAGCAACAGGGTATCATAGGAAAACAAAGCGCCATCTGTTGTCGTAGCCGTTTTGTTTTTATAGTCCACATGGGACACTATTGTCTTTGTTATCAGTTTGATCCCAAGTTGTTCATGCCATGGGAGATCTTTGATAATCAAGGTCTGCTCCTGAATTTTTCCACTTAAAAATTCAGGAATCCGTATCCGACTATATAAGGGAAGCGGTTCTTTGGTGATCAGGGTGATCCCGGCGTTGGGATCATGTTTCCGGATTTGTTCCGCTGCGGTTGTGCCAGCTGCCCCATTACCGATGATAAGATGTGATGTCATGTTCCCCCTTGATGGTTATGAATTTGATTGTGGTCTGGGCTATCAAGATAAGCAATTATCCTGCCAGACAGATGAGAAGAACGATAGGATATCAACCCAGCGTTCTGTGTGAGGGAATGCACCAATTGTGCTTAAGTCTGAAATCCCTGGCCCCGATTGATTCAAGAACTGGTATAGAATGGCTGGGCCACGCCAGAAAGTTGAGATACAGATTATAACCCTCTGAAGGGGAAAAGGACAAGGAAAAAAGATAGGGGTAAAAGGAAAATTTACCCGGGAAGAATATGAGATCATGAAGGTACACACCAGGAGTGGAAAACGTGTGTTCATTAAGAAAGCTTCTGACTACGACGATGATGCCATGGAGGTAGCCCTGAACCACCATAAACGGTGGGATGGTACGGGCTATTCCGGTTATGTGGATAACCCCCATCCCCCCATCCCTGGGAAAGTGGAATTAAGTTTCAGACTTTAGTTCAGATGAACGGGGCGTAGCTTTGCCGTTGGTGGACCCAAGGTAGATTGAAGACAATGCCAGGGCCACACCACACCAGGCCATGGGGGAGGTTTCCCGGTGGAAAAAAAGCACGTCCCAGACAAAGGAAAGGGAGGGCTGGAGCAGCAGAATCAGTCCGGCAATGGCCGCTGGAATCCGTGGCAGAGATCGGGTGATGAACAGCCAGCCCACTGTCTGGCTCATAAGCCCCAGCCCCACCAGGGCAACCACACTCTGGATATCTGGAATGGCAAAGGTATCATGGGTGCGAACCATATCCAACCCAAGAAATATAGCTGTGGAAAATGAGACCACCATGAGATTAAAACCGGCAGAGGGGTTGGAAGGGTGGGATTGGATTTTTCGCAGTGTGATCAAAAAGCCGGTATAAAAAACTGCGGTGAGAAAGCCATACCAGATCCCCATGTGGTAATCCGGTGTGAACTGATCCCATCGTATGCCCACGATCATGAAAAGTCCTGCCACTGCCAGTGGTACAGACAAGACAAATCGAATATTGGGCCGTTCACCATAAAGAATTAAGCCCGCCAGCGGCACGAGAAATACCTGAAAACTGCTTAGAATCGTGGCCAGCCCCGGCCCCACATGTTGAATACTGCGATGCCAGGCGTATAAGTCCAGGGCAAAAAAGATTCCTGCCACTATGGTCAGACTTGAAAAAAGATCCCCCTTCATTATGTTTTTTTTGCGCACTCGCATAAAGATCAGCAGGAATATTCCCCCAAGAAAAACCCGGTAAAAAGCAGAGGCTGTTGGGGTAACATGGGCAAGCTTGACCCACACCGCAGAAAAACTGATCATCGTGGCCCCCATGGTGGTTCTGAGCATGGCCTGATCTGATGTCAATTGTTGATTATGGGACATGAATATCTCCGAAATTGTTATGTTTACATGGGGCTATGATTTCTTCTGTGCCGAGTGTCACAAGACCCGGAACCATAAAATTGCCGGAAGAAGCTCTTCTGTGCCAGCCTCCGAGGGGGCTGCCGTCTGCCAGGACTGTCATTCAGATACCCCCTATTATTGCGGCAGTTTTCTGGATCATCATTGGAATAAACAGTGTGAAATTATTGATTCAGGGACTTGTTTTGTTCTATGAAACGGGCTGCCGTAATAGCTCCTCTTTAATGGCCTGGCCAAGTCTTTCAATGGTATAGGGTTTTTTGATGTAGGCTCCAGCCCCCAGTTCCTGAAGGTTTTTTACCCGGTCATTTTCCGCATACCCGGACGCGATGAGGGCCTTTTGCCCGGGATGCATTTTAATAATTTTTTTATAGGTGTCAAGCCCATCCATACCCGGGTCCATGATCATATCCAGAATTAACAGATCCGCATAATGGCTTTTCAGATAGGTGACAGCGGCTTCTCCACTGGACACCGCTACCGGCGTATAACGGAGTTTTTTCAGAATCCCCGTGGCGATTTCGGTCTGTTCTCTTAAATCATCAATGATTAGTATGGTTTCATGGTGTCCGATGTGGGAGGCCAGTGACTGTTTTTCCGCCTTTTGGATCAGGTCCTTCTTTGTCACCGGGAAAAAGAGCTCAAAGCAGGTCCCCTGGTTTAGTTCACTCTTAATGTTGATGTAACCCAGGTGGTCCTGGATGGTGCCCCATACCACGGCCATGCCAAGTCCTGTGCCGCTGCGGCCCATGGTTTTTTTTGTGTAAAAAGGCTCGAATATTCTTTCTTGGTCATCTTCAGAGATACCCATGCCAGTGTCTTTTACTTCCAGTATGGCATAGTTGCCCTGTTTAATCTCTTGATACCCTTGGATGGGTTTGTCCACATATCGATTGTATGTGGATACGCTGATGTTCCCGCCTTCTGGTTGGGCCTCTGCTGCATTGGAGATGAGGTTCATGATGGTTTTCTTTAAATGAAGGGGAGAGCCTTTGATGTTCAGTAGATCTTCCTGGAGCAGTGTTTCCATGGTAATGTTGCTGTGAAATATCATCAGTCTTTGGTGTTCCGGTGACGTACAATATTCCGATATTATGGTGTTTAAGTCTATTATTTCATTACAAATAACCCCCCTTCTGGCCAGAGTCAGAAGATCTTGTACAATGGCCGCCGCCTTTTGGCCGGAGTCCTTGATGGTCAAGATGGGGTTGTACATGGGATGATCCGGGGACAGATCGAGTAAAAGTAGATCCGGGTAGCTGACAATTCCCGAAAGAACATTATTCAGATCATGGGCCACCCCACCGGCAAGCAACCCCAATGTTTCCATTTTTTTTGAACGATCCAGGCGTTTTTCAAGTTCACGTTTTTCCCTGTAGGCCCGTTGGCGCTCATCTATTTCCGCCTGTAACTGGCGGTTGCTTTTACTGAGCTCAGCGGTACGCTCCTTGACCCTGGTTTCCAGGTTTTTGTTTAATAGTTCAAGGGCCGTATTACTCTTTCTAAGCTTTAGGGCATAGGCATCTTTAGCGGTGATGGCATCCGTCAGATCCGCTTTTTGCTGATAAAGCATGGTGGACATCTCATTGAAGGCAGACGCCATCTGGCCAATTTCATCCCGGGAGGATATGGATACCTGAACTCCGGGTTCCCCCTTCTGTAATTGCCCCATGGCATTGCGAAGGCGGGAGGTGGGCAGGATAACGGAACGGCTTAAAAACATATTAAGAAAAACAATAATTATAAAAAGAACAATAAAAAGAATACCAAAGAAAAGAACAACCATCCGGGATTCTCTTTCAAAGGCATTTAAATTATATAGAACTCGTATGTACCCCACGTGTACGCCAATTACTTCAATGGGTGAAAAAAAATTGGCATAGTGGTTTTCCATGGTTTGTATTTTGGTAAATTCCGGTGCTGAGTCAATGGATTTGAGATCTATTGTTGCAAACATTTTCAGGATATCAGCCCCGGGCGCTGTGGATGCCGTTATTTGCCCCTTGGTATCATAAATTAACACATGTGATACTTTTTTAATCTCCTTGAGTTCCGTGAGAGAAAGCATCAGCGCCTCTTTTTGTCCGGCGTAAATTTCATTGGCAATCTGTTCTTTTTTTTGGTTAAAAACGGTATTTAAAAGCACATGAATATTTTCCAGACGGGTGTGACGGCGTTCTTTTTCAAAGGGATAGAGAACGGTTGCGATACTCAGTGAAATAAAAAAAACGGTCAGCATTATGGCCACACTGATCTTGATCCTGAGACTGCTGAACTTCAATGGGTTCCTCCGTTTTTGAGTACTCAACTGTCAGAGTTGGTAAATTTGAGTGGGGTCAGGCCTGTTTGTTGGATTTGTAGGCAGAGTCTGGATCGAATCATTAGATTCCCTTATTTGGGTCCGGATTGAAACGGGAATGAAAAAGGGGGGATCCATTGCGGATTTCTATGATCACTACATCTTTAATGGGATCTCCGTTTTTGTCAAAGGAAATGCTCCCGCTGATTCCTTTAAAATCCTGAATTTGGGAAAGACGTTGTCTGATTTTTGAACGATCGGTGGCAGTGCCAGCCTGGCGTATGGCATGTGCTAAGAGGTTAACGGCATCCACTGCAAGGACTTCTGCTGCCCAGACATCTTTTTTATTTTGTCTGTGGGCAAGGTATTCAAGGGTGGGGGCGGAACTATCCTGCCGGGTCCAATGGGTGCAATAATATCCTTGTTTGAGTTCCGAGCCCCCTGCTTTAAAAAAATCATTAAACTCCCATCCATCCCCCCCCAGGGGAATGGCGGTGACCCCGGCCCTGGACATTTCACGGATGATGATTCCACTCTCCACAAATCCGGGAATGAATACCACATCCGGTTTTGATTTTTTGACCCGGTCAACCAGCTGCTGAAAATGACGCAGATTTGAATTGTCTTTATATTCCAGGCGACTTAGTATTGAACCGCCTGATGCTTCAAAGTAACGTTTGAACTGTTCCGACAGAACAATTCCATAATTACTGTTCAGATCCACGAATAAGACCCCGGTGCGGGCTTTGAGGGTGTTTCTGGCAAAGCTGGCCATGGCTTTACCCTGTATGATATCCGTGAAACAGACCCGAAAAATGTAATTCCCGATGCGGGTCACATTGGGGTGGGTGGAGATATTGCTGATCATGGGAATTCCCTCCCGCTGGGCCACCTTTGCCACCGCCAGGGAATGGGAACTCCAATTACACCCGATGATGGCAATGGCCCCGAGCCTGGCTGCTTTTTCTGCTGCCACACTGGAACCGATGGGGGTGCTTTGGTTATCAATTTCAACCAGTTGAATTTTTTTACCCAGCACGCCCCCCTGTTCGTTGAGTTTTCTAACAGCGGATCTCACTCCCTGGACAGATGGGGCATTGGAGCCTGCTGCTGCACCAGTCAATGAGAAGATAGCTGCAATTTTTAGGGTTGTTTCATTGGCCAGGACCAGGGGGGGGGCAAGAAGACTTAAATGGATCAGCATCCATGCCATTACCAGTATTCTGAACAAAGGATGGCTGATGGGGGTATCCTTTACTTTCCAATTTCCGTCTGTTAGAGGAATACTCCCATTTTGAGGGAAATTTTTCCCCAAAAGTGTAAAGAATTTTTGAGGTGATATGTAGGATGTGTTTTTATTTACATTATATGAATTTTTTGTTGCCATCATAATTCTCCTGTTGTTCAGGAAGCCAATATTGTTATGAGGTCTGGTTTATGGCACCATGGTTTTTAAATAAACGGGTTTCCCCTGTTCATATTTCAGTATTACCATCTCCTTTTCAACGGGATCTCCGTTCTTGTCCAAGGTGATGGTTCCACTGGCACCCTGGAATCCCCAGGTTGCAGCCAGGGCATCCCTTATTTTGTCTTTGTCCAGGCTTTTGGCACGGCCCACAGCATCCCTTAGAAGCATGAATGCATCATACCAGGGCACGGCACTGAAATTAATATTATCTGAATGGTATCGCTGTTGGAATATTTTTTGTACATGCTGACTTGATGGATTCTTCATCTTGGGATGCCATACGGCTGTGCAATAGCTTCCCTCAAGGGCATCCCCGGCATAACGGTGGATATCGTCCCATGCGTCTGCCCCGATAAATATGCTGTACAGGCCCTGACTGACGGTTTGTTTGAGGAACAGGCCGCTGTCCCTGGAATACCCTGGTATGAAGACCACATCAGGATGAAGTGGTTTTATCTGGGATATAATGTTCTGGAAATCGACAGCATCGCCTTTGTATCCACTTTCCAGAAGAATTTTTCCTCCCAGTTGTTTAAATCCCCGGCCGAAGTATTTTGCCAAGGTCATGCAATAGGCTTCATTGAGATTTTTTAAGACCACTGCATTTTCTGCCCCCAGAGTTTCCCTGGCAAATTTTGCAACCATCTGTCCCTGGAACCGGTCATTGAAATTAACCCTGAAGACATAATCCCCGGCAAGGGTGATATCAGGGTTTGTGGAGAGGGAAATCATGGGCATTTTGGCCTGTTGCAGCAGGGGTGCCATTGCCAGGGAATGGGAACTCCAATGGGCACCGATGACGGCAATGACATTGCTGTCTATGGCTTTTTGGGCTGCCTGGGTGGAACCAATGGGGGTGCTGTGATTATCTATGAGAAGTAGCTTTAAAGGGTGACCCAGCACACCACCTTGGCTGTTTATTTCATCCACAGCCAGTTCAATAAGAGGTATCAGCGGCAGATTATGGGGGGCAGCAATACCGGTGGTGGACAGAACTGCGGCAACGGCCACAGGGGGAGGTGTTGCCATGGCCGATTGGGAAATCCCCAGGAAGATCACCCAGCACCATAGGAAAAAATGTTTCATATATGCCTCCTCTTAATTTTTTGCTGTTTGGAGAACACGGTCTATCTCATTTTTTTATAAAATGATTATATACAGATGCAGCAATATTTATTTATGAGTCTGTTGATTTAAAGGCCATTTCAGTCGGGTTCGATTTTGTTGTCACAAGATATCGCAATTAGCTGAGCCAACACACACCATATAGAGATGGGTCATGCCTGAAATATGAAAATATCGACTTAATCAACAGGCTCATCTATATGACTATAAATTTTTCTATCCAGTCCATCAGCCATGGGGGTAGGTGGCAAAAAAGAGGATTTTGGGGGAGCAGCTTTAAAATCGTTCAATGAGTTTGTTGATGATAAAATCACTCTCCCGCATGGCCTGGTTGCCAAAGTCGCCAAACCAGTCGGCAACTTCTGAAAATCGTTCTATGAAAAGGGCTTTATCATTATTCTCAACCAGCTCAATCTGCTCATTCATGGCAGCCACATATTGCTTCAAAAGATTTCTGCGGGCCGGGGTGGCAAATATAATTTCAGAATAAAGACTGCTGTCCTGGGCAAAGAGCCGTCCTACCATACCCAGCTCCAATCGGTAGATGGGGCTTGAAAATTCCAGGGATCTGGTAAGATCTACCTTCTTCCGGCAAAGGAATTGTCCAAAACAAAAAGTGGCAAAATGGCGCAGGGCCTGGACAATGTCCATGATGTCATCGTGTTCTTCGGGCCCGGCACTGACCATGACCGCCCCCCACAGGGAGAGCTGTTCAATGAGCCACTGACATTTGTCATTGTTGCGGCCGGGGGTGACGGCGATGATCTGTTTGTCCAGGGTGACACAGGAGGGGCCGAACAGGGGATGAAGACCGATGACAGGTCCAGAGAATTGCTTGAGCATGGCCTCCATAGGGGCAGTTTTGATACTGGTGAGATCCGCCAGGATGGCAGTGGATGGCATGTGGGGGACAATGCGTTCAATGGTTTCAAGGGTGACATGGATGGGTACAGAGAGCAGCACCAGGTCCACATCTATGCACAAACTTTCAACATCGCTCCAGTTTTCCACTGCGAGAATCCTGACACGGTAACCGGATGCCCGGAACAGATCGGCAAAAAAATGGCCCATCTGACCTGCTCCCCCCACAATGAGGACTGTGGCACCCACCCGGATTCCCTGCTGTTTCATCTCCACGGTCTGTTCCATGCGGGAATTTCTCAGGATCACCCGGTACATCTCCTCCATGAAATCGGCATCAATTCCCGAGGCTGTGGACTGGCTGCGCAGTTTTGAAATCAGGTCCTCTTCCCTTGCTGGATGGTACACCGGTATGTTGTGGGCCTTTTTCAGGGTAACCACATCCTGGACCTGTGTAAGCCTCTGGGAGATCAAATCCAGGATCTGTTGGTCGATGTGATCAATATTATCCCTTAATTTTTTTATCTCAATGTCAAATGCCTTGTCCATGGTCATCTACCGTCCTGTAAAAAGTCAATTTACTCATTTGTTTTTTGTTGATAGGCTTGGGTTTGATAACAATATTGTCCCCGGGGAAATCATTCAAATGGCTGGTATTGTAATCAGAACTCTACTCTCATAGCCAAATTTCGCTTAAAAGTCAAAATAAGGAAATTATCACCCTCCATGAAAATTGATAAAAAGATGTTTGTAACAGATCTTGACGGTACCCTTTTCACCGATGAAAAAATTATCCATGAAAAAGATCTGGCCGCCCTGGAATCCCTTGCCAGGGAGGGGATAATAAGGGTGTTTGCCACGGGAAGATCTCTGTACTCTTTTCAAAAAACCGTACAGGAAATGGGGTTCTCTGCCACCTGTAATGATATGCCGGTGGATTATGTTATTTTTTCCACCGGGGCGGGTATCATGGAATGTACCCATGGTGAAATTATTAAAAAAGAGTCCCTTGGCACAAGAGATGTTCGTGTGATTTCCGAATATTTTGATTCCCTTAGTCTGGATTATATGATCCACAGCCCCGTACCCGATACCCAAAATTTTGTTTATAAAAAAGGAAGCTCATCAAAAAAAGATCAAAGTGGGGCCAATGCTCACACAAACCTTGATGGTATAATTGATCATTGCAACGCCCATGGGCATGCAGACTCTCCAGCCCAAGGTGATCCCTGTAGTGATCAACTCCATGATGTCATGATGGATAATCCGGATTTTTATTCCAGAATTGCGCTTTACAAGAACCTATGCCGCCCCATGAAGAAATCAGACGGGGCAAATTTTGGTGAATCAACGGAAATACTGGCCATTGTTCCCCCTGCCCTTGGGCATGAAATGGCAGACAAGGTTCAGCAGGCCCTTGGTGATTTCAGTGTCATCAAAGCCACCTCGCCCCTTGATGGAAAATCTATATGGATTGAGGTCTTTAATCCCTTGGTCTCCAAGAGTCAGGTAGTGGCATGGCTTGCTGCAAAGCGGGGGGTGAAACGCGAGGATGTGGTTTCCGTGGGCAATGATTATAATGATCTGGATCTGTTGGAATGGTCGGGCCAGGGGTTTGTGGTGGCCAATGCCCCGGTGGAGGTACAAGGGGGCTTTGGGGGGGTTGCCTCCAACAATAAATGTGGTGTTTCAGAGGTTGTTTTTAATCACATGGGATGTTTACTTCAGCTCGCCTGATGCGGTCCCAGGTTCATGAATTTATCGCTTGACAAGGCAGAGCCCTGTCCATTATTTTTGGCCAATGGAAATTTTAAACACCATTATACCCATTTTTACTGTGATTGTTCTGGGCTGGTTTGTCCGGCAAAAGGGCTTTGTACCACCGGAATTTTTAGCCCCGGCCAATCGCCTGGTGTTTTATATTGCCATCCCTGCCATGGTGTTTGGCGCCATTGCCAGGAGTTCTTTAAAGACGGAGTTTGATCCCCAGGTGCTGGGCTTAACGCTGACGGCCATTGTCTTTTCTTTTGGAATAAGCTGTGTCATTGGAAAAATGATTCATTTGCCATCCCGTCGATCCGGCACATTTGTTCAAAGCGCCTTTCATGGTAATTTAGGGTATGTCGGGCTGGCTGTGGCCTATTATTTCTTAGGGAAAGAGGGATTTGCAAGCGCCAGTATTCTAACGGGGTTTATCATGATTTTACAAAATTTTTTGTCGGTATTTGTGCTTCAGTTTTACGCAGAGGTAACCCCTTCCTTTCACAATCCTGGCAGAATCATATCCAAAATTGTGGGCAACCCCGTTATTTTGTCTGCCATTGCGGGTATTCTCTTTGCGCTGACCGGTGCGGCATTGCCGGTTATTCTGGTGCGGACTCTTGATATCATCAGCGGCATGTCCCTGCCATTGGCCCTGCTTCTGATTGGGGCTACCTTGAGCTTTGATTTGATAAAAGCCCGGTTTCGACAGCTTTTGTTGGTCAACTTTATAAAACTCATGGTGCTGCCAAGTTTAGGCTTTTTGTTGTATTCCTTTTGGGAAATTCCCCCGGATCTCTATGTGCCTGGTCTTATTTTATTGGCCTCTCCCACTGCCACCATCAGCTATGTCATGGCCCGGGAGATGAATGGTGATCCTGAATTTGCTGTGGCGGCTATCTCCTCCAGTACGCTGCTGTCCGCAGTGAGCTTTGCCTTCTGGCTTCATTTGACACATTGATTACTTAAAGAACTGCCATGGGCAGACCTTATTCTATCCTCGGCCTGCCCACAACGAATATTGGGTCGTAGACGCGGAGCCAAATGATATCATGCCGCCCCCGGGGAGGGGTAATGGAAGCGACCCGGAACTGTTAGACAGCCCAATTGGTCTGTTCCATTACCCCTCCCCGGGGGCTCTGCTGAGGTAACCTTGGAGGCTACTTTTTCATATAAAAGAGCCTGATAATTTTTAAACAGGCTCTTGTTTGGGGGAATTAATGCTGTTTGTGAATGATGGTCCCCACATGCTCTCCGGCAAGGGCTTTGGTGATGTTTCCCGGAACCATACCGTTGATGATCTGCACCTCTTCAAGGACTTCACTGTTCTGAATAATCTCCAGGCAGGGACGCTCAATGACCAGATCGTCCAAGTCCCGGTCCATGAGATCCTGGGCACCAATTCTCGGTATAAACTCGGCCTCGGGATTTTTCTTGGGATCCTCGGTGTAAAGACCGTTTTCATCTTTGATGAACAATACCCTTCTGGAACCGATTAAATCCGCCAGAATGATCAAGCCCACATCTGTGCGATGGATGGGGATTCTCCCTTTTTTCGGTTTGATGGCAAAGTAGTCATAGGGTGGCATACCAGCCATAACCGGAATGATTCCTTCGGCAAAATAGGTGGGGAGCTTTACGATGTCGCTGTGGGCGACTTTGATGCCCCCCCAGGGAGAGAGTAGGGTGGCAATCATCAATGCGTTTTGGTCGGAGACCATACTGCCGAATTTCGCAATGATTCCCGTGGGCATTCCCATTTCCAGGCCAATGGTGTAAATGTGCCGACTCCGGGTGCCGCCGCCCGTGGTAATAAGGATTTTATTTTTTTCTCTGTTGGCTACGATCTCTTTGAGAATTGCAGGAAGTGCCTTGACTCCCCGGTCACAGATGGACTGTCCGCCGATTTTCATGATGGCAACGTCTGGATACAAACGTTCCTGGGGCGCAATTTCCAGTTGGTCAAGAAATTCTTTGCTCACCAAGCTTTCTCCCATGAGTTTACTTTTTACATGGAGTCTTTTGCCGTCCTTATCTCTAACTAAAGCCATGGTTTTCCTTTCCCTTTATTTTTTGTCCACCTTGTCTTTTTTACTGTCTTTTTGCAGACAGATCAATTCAGCATCGGTGGCCTTGGCAATCTGTTCCAGTTCTGTTAATCGCAGATGGTCTGAGTAGACTTTTAGAGTGGAATCACATACGGCAACGATCCTGAAACGGGGTTTTTTTTCGCCTTCTTTTGTCTTTCTTCTTTCCCTGTAAAATATTTTTCCGGACATGGTTTTTCTCCTTTACTTTACTTGTAATGACACTGTTGTTTGTTATCGACAACTTAAGGTGATTGGGTGGTGTGATGTGTGGTTTGATTATAAAATATAGTATAGCCATTCTTTGGTTATCTGGCAATACTGTTGTTTGATAACGCAACTCAAGATGAATGAATTGCCATGTGTAACTGGAGTATGATATTTTTTTGGAAAATTATTACTGACGTTGGATGGTCAGGACTTGCTTGATCATCGCGTTTTATTAATGCAGTTTTTTGACTTGGTAAAGGAAAGATCATGACATTTGATGATGCACTGATTGATGGGGTAAAGGGCTTTCTGGATAGTGAAGAGGCGGGAACTCTGTATGAAACAGCCCTGGTAGCGGGGAAGCAGGGACCTTGCCTGGAAGTTGGCAGCTATTGTGGGAAATCTGCCATTTACCTTGGAACCGCCTGTAAAGAGAATGATACAGTACTTTTTTCCATTGATCACCACAGAGGATCGGAAGAACAGCAAAAGGGGGAAGAATATTTTGATCCAGATCTGTACGATGCCCAAGCGCAATGTGTGGATACCTTCAGGGTTTTTAGAAATACCCTGACTACCTTTGGCATCACAGACGCCGTGGTTCCTCTAGTTTGTAAATCTGCTGTGGCGGCAAAGACATGGGCAACACCACTAAGCCTTATCTTCATTGACGGAGGCCACTCCTTTGAGGCTGCCTTTAATGATTATAACTGCTGGGCACGTCACATCATCCCCGGGGGGTATCTGGTGATCCACGATATTTTCCCCAACCCGGAAGAGGGGGGGCAGGCCCCTTATCAAATATATAAATACGCCCTGGCTTCGGGGTTTTTTAAACCCATGGGCATGACAAAAACATTGGGGGTGTTAAAAAAGCTGACCTGTGATGAGGTTCCGGCGTATTCCCATTAATCACCCTTGAAGAATTCCAGCACATCTTCCAGGATCATATAAAATGAGGGCACCAGGGCCAGGGTAATCAGGGTGGCAAACACAATGCCAAATCCCAGGGAGATGGCCATGGGAATCATGTACCGGGCCTGGCGGGAGGTCTCAAAGATCATGGGGGCAAGCCCCCCAAAGGTGGTCAGGGTGGTGAGCATGATGGGCCGGAACCGCTGCTTTCCCGCCATGGCAATGGCCTCCCGGGCCGGAATACCCGCCAGTCGCATTCTGTTGGCAAAGTCCACCATGACAAGGGAGTCGTTCACCACCACACCGGACAACGCCACCAAGCCAAACAGACTCATCAAGGAGAGGGAATAACCCAGAAGAATATGACCCAGAACCGCCCCCACAATGCCAAAAGGGATGCAAGCCATGATCACCATGGGTTGAAAATAACTTTTAAAGGGAATGGCCAAAAGGGCATAGATGCCAAAAAGGGCCATCAAAAGCCCCCGGATCAGGCTTTGTGTACTCTCCTGCATGCTGGCCTGACGGCCTTCAAAATTGCCGGTAAGGCCGGGGAATTGCCGTTGCAGTGCCGGTAAAATTTCAGATTTCACTACCAGGAGGATTCGGTTGGTTTCCATGCGGGGGACCACGTTGGCCGTGATGGTGGACACCCGACGTCCGGATCGTCTTTTGATGGATGTATAGGCCCGTCCCCGCTCCATGCTGACCACTTCCCGGAGCAGGGTCTCCCGGCCATCCGGGGCATGGATAATCATGGTTTCCAGTTGGCTTTCAGTGATGCGTTCTTCCCGGGGCAGGCGTACTTTGACGGTGATTTCGTTTCTTCCCCGCTGGAGTTTCAGGGCGGTGGCACCATAAAAGGCATACCGCACCTGGAGTGCCACGTTTCGGGCACCCAGTCCCAGGGAAAGTCCCTGGGGCAGCATTTTAAAATCAAATTGCTGTTTGCCCCGGGCCGAGCCGTCGTCAATGTCCTTGGTGGAGGGAAAATTACCCAGCTCCTGGGCCAACTTTGCACTGGCTGCATCAAGGATCTCAATGTCCCGGTGGCTCAACTCGATGGTGAGGGATGATCCAGACCCGGGCCCCCCTCTGTCGGATTGAAATACCATGGCTTCCAGACCCACAATGGTACCTGTGGCCTCCCTCCATAGCTGGGTCACCCGGGCCGTTGAAAGGGGACGGATATCTGGCGAGGTGAGCAGGATGCGGGCGGTGATGACATTTTCCTTGACCTGGGCATATCGTCCCCGAGACAGGGTTTCCCCCCCATTTTTTTCCACCACCTGTCTGGCTGAATCGGAAATGATGTCAAGAATGGCTGCGGCTCTTTCTTCGGAGGAACCATAGGGCAGGGTCACCATGACATAGGCATAATCAGATTCCACCCGGGGCATGAGGGTGGTGGTGATTCTGCCGCTTTTTACATACCCCAACACAATGATCAGCACCGCAAGGCCGATGCTGGCAGTGATGTAGCGGTTATTGAGCATGGATTCCAAGATGGGATTATAAATACGCTCCACAAATTGAAGAAGACCCCGGCTGATCTTTTGCTGTTTTGCCATGGCCCAAGCCATGGGTCTGCTCGGCTTTCTGCCCGGGTGGGATAGATGGGCTGGCAGGATAAAAAGGCTCTCCACAAGGGAGATGAGAAAGACAACAATGACCACCACGGGAATCACCTTGAAAAATTTACCCATGGTCCCACTGACAAACATGATGGGAAGAAAGGCCACCACATTGGTTAGAATGCTGAAGACCACAGGAAGGGCCACCTCTCTTGCCCCGTCAATGGCTGCCTCCAGAAAGGGTTTGCCCTGTTCCCGGTGTTGGTAGATGTTTTCTCCCACCACAATGGCGTCATCCACCACAATGCCCAGGGTCACAATAAATGCAAACATGGAGATAATGTTGATGGAAAAGTCGGTAAAGGGTAAAAACACAAAGGCTCCCAGAATGGAGATGGGAATGCCCAGGGCCACCCAGAATGCCAGACGGATTTCCAGGAAAAATGCCAGGAAAAAAAATACCAGGATAAGGCCGATGTAGCCGTTTCTGATGAGCAGTTCCGCCCGTTGTTGAAATATCTCGGATCGATCGCTGACCATGGAGATGTCAATGCCCTGGGGCAGGCTTTTTTTGAAAAGTGTTACCTGCTCCTTCACCGCCTTTGACACCTGGGTGGGTTTTTGATCCCCCACCCGGTACACCTCCACCATGATGGCGGGTTTGCCGTTGAAGGTGGCATAGGTATTGCTCTCTTCAAACCCTTCACTGATGATACCAATGTCTTCCAGCAGAATCTGGGAACCGTCCCCGGCGGTGATGATGGGCAGTCGGGCGTACTCCCGGGCAAGTTCCCGGCGCTCCTTCATGCGCACCATGATTTCTCCTCCCCGGGTGCGGATGCTGCCACCGGGCAGTTCCACCACGGCATTGCGGATGGCATCGGCGATTTCACCCAGGGTCAGGCCGTAGCGTCTTAAGTTCTCCTGGGGAACTTCCACATGGATTTCATGCTCCCTTGTCCCTTGCATTTCCACCTGGCTGATGGTGGGGTCCTGGAGTAAAAGGTCCCTGAAGGATTCGGCAAACTCAGTGAGGATTGCCTGGGACTGGTCTCCATAGATGGCATGGGAGGTGACATGGCGTTTTCTTGTGACCACCGATGTCATGGGTCTTTCTGCTTCATCGGGAAAAGAGGTGATGGCATTAACCTCACTTTCCACCTCCCTTGCAAAGCTCTGGACATCCATCTCTTCGCGTACCTCAATGGTGACACTGCCCCGGCCTTCTGATGCTGTGGAATGCATTTCATCAATACCATCCAGGCCCTGAACCGCCTCCTCAATGGCCAGAATTATGCCTCGTTCTACCTCTTCGGGGCTGGCACCGGGGTAGGCCACGGACACGCTGACGGCGCCGGTGTCAAAATCGGGAAACACCTCCTGCTTGATGTTGGCACCCATGACAAGGCCGCCCACCAGAAGGACAATCATCAAAAGGTTGGCTGCCACGGGATTTCCGGCCATCCATTGAACGGGGCCTTTAAATGCAGGGGAGCGGGGGACGGTACTCATTTTTTAACTCCCTTATTTTTAATACCCTTCTCAGGAGCCACTGGTTTTGCACCCTTGTTTTTTTCAGGAAGTGGGGGAGATGTTTCTTCTTGGGTTTTACCAGGGGTATTCCCCTGGGTTCGAAGGGCCATACCGGCCACGGGGGAGGCCATGTCTGAAATGATAATTTTATCTTCTACGTCAAGTCCGCCACTGACAAAGACCTGGTTTGCATCCCGCCACAGGATCTCAATGGGTTTTATGACCAGTTGGCCGTTGTAAAGGCACCAGACCTGGTCCCCGTCCCTTACAATATTCCGGGGCAGGGCAATCACATGGGATATCTGTGTTCCCTGGATGCGGATCTGGACATAGCTGTCCAGGAGCAGAGGTGTTGCCCCCTTGTCCTGGAGGCCTAGGGGATCTTTAATGGAGATGAGTAGGGTGGCCAGCCGGGTCTCCTGGCCCAACTCCCCCAACAGCCGGATGATCTGACCCGGACGGCGGGGGCCATCCCGGGTGGTGATCGTCGCCTTGCTGCCCTCGTCATGGGCATTCAGGGGGATGGTTACCCATTTGAGCTGATCCGTGGGAAGGGTGGCCTTTACCCAGTAATCATCGGTGCCCGAAAGGGAAGCAAGGGTATCCTGGGAGGAAACCTGGGAGCCGGGCTCCACGTTCACCGCTATCACCATGCAGTTAAAGGGGGCTTTGATAATGGTACGCCCAAGGTCCAGGTTCACCCGGGCAAGATCTGTTTCTGCCCCGGCAATGTCCGCCTTTATCTGTGCCAGCTGGGGTTCTCTCAGAGCCAGATCTGAATTGGAAATGGCTCTTTTTGAGCTGTTTTGAAGAATTTTAAGTTCTTCTCTGGCCACGGTCTGTTTTCCCATTTCCAGGCGAAGTTCTGCCTTAAGTCTTGCAAGGACAGCCTTTTGTTTCTCCACATTGAGAAGAAAATCTTCCTTCTCCAGGCGGAGCATCACCTGGCCTTTTTTGAAAAAGCCACCGGGAATCAGCTCCCTGGATTTTTCCAGCACAAATCCACCCACCCGGGATTTTAAGGTGATGGTCCGGGAGGGGATGACGGTTCCCATGGCAGAGAGGGTGACAACGTGGTTGTCGGGGGTGACCGTCATGGTTTCCACCAGGGGCAGGGGGATCTGGGGGCGGCCCCGTCGGGCAACGGGTTTGGTGGCGTAAAGGTAGTTGGCTGCAGCAATACTTGCAACAATGAAGATGATGGGGATGAGGAATCGAATCACCTTGATAAGGGGATGGCGCTGGGGTGCTGTTTCTGAAGTCATGGTATTTCCATATTTTGGGTCCAGTCACCTCCCAGAGCCCGGTAAAGGGCAATGCGGTTTTTGATCAGAACCGCCTTCTGTTCGATGAGTTTGCTTTCCAGTTTCTGAACATTAACCTGTTCGGTTAAAAAGGGGATAAACGGGTCTAATCCTTTGATATATCTACGTCCTGCCTCTTCTTTTGCCTGGCGGGCGCTGCCAAGTTGTACCAGGAGAAGATCCACATAACGGGTTTGGTATTGTTCCGCTGCCAGACTGTTCTCCACCTCCACAATGGCCGTGGTCACGGTTTTTTCATAGGATGCCAAGCGCTCTTTGACAACGGCCACGGCTTGTTCCACCGCCGCATCTTTTTTCCCACCGTCAAACACCGTAGCGCTGAGGCTGGTACCCAGAGAGAGTATCCAGTTTTGTAATAAGAGATCCAGAGAGCCATCTCTGAACAGAAAATTGCCTGTCAAATAAACATCGGGAAGGCGGTTGGTCCGTGCATGGGTTTCGTACCAGTCTGCGGCCAGGAGTCGGGAACCGGCAGCCCGCACATCCGGGCGCAGGGCCAGGAGGTTGCCGGGTATCCCTTTGAGGGGGAGGTCAGGCAGTTGTTTTGGTAAATTCTCCCGGGCAATAGGGGGCTGACCTGGTGTTTTTCCAAGGAGCAGTACCAGGGCATTGGAAAGGACAGCTATCTGATTTTCAATGGGGGGAATGGCTGCCTGACCACTGGCCACCACCTCCCGCTGCTGGAGTACATCCAGGGCCGTGGACATGGAATTTTCAAACCGCAGTTCCAGAAGCTTCAGCACCGTGGTGTTCAGTGTGAGTTGTTGTTTTGCAAGGGCCAGTTGTTTCCGGGTCGCAATGAGTTCCACCCAGGTATCGGCCACCTCGGCCGCCACGGACATGGCTGCGGTTTCAAGGTCATATCTGGATGCCTTGGTTTCAAGCTGGGATGCTGCGATGTCTGACTTTATCCTGCCCCAGAGATCCACTTCGTAGGATGCCGAGGGACCCGTGGAAAAGGTGTTGTAAGAACTGGCATTCTTTTTTGTTTGGGTGCGGTTGTAGCTTCCGTCCATGGTGATGGTGGGAAACAGGGCTGAATTTCGGGCGGCGGTTGCGGCACGGGCCTGGTCAAGTCTTGCCCAGGCCTCCCGGAGGGAAAAATTATCTGCCAGGGCGGTTTTAATGAGGCGGTTGAGCTCGTTGTCATTAAATTGTTCCCACCACCGGGGCGATACGGTTGGTGAGGCCGAATATGGGGCCGTACTTTTCCCGGGTAGTGGTTGGGTTTCCAGGTGCCGGGGGGCCGGGGTGAATTGTTGACATCCCTGTAAAAAAAATAGGGCGGCCACACAAATCAGTATATTTTTCAAGAATCGGATCAGCATTTGATGTTTATCTTTATATTTGTGGGCATGGCGTAAGTCTTACGTCCTTTATTAATTTTCACATTTTTACCAAAACGTTTAAAATAAAGCAACTAACATGCCATTTATTAAGATTTAATGAGCCTTTCATGGTAAATATTCGGGTTGATAATATAAATGTTTGGCAGTGCCCCATATTCGCCTATTGGGGACTGCATAGCATACGAATACTATGTGAGCAGGCCAAAATAGGTGAAGATGGGGTGCTGAATATTTACCTCCCCTGTCTACCAAGGATACAACACTATTGAAAATGGCATAATGCCACCCCCAACGGCCGCCCTGAACGGAACGGGAACGTCGAGTATAAAAAATGTTACTTGATAAATACTCGGGAACATAATATTTCTATCAGATGATGTTTAAGCTTTTTTGGCGGACCCTTTTCGGATATATGCCTATGTAACAGCCAGTACCTGCTTTTTCATCTTAAAACTTGATCATCAAGTATCACAACCAAAGCCTTCAGGAGAATTTTGTGAAAAAAAGATGGTTTGTCAGAAAAACAGATATGGCAGTTCCGGTGGAGGAGGCCTTTGCCTGGCATGAACGCCCTGGTGCCTTGGAACGCCTCACCCCTCCGTGGGTGGTCATGAAAAATATTCGTAGAACCGGTGGGATTAAAACCGGTGCCACCGTGGATATGGATCTTTGTGCCCCTGGGCTTTCCATGAAAACCCAGGCGGAACACATAGGGTATGCCAAAAACGATTATTTCCAGGATCGCATGGTCAAAGGTCCCTTTTCCCAGTGGATTCACACCCATTTGTTCCATCCCCGGGGAGATACACTTTCCTGCCTGGAGGACAGGGTGCAATATCAGCTACCCATTCACCTGCCCCCCAAATGGGCTGCCATGTTGGAAAAGGAGCTGCATCGGATGTTTTCCTATCGGCATACGGTGATGAACAACGACCTTGAAACCCATGCAAAAGGGGCCGGCCCCCTCACCATTGTGATATCCGGTGCGGGTGGTCCGGTGGGCAAGTCCCTGATCCCTTTTTTGACCACTGGCGGTCACCGGGTGATCCGCCTGGTGAGACGTCCCCCCCAGGGGCCGGATGAGATCTTCTGGAATCCCTACACAGGGGTTCTGGATCTTACAGCAGCAGGAAAAATTGATGTGGTGATTAACCTTAACGGGTACCACATTGCTTCGGGACGCTGGTCCCCCCGGCGCAAGGAACAGATTGTTCAAAGTCGTAATCTATCCACAGGGCTTATTGCAAAAACCATTATGGCCCTTCCGGACAAACCCGAGTTGTTTATTTCCGCCTCTGCCACCGGTTATTATGGGGATCTTGGTGAAACCGTTGTAAATGATGCCTGCGGACCTGGGGATCTGTTTATCTCCAGGGTGTGTGCAGACTGGGAGCAGGCAGCAGAAATGGTGGAAGGATCGGGGATTCGTACGGTGTATGCCCGTATTGGTGTGGTCTTAAGCCCCAATGGCGGTATTCTGGAAAAAATGATGCCCCCTTTTCTCATGGGGCTGGGGGCATCCATTGCCTCGGGAAAACAATATTTCAGCTGGATCAGCATGGATGACCTTACCTATGCCATTCATCATGTGATCAATAATCGACGTATCCAGGGACCGGTGAACTTTGTCTCTCCCCACCCCGTTACCAATACAGAGTTTACCACAACCATGGGCAAGGTGCTGCACCGTCCCACTCCCTTTAAAATCCCTGGCTGGGCAGTGAAACTTGCCTGGGGTAAAATGGGGCAGGAGGTGCTTTTGGCCAGTACCCGTGTGAAACCGGAAAAACTCATGGTTTACGGTTATAATTTCAAACACAATACCCTTCAGCAGGCCCTGGCCCACGTAATGGGAAAATAACAATATGCGTAAAAAAACGGGCATTCTTCATATGACCCTAAAAGTACTTTACAGTCTTTTGGGAAAAGCCCCTGGAAATGGGGAATGATCAAAGAAAGTGTAAAGTACTTTTGAAGGATGCCAAAAAAACGGTTATTTTCCAAACCAATTTGCTCATTAATCCATTAATTCACTACCAAAACCAATGAATCCCATCCAGGAGACAAAAAATAAATGAACCCTATGTTAAAGCTTTTTTTTGCCATGATGATGATCATGGCCCTTATTTTCGGCTATGCCGACATCTATTTTCCTTTGGAACAGTATGATTTTGAACGCCTTCATATCTTTTTGTTTAATCTTTGCACCGGTGGCACCATTCTTCTCTATTTCACAGAGGGAACTGGCAAGCTTTCCCCCCGCACCATTATTTTTCTGGTGTCATCCCTTTTTTATGCCTTGTTTGCCTTTTTAAATATGTATCCCATGGTTATTTTCATCTCTCTGGGTCTTGCCTCCATTGTGGAAAGCTTAAGAATTGAAAGATTCAGCATTTTACCATTGAATTTTTTCTCCCTTAAGGAGCCGGTGTCAGCCAAATTTCACCAGGCCTCTTTGCTGTGCCTTTCCATAGGCCTTCTCATGTCCACCGTTATTATTATCAACAATGAGTACCTCCATGTAGTCACCATGGAAAAACTGGTGCTCAATACTTTTTTTCTTGGGTTTTCCTTTCCTCTTTCACTGATCACACTGTCTGTTATTTTTTCCATGATTCGTCAGAACGGGGCCTCCCGCACCGGTATTTTATCCGTGATTTGCTTCTGGACTATTAATCTGGGGGTGATCATCTTTTTTGTATTTATTCTGTTTGAGCGATTTTATCCCCAGATTGCCGTGACTTTGGCCCTGTTCGTTGCCGTGGTGACCGTATTTGCCCTTTATGTCCGCTATGGGCAGAAAATGCAGCAAAAGGAGTTTCTCTCCTCGGGCATCGGTTTTCTTATTATCACGGCTATTTCCGGGATTGTTTATATAATTTTTCAGATGTCGCCAGGATACACCCATGAAAATACCCGGTGGTTACTCAGACTTCACACCTTTGCCTCTCTTTATGGATGGAATCTGTGTGGTCTTGCTGTGATTTGCCGGTTCCGGGATTTTCCCATCCGACTCCATTCCGGTGTGGTCATTGCTGTACATTGGCTTACGGCCCTGGTGCTGGCTCCCCTGGGCACGAGTTATGCATTCATATCCATCCTTGCAGTGATAGGTTATTCTTTCATCGTATTTACCCTGTTTTTCAGTAAGGATAAGAGAGCGTTAAAATGACGAATATTCAAAGGCTTGAAAAATTATTATCACTTTTTTCCAAAGAAAATAATGTGTTGATCATCATCAACGCAGATCCCGATGCCATGGCCAGTGCCATGGCAGTGAAGCGGTTACTCTGGAGAAAGGTGACCAGTGTGGCCATCACCTATTTCAATGAGATTAGTCGTCCGGACAATCTGACCATGATCCGGGTGCTGGATCTTGAGATGATCCACATTGATGAGGTGGATGAAAAGTGCTTTGACCGGTTTGTGGTGGTGGATTCCCAGCCGGATCACCATGAATGTTTTGCCATGTTCCCATATGATGCCATCATTGATCATCATCCCTTGTCCTGTGATTCAGGCATTTTTAATGATATTCGCCCCGACTACGGGGCTTGCTCCTCCATGATGACGGAATATCTTAAAGCGGCCGGGGTAAAACCTTCCCAGAAGCTTGCCACAGCCCTTTTACTGGGAATTAAAACAGATACGGGTGGGTTTTTACGTCAGACGTCCATGGAGGATGTCAGGGCCTTTCAGTATCTTTATCAATTTGCCAATACCTGTGTCATGGCCCGTATTGAACAGGCGGAGTTCAAGGAGGTAGACCTTGAGTTCCTCGGCCATGCCATTAAACAGAAACAAATTATCAATCACCGGGTGTATGCCCACACCGGCATCATTGAAAACCCGGACCAATGCGTTATTGTGGCGGATTTTTTTATGCGGATTGATTCTGCCAACTGGAGTATTATTTCAGGGGTGTATGATGAAAAATTGGTGATTATCATGCGCAATGATGGCCTGCGCAAGAGTGCTGGTAATACGGTAAAAGAGGCATTCTCCCATTTGGGCTCCGCCGGAGGGCATCGCACCATGGCCCGGGTGGAGATCCTGATGACGGATCTTGAAAAAGAGGTACCGGATAAAAAGGGAATCAGCCAGTGGATCATTGATCAAGTGGAAAAATATGCCGGGGTCAAGTTTGAATAATTGGCATGGGGTGTATAGATACAAGAATGTCTCGCTTTTGATGGGACTATAGTGTCTCTTCTTTGTGGGCTAAATGTATTATATTGTTCTTGATGGATTGGTTTGCAGGGGGGGGCTGGGGAGATGCGCGGTTAAGCTTGTGCGAGTAAGCTTCAGTTATTGTTGGCTTTTTGGCTTAAAATGGAATTGAGTGGTCTGCGACCTTCCATGGATGGCATGTATGTTGCTTTGTATATCTGTGATGCTGGTAACTACTATCCAAGTACGCAAAGGGATGAATTTTAGATTCATGGAGGTGTGAACTATGAGACTTGAAGATATAAAAAAAGATTTTAATATCGTGAACGCAGTTGACTGGGACATGACACCAGAGGAGGCAGTTGCCCTGCATTTGGAATGGGGCCCTTTGCGGGATCTATCCTACTACAACTCCAGAGACTCTAACAACGAAACCGTTTATTTTGTCATAAACACCTGGAAAGCTTATCCCCTGGTGAGTCTGGTCAGGCGCAGGGGATTTGACTCTGAGGACCTTATCACTCTTAGGCTTCCCGAAGGTCTGGAAAAAACATTTATGGAATCATCTGGACAGCATAAAGGCGTTTTTGCCGTGGAGGGAGAAGTTAAATCCTGGTTGCAGAAGGAATTGGGAGACTAAAGAGTCTGGATCGTTTCCAATGATCTCCCTGCTTGAGC
>Ga0307987_1000292_pt1 | contig 30005 bp, 30 predicted proteins | sample EllFjometagen181_FD_203157 | JGI IMG/M metagenome (GOLD analysis project Ga0307987, IMG submission 203157) | Marine microbial communities from Ellis Fjord, Antarctic Ocean - #181 | ecosystem: Environmental > Aquatic > Marine > Unclassified | place: Southern Ocean | collected 2014-10-08 | reverse complement strand
CTTGCAAACACTAATTATAAGAAGCCTTTCATCCAGTTAACCAACTCTTGAACTAGTTCATCATAATTAAATAGTTTTTCGGCACGATAACGACACGAAACTGCCATTTGTTTTCGTAAGCCAGTGTTTTGTAATAGGTAATTAATTTTTTTGCCTAATGCTTGTGGACTTCTATAGGTCAGTATCCCTTCTGTGGGAGTAACAATTGAGTCTACACCTCCTCCGTCGTAAGCTACGCATGGCGTACCACCTGCTAATGCCTCTGCGTAAATAATCCCAAAGTGTTCTTTTTTCTCAGGAGCAGCAACAAGTAAGGTTGCCCCAACAATTAATTTTGCTTTGTCTTCAGAAGACACAAATCCAAGAAATTTACCATTATTCCCCAGTTTTTTTTCAAGCTCATCTTGTAATTCGCCTGCACCTATAAAAACTGTTGTTGCCAAGTTAGAATATTCAACTGATGCAGCAACAACATTCTGAGGCCCTTTTGATAAGGTTAAAGCACCCGGACAAATTACATAAGTTTCAGGTAAATCAAATTTTTCTCTAATCCCTTTTGAATTTCCCGGTTTAAAATCTATTAAATTTACACCACAAGGTAAAACTAAAAAGCGATCGTCAGGAAGATTAATCAATGGCTTAATAAGACTATCTTTTACATAATTTGTTGTTACGATAATTCCATTTGCCTTAGTAATAGCATCAATAATCATATACCAGTTTTCATCTTCCCATAAGCCTTCATGACGAGGTTCAATACCTGTACCATGCACAAATAATACATAAGGTTTATTAGTTTGTTTAGCAACATTATGAACTGCAACTGCACTTAAATTAGCGTGATGACCTATGAAAATATCGACATCAACCGCAATTGACTTTAGTGCCGTTTCGTAATCAGGTAAATATTCCATCATTTCGCTATGACTCATTCGGGCTACCTGATGTTGTTTATCGCCTGCAGAGGGTAAATACTCATGTACGGGGATTATGTTATTGTGCAATTTTATGTTAATATTATTAGCACCATCAATTTCATTTTCATTACCGGGGTATAGAAAATAAACTGTATGTCCCATTTTTATTAAATGGCGAACATGCTCACGAGCAACTTCTCCGCTGCCTCTTCCCTTATTTAAAAGTAGTATTGCTATATTCATATTTATTGGTCTTATTTTTTAGTTAAAATCCTCCCTTTTCTGTAAGGCAAGGTATGTGCTTTTAGTGCATAGTGGTTTAGTTATGCAAAGTAAAATAAAGAATCATGATAATTATAATTTCATAATTTTTGAGTGTTAAATCTGTAAAAATAAAACATTATTTTTTATACCAATCAACTTTACAATAAAAGCAGTATACTTGCATGCATTTCCAAAAATCAGTTTTTGATGAATTATATCATAATTAAAAGAATATTCGTAATTTTAGTATTAGTTATTGCTACATATTTTTCTGCCAGTGCATCAAGTAATAATCCTAAGACAGATACATTATTTGTTGCCAGCGAAGGTTTTGCTGTAAAATCGAGTTTGCAGGATAAGGATATCACGTTTAGTCAGAAAATAGATAGAGCTTTTTCGCCAATTGTTGATGCTCTTGATATTGTACTGTTTTGGGACCCTTTTAAATCAATGGGACTTCACGATCCTGTTATTTATGATGTTGATGGAAACCCGGTAATTAATGCCGATGGTACTCAAAAAGAATCAAATATTCCATTGGTTGTTATTTGGCTGATTTTTGGGGCAGTAACTTTTACGATACTTCTTAGGTTTATTGGCTTTAGAGGTTTTAAACATGCCATTTTACTTGTGCGGGGGGTTTATGATGACCCAAATCATAAAGGTGAAGTATCGCATTTTCAGGCACTTACAACGGCACTATCTGCTACAGTAGGTTTGGGTAACATTGCAGGCGTTGCAATTGCAATTTCAATTGGAGGACCGGGTGCCACATTCTGGATGATTGTTGCAGGATTATTAGGAATGTCGTCAAAATTTGTAGAATGTACTTTGGGAGTCAAATATCGAAAAATTGACAAAGCCGGAGTTGTTTCGGGAGGACCTATGTATTACTTACGAGATGGTTTGAAGAAAAAGAACATGAAATGGCTGGGTATTATATTGTCAATAATTTTTGCTGTATTAGTAATAGGAGGCTCACTAGGTGGGGGAAATATGTTCCAAGCTAATCAAGCTTTTTCACAACTTACGTATTTAGTGCCTAGTATCGAAAATCATGGAATGTGGTTTGGAATTATTCTTGCCATACTAGTTGGGTTTGTTATTATAGGGGGTATTAAAAGCATCGCAAAGGTAACTGATAAGATTGTTCCATTTATGGCAGCAATTTATGTTTTTACAGCTTTGATAATTATTTTTATGAACATTGAAAATACAGGAGCTGCATTTAAGTTAATCTTTGACGGGGCATTTGCTGTTGGCGCCATGAAAGGTGGTTTAGTAGGAGTGTTAATAGTAGGTTTTCAACGTGCTGCATTTTCAAATGAAGCTGGAGTAGGGTCGGCTGCAATTGCTCATGCAGCAGTAAAAACGGATACTCCTGTTACCGAAGGATTTGTTTCACTTTTAGAACCATTTATTGATACTGTTGTGATTTGTACGATGACAGCATTAGTACTAATTTATACAGGAACTTACGAAAACCCAATGGGCTACGAAGGTGCTCAACTTACTTCTTTGGCATTTTCAAAAGTGTTTTCATGGTTTCCATATGTATTATTAATTGCAATTTTCCTATTTGCTTTTTCAACGATGATTTCATGGTCATATTATGGACTTAAAGGGTTTGATTATCTTTTTGGTGATATATTTGAAAAAGTATTTGGAAACAAAAATGTATCAAAATATACATATTTTACAATTTTTTTAATTTTTATAGTTATAGGTTCTGCATCTAATCTGGGTTCTGTAATTGCTTTCTCAGATATGATGATACTTGCTATGGCATTTCCAAACATAATAGGATTACTGATTTTATTGCCAGAGGTACGACAAGATTTGTTTGAATACTGGGCTAAACTTAAATCAGGTGAAATAAAGAGATACAAATAATGCCCAATAAGCTAAATAACTGGATTAAACCATTTTTTAGTCTGAATAAAAGTGAACAACGAGGTATAATTGTTCTTATTCTGGTAATTATATTTATTGGTATTTTTAATATTATTTTGCCAATTATCACTAAATCAAAATCTCAATCAAATCTCAACAAATACAATCCTGATATTATTTCTTTTTTAAGTGGGCAAAAACAAATAATTGATTCATTAAATATCGAATCTCTACAAAACTCTGGTGATATTGATATGGCTATTGCCATGCAAAAAATTAAGCCAGTTACATTTAATCCAAACAAACTACCTGTTGAAGCATGGAAAAATATGGGCTTTACAGATAAGCAGATTCGAAATATAAAAAATTATGAAGCCAAAGGGGGAAAATTTAAAAGAAAAGAAGACCTGAAAAAAATGTACTCTATTTCTGATGTTGAATATGAAATTATTGAGCCATTTATAAGTATTCCTTCATTGTATAAATCAAATACAGGAAGAGTAACTAAGAAGAAAACCATAAATAAAAAGCCTAATTATCAAATTGTTGAAGTAAATTCAGCCAATGCTGATGTGCTCCAAACAAATCTTGGTTTGTCACAATGGCTTGCAAAAAGAATTGTTTCATATAAAAATGTGCTTGGTGGATATGTGAGCAAAACCCAAATTAAAGAAGTTTATGGGCTTAATGATAGTATTTACAATGCAATTGAAAAATATATTAGTTTGGATACCAGCTTGGTAAAAAAAATAGACATAAATAATATTGAATTTAAGCAGCTACTTAAACATCCGTATTTTGACTATAACACTACAAAAGTATTTTTTAATACACGTAATAAAATTGGTTATTTTTCATCAGTAAATCAGCTTAGATTAATAGATGGAATTAATGATTCCACTATTAATAAAGTTAGTAACTATTTGGATTTTAAACCAACTAACAAATTAAATTAATGACCAGAATAACAACAACATTTAAACAATTTCCACGTACCTTTTGGGTAGCAAACACAATAGAGTTATTCGAAAGGTGGGCGTATTATGGGTTTTTCATGCTGTTTGCCAATTATTTAACGGGCTCATCCGATGTTGGGGGGCTTGAGTTTACACAAATTCAAAAAGGGTACATTATGGGATTTGGTACAGGAATACTATATTTTTTGCCTGTACTAACTGGTTCAATTGCTGATAAATACGGGTATAAACGAGTCCTTTTTGTAGCTTTTGTCATTTATACATCATCATTTATACTCCTGCCATTATTTGATACTTTTGAAGGAGTATTTGCAATGTACATTTATCTTGCTGTTGGGGCGGCCTTGTTTAAACCGATAATTTCGGCAACTATTGCCAAAACTACTAATAGTGAAACTTCGTCAATTGGGTTCGGTATTTTTTATATGATGGTAAATATTGGTGCTTTTTTCGGACCAATGGTGACACTATTGTTCAAAAGTAACTATATACTCGTTTTTTATATTTCAGCAGGAATTATTGCACTAAACTTTATTCTTCTGCTATTTTATAAGGAGCCAGGTAGAACAAAATCTAACGAATCGTTAGCAAAAACTTTTACATTGGTTTTTAAGAATATATGGGTTGTATTGCTTGATTTTAAATTTGTAATATTTCTACTAATTGTAGCCGGTTTTTGGACAATGTATTTTCAGTTGTTTTTTACTTTGCCTGTTTTTATCAGCCAATGGGTAGATACTTCAAGCATGTATGAATTTTTTAGTTTACATGCTCCAATAATTGCAGAAAACTATGGAAGCCATGGGCAAATGGAACCAGAATTCATTACAAATTTTGATGCATTATTTATTATTATTTTCCAAATATATGTTTCGGCATTAGTGATGAAAAGAAAACCTCTAAATACTATGTTTGCAGGGTTTATTATTGCTTCAATTGGTATGGCGCTTACTTTGCTTACGCAGAATGTAATATTTACGCTGGCAGCAATGTTAGTATTTGCATTTGGCGAAATGGCAGCTTCACCAAAAATAACTGAGTATATTGGAAAAATTGCATCGGCAGACAAAAAAGCATTATACATGGGGTATTCATTTATTCCAGTTTTTATTGGGACTATTTTTGCTGGCTATATTTCAGGTAGTGTTTATCAAAACATGTCGGATAAACATTCATTATTAGTAAAAGAAGTTAGCCAAAGGGGGTTGAGTATTTCTGGCGAACTATCACAAAATGAGTATTTTGCAAAGGCTGCCTCATTAATGGATATGAGTAATAACCAACTAACATCATATTTATGGGATACATATCATCCATCAAATATTTGGATAGTAATTATTAGTATTGGCTTAATGTCAGCACTGTTTTTATGGTTGTATAATAGGTTTTTGTTAGATATAAATGACTGATTATAAAAGCAATATAACGAAGTTATTTGCGTTTTCTAGAGCCTGTAATACCAATTATAATTTGGAGTTGTAGTTGGTATAAATAGCATGTTGACGCCACCATTCAAACATAGCAATAGCAAGTGCATGCGTTACATTTAATGAGCTTATTGGACCCGGAATGGGGATGTAAACCTTATGGGTGGCAAACTTTAAAACATCATCACTAATACCAGCTACCTCATTGCCAATAATAATGGCAGTTTTTTCAGGGAAATTGAATTGATAAATATTTTCAGAATCAGACGTGGTTTCCAGGGCTACTACCGTATAATCATTGGGTATGTTGTGCGCAAGCTCATTCTTATTTATAATTTTCCAGTTGGTTTTTTCGCTAGCACCTGATGCAGTCCTATTAATTTTGTGCTTTTTAAATAATGTTGAATTATCGGATATAAATAAGCTCTGAGCAGCACCAATATTTCCGGCAATACGTAAAATTGAGCCCATGTTTTCAGGATTTTTAATATTATCAGAAATAATAATAGGACGGCTTAATTTTTCGTAAATATTATGAAATTTTAGCTCATTATGAAATAATTGATATGAATTTTGTATGCTCATTGTATGCAAATGTGATAATGAATAAAGTTAAAACAAAATATTTTATAAACTCATGTTGATACTATTCTTTCCAAGCTCTTAGGAACTCTCTTTTGCCAGGAGGCCCTGGTAGCTTTTCGATTCTAAAACCAGCTGTTTTTAATGCTCTTTTAACCGTGCCTTTACACGAATATGTTGTTAATACACCTCCAGACTTCATTGCATTAAATAATAACTTAAAAATCTCCGGAGTCCATAATTCGGGTTGCGCAGTAGGAGAAAAAGCATCAAAGAATATAACATTATAAAAATCAGTTTGGAGCTTTGCCTTTTGTATTTGATCCTTAATTATAGATAGTAAAAAACTATTTGACAGATTATTTAATTTTCCAATATTTTCATGAATTGAAATAAATATATTATCATCAACTTTAAGTTGTTCTGGGTAATTTAGTAGTATGACTTCGTTTTTTGAAATTGGATATGGCTCATATCCAGTATATTCAATATTAATATTATTGACCTTACACCACAAATATGCCAATAATACATTTAATCCAGTTCCAGTACCAACCTCAAGTATTCTAACTTTATCTATGCCCTTATTAATAACAGTATTTAATCCAGCATCAATAAAAATATGCATCGATTCTTGAATTGCGCCAAACGAACTATGGTAACTTTCATCTAGTTTATCGCTATACAATGTATGCGATCCGTCGTCAGTTTTTTGTATTCTGTTTATTATCATTGCCTTGTTGTTGCTGTGGTAGTTTTTGCCACTAAGACTCTAAGGCACAAAGATACACAAAGTTTAGTGTTGCTTCTGCCACTGTTGCTTCTGTTGTTGCTATTGTTTCTGTTTCTGCTATTGTTTCTATTGTTTCTGTTGCTTCAAAAATACAATTGGTATGAAACAACTATAACGTAAAGCCTGGCCACCGCCCGAATAAAAACAATTCAATTTATTTATCGGTAATATTGAATTATAATTGAAAAACCAGAAATATTGCTGTAAACCTTATCTAATTATATTTACTACCTTTGTAAATATTTAATTTTTAACATAACTTATTAATATAACAACACTATGAAACAATTATTAGCAATAGCTTCTTTGATAACAATTTTCTTTTTGGGTTCTTGTAGTTCATTACAAGTTACTTATGATTACGATAAAGATGTTGATTTTTCGAAATTTACAACATATTCTTTTCATGGATGGGCAAAGGATAGTGATAAATTACTTACCCCTTTTGACAAAGAACGATTTGAAAAGGCATTTAAAGCACAATTTGACAGCCGAAATTTAAAATTTGTAAAAGAAGGTGGCGAGCTAGTTGTTGCCTTGTATATAGTTACACAGCAAAAAACTGAACAAGTAGCAAATACTACTAACGTAGGTGGTTACTATGGTTATGGTGGTGGATACGGCGGCTATTATGGATATGGACCAGGCTGGGGCTGGGGAGCACCAATGGGCAACTCTATGACTACCATTAGCGAGGTTAATTATACTCAAGGAACACTTGTTGTGGATGTTTTTGATGCAGCAAACAAAAAGCTTATTTGGGAAGGTGTCGGAACAAAAACAGTAGATGATAACCCATCAAATAGAGAAAAAAGTATACAAATTATTGCTTCACGAATAATGGATAGATATCCTGTTGCTCCAGTTAAAACTAAAAAATAATTGTATATTAAACCAGCCTTAATATTAAGTAAACTATAATTATTGTACTTAGCATTAAGGCTGGTATTGTTCTGTGTATCACACACAAAGTTAATTTTGAACTATTCTTAAATTTATCAAATTTATGTAAGCTATTATTATTATGGCAAACACAACTCAAGTATCAGAAGTTGAAAATTTATCACGAATAAGAGATATTCTTTTTGGTGACGAACTACAGAGTATTGAACAAAAGTTAGGTGCTGCTAAAGATAATAATATAAATGTAGTTGAAAAGCTCAAATATGAAATTGAGAACCGGCTTAAAGATATTGAATTATTACAGCAAGAAAAACTAAACGAAGCGGGTAGAGTACAAGAAAGTAATTTTAAGATTCAAAGTGAATTATTAGATGAACTAAAACAAGAAATTGCAGATTTAAACGGTACTATAAATAGTAACAAAGAGCAATTTGATGTTAAGCTTGCCAATTTGGAGAATACAGCAAATCAAACAATAAATCAACTTAAAGAAGATTATGAATTAATAATTAATAATCTCAAAAGCAGTAAAGTAGATAAAAATTCACTTGCTGATATGCTTAATGATTTAGCAGAAAACCTTAAAAAATAATCCTTTTTCTGCTATGGCACAATCGCAACAAAATACGGGTATGTTTGGAAGTATGTCGGAGGTTAAGCTAAATGAACTTCGAAAAATGATAGTAGGTCTTGATACTGAGGACTTACAAAGGCTTTCCATTTTTGTGAATGATCCTGATGCATTTTCGCAAGAAATAAGTGGTTTACTTCCAACTAGCATTAAGCTAATGCTTGAGAAGGGCGATATTTCGTACTCTGTTTTGATGCCTGTTGTTGAGTCTGCGTTAAAAGATAGTGTTAAGCAGAATCCAAAGGTGTTAGCGGATGTTCTATTTCCAATAATGATGCCTGCCATAAGGAAAGCTGTTGCTGACGACCTTAGTAAAATGATAGAGTCGTTAAACAGCACCCTTGAAAATAGTTTTTCTCCCAAAAGACTTGGTTGGCGCTTTAAATCAATGTTTAGTAGTAGTTCGTATGCTGAAATTGTTCTGTCAAATGCATATATTTTCAGAGTTAAACAGGTTTTTCTAATACATAAACAATCAGGACTTCTTTTAGGTGAAGTATCTGATAATAGGAGTTCTGTAACAAAGAATTCTGATATGGTTTCGTCAATGTTATCGGCAATTAAGGATTTTGTGCAAGATTCATTTGATACCAAACAACAAAACGAACTTGATACCATTAAAGTTGGTCAGTTTAATATTTGGATAGAGCAGGGTCCTCATGCTATATTAGCAGCCATAGTTGAAGGAAATGCTCCGGCTGAATATAGAACAATCTTAAAAGAGACCATAGAAATAATACACCTGAAGCAATCATATGAACTCGAGCATTTTGAAGGCGATATTGAAGTCTTTAAAAAGTCAGATGCATATCTTGAGAGCTGTGTAATAAGTGAGCAAAAAGAGAAGAAAAAGAAAAGGCCAATTATTATTATGCTCCTATTTGCCATACTTGTTGGCGGATTGGTATTTTTACTTTACAACTCATTTGACTCAAAATTAAGAATAAATAAACTGGAAAATGCACTTAGAATTGAATCAGGAATAATAATTACCAATAATGATAACAACAATGGTAAAATTGTATTTGAAGGATTAAGAGATCCATTGGCTTCTAATCCCATAAAGTTTTTAGCAATTTATGATGTTGACACTTCGGAAGTAGTATTTAGTTTTAAACCATATATTTCGTTGGAAGATGAGTTAATATTAAAAAGAGCTTACTTTGTATTAGAGCCTCCAACATCTGTTATATTATCAGTTAATAACCATCTACTTTTTGCAGAGGGCGAAGCTGATAAAAAATGGGTAGATATGGCTTTAACCAACTATGTTAAAATTATTGGCGTTAACAGCTTTGATATCACATCGTTGCTGGTAATAAATAATAATAAGACTGTAAAAAAACACGTCAATAGCAAAAAACTATCCATCGAGAGTTACTATTTTGTTTTCAATTATAACAAAGTTAAACTTGATAGCAAACAAGAAATTAAGTTTAAAAATTTTATTACAGAAGTAAATAGATTGTTGGACTTCGATTTTTCGCAAGATTCGATTCCAGTAATTGTAGTTATTGGTCATACAAGTTATAAAGGTAATGCAGTTGCAAATAAAACAGTAGCCTTTGAAAGAGCACAACAGTTTATAAGTTTAATGGCCGAAGCCGCTATTCCAATTGAAGTACTTGTACCTAAAACTGATTATATTGAGGATACTAATGATGAATTTCCTGTAAGGTCGGTATCATTTAAAATTGTTTACTCAAAGCCCGAAGACTTATGATAAAGAAAAAAATAGTAATGTTGGGGTCTTTTGCTGTTGGTAAAACAAGTTTGGTACAAAGGTATGTGAATAGTATTTTCTCTGAAAAATACCTTACTACCATAGGAGTTAAAATTGATCAAAAAATTATAAAGGTAAGTAATGCCGAGGTAAACCTATTATTGTGGGATATTCATGGTGAAGATGATTATCAAAAAATTAAACCAACATATATAATGGGATCTTCTGGTTGCTTTATCATATTAGATGGCACACGTAAAGCAACACTTGATGTTGGGCTCAAATTAATTGAGACTGTAAAGCAAACAGCTCCCAACTCATCAATAATTATCCTAATCAATAAATCTGATCTTAAAGAGGAATGGGATATTAGTGAAGATGATATTAAGAATCTTAAATACAAAGGCTATGAAGTAATTGAAACAAGTGCAAAGGCAAATACTGAAGTAGAATATGCTTTTAAAAGAATTACCCAGCTAATGCTAAATTAATAACAAATGCTCAGAAATCTTCCGCATCACACCATAAAATATCTAGTTGATGAATTACCTCCTTTTACAGGCATACTACTGATAAAAACAAATGAACAGGGTAATATTATTGACTTCCATGGCCCGCATAAAAAGTATTTGAGATCTAAGCCCGAAATAGGAAAGCCTATACACGAATACGTTCCTGCTTTATTTTCGATGATTCCACCAACTATTTCGCCAATGGTACTTAATAGAATACAGTCGAATAGTAATGTGTATACTGATATTCATATGGTTGAATCAACTCAAAATGAATTTATAGTATTTATTGTTGACCAAACCCATGAAGTTGATAGCATCAGAGAAATTATTCAGAAAATCAATGAATCCAATCTTAATTCTGATTCAAATAAATCTGCTGATAAAAATAACGACTTCAACCCTTTTGTTGTTTTCGATTATTTGAGTCTTGAAATTACTGAAAATGAAGCAATTATTAAATCAGAAATACCATCATGGTTTGGGTTATTAAAGCCTGAATACTCAAAAAATGACAGGATAGATATTTCGGATGTATTTCCATATTTTGAAGTTTTTAATTTTGAAGCAAATAACTTTTGGGAAAAGAAAAAAAATGGCAAAATTAAATCAGGAATCTGGACAGAAACAATAAGCAATAGTGAGGATATGTATTTAACTGCTTATGCTATCTATTACGATAACAAAAGATTCATATTAATTAAACCAGAGGAAAATATTAACAAAGAACAGCTTGACTTACAGCTGGCGAGAGAGCAAAAGCTAGCTTATGAAAAATTGAAAAAAGCTGAGAAAAAATTAAAAACATTGCTTGAATACAAAGATAAATTTGTATCGATAGTCTCACACGATTTGCGTTCGCCGGTGGCAGCTGTACTTGGTATTGCCGAAATGCTTGTAAACGACGAAGAAGAACTATTAAAACTAAATGATTTCTATGTGGAAATGATTCACAGCATTAAAGATGAAATGCTAAGGTTACTTGATTATAATGATAAACTTTACCATTGGTCGAATCTGGAATTAGGTAATTTTGAGGTAGTTAAGAGAAAAGAAAGTCTAGAAAAGGTAATAGAAACAGCTCGCAGAACCGCCAGCCAAAAACTATTATCCAAGAATATTAGCTTTTCAACAAATATTGAAGATGATGTTATTATAGATATTGATATTACATTGTTTTTGCAGGTACTGAATAATTTATTATCCAATGCAATTAAATTTACACCCGAAAATGGTAGTATCGCCATTGATGTTATAAATACCAAAGGTTTGCAAATAGCAATTATCGACTCAGGCGTTGGTATGCCCAAAAAAATATGTGATAATATTTTTTTAGGGTTTGCACGTAATAGCTCCATGGGTACTCATGGTGAAAAGGGAACTGGATTGGGATTGGGCATAGTTAAAAAAATTGTTGATGCACACGGTTTTACAATAAATGTAGAATCGGAACTTGGAAAAGGATCTCGGTTTATTATTGATATACCGTAATTTTACAATATCATTATATTTCTTAACCTTTACTCAGCAATTTTTTCACAAGGTCAGCTCGCCCAAGTTTCATTAGGTTGTTTTTAATCTTATTTTTAAATTCGGGTTTATACCAAAAAAAGTACATGTGCTGTTTTTCCTTTTGCTCTTTTGTTCGTGCAACAAAAACAGGTTTTAAATCATATGGATTTACCCCTGAATAGAACATTACAGTGGCATTTGTCATTGGAGTTGGGGTGAAGGTTTGTACTTGCTCAAGTTGTAATCCGGCATCTTTAGTGTCGGCAGCCAGCTGTGCCATTTCTTCTTCAGTGCTTCCGGGATGACTAGATATAAAATATGGTATTATTTGTTGTTTTAACCCTGCTTTCGCAGAAATGTCCATAAACTTCTTCTTAAATGAATGATACAAATTAAAAGATGGTTTTCGCATAACCTTTAATACCTTTTCGGATGTGTGCTCAGGAGCAATTTTTAGCCTACCCGACACATTTTTTGTAATTACCCTTTCTAGGTATTCATGTAAATCATCACCACCTTTAGGGTTACGCTCTTTCATTAATAAATCGTACCTTATCCCACTTCCTATAGCCACCTTTTTAATTTCTGGTAATTCTTCAACTTTGTCATAAAGCTTCATCAACGAGCTATGCGAAGTATTAAGATTGTAACATATTCGCGGATAAATGCATGAAGGACGTTTGCATCTGTCGCAAATGCTTAAATCAACGCCTTGCATACGATACATATTGGCTGATGGACCACCTAAATCGGTAAGCTGACCTTTAAAATCAGGTAATTGAGCTACTTTTTTAACCTCCTCAATAATAGACTTTTCTGATCGTGAGGAAACAAATTTACCTTGATGTGCAGAAATAGTGCAAAAACTACATCCTCCAAAACAACCACGATGTATGTTTACCGAAAATTTAATCATTTCGTAAGCAGGTATTGCTCCTTTATTTTTGTACTTAAAATGAGGCTTTCGTGTATAAGGAAGATCGTAAATCTTATCAATTTCCTTTTCTTTTAGGTATGGAATTGCTGGATTTATTACAATAAACTTATCATTTATTTGCTGAATTAAGCGATTTGCATATACTCTATTTGATTCAACCTCAATCACTTTAAAATTACGAGCAAAGGTTATCTTATCATTTAAACACTCTTTGTGGGATGCAAGGAAAACAGTTTCCCATTTTTTATTTATAGGAATTTCTGATTTTGAGTTAACCAAAAAAGCCGTTTGAGGAATTGTGTTTAACTTGTTAAAAGGAACACCTTTTTGTAGCAACCTAACAATTTGAGTTATTGATTTTTCACCCATTCCGTGAACCATTAAATCGGCACCCGACTGCCATAGCATACTGGGTTTTAATTCATTTTTCCAATAATCATAATGAGTAAATCTACGCATTGATGCCTCAACACCTCCAATAACTACAGGGGTGTCAGGAAAAATATCCTTTAAAATTTTTGTATAAACAATTGTGGGGTAATCAGGTCTGTAACCCGATTTATTACCTGGTGTATATGCATCATTGGATCTTAAACGTCGATTTGCGGTGTAATGATTAACCATTGAATCCATAACACCAGCCGAAACACCAAAAAACAAGCGAGGCTTACCAAGTTTTTTAAAATCACGAAGGTCGTCGCGCCAATTGGGCTGGGGAACAATGGCAACTTTTAGACCTAAGTCTTCGAGTACACGACCAATTACTGCCATGCCAAACGACGGATGGTCAATATAAGCATCACCTGTAAAAAGAATTACATCAAGTTCGTTCCAACCTCTTTCTTTTACCTCCTTGGCGGTGGTAGGAAGCCATTGTTGTTTGTAGTTTTCTTGCATAATCCTCTATATATTTATATTTCCCTCAAAAACTAATTTGGCAGGTCCTCTAAGCCACACATTACTAAATTTATCATCCTCAAAATCAAAACTTATTTTAAAATTTCCTCCTGCGGTTTTTACGGAAACTGACTTTTGACCAGTTTGCAACGAAACTGCAATTGCAGCAGCGGTTACTCCAGTCCCACACGATAGAGTTTCTTGTTCAACTCCTCTTTCAAAAGTTCTTACAATTATTCTGTTGTTAACCAATTCAACAAAATTAACATTAGTTCCATTTGGTTTAAACTGATAACTATCGCGTATCCTTTTACCTTCTTTGTTTACATCTATATCAGCCACATTATCTACAAATTTAACATAATGTGGCGAACCTGTATCCAAAAAGTAAAATTCATTATTTATTTCTATATCCTTAATATCAGCAAGTTGTAAGCTTATATCCCATTCGAAACCACTTTGTGTCTCATTTTCAATAACAGCTTTATGTGCACCATCGTAAGCATCAAATTTCATAATCTTACTCACAATACCCATCATATTTGCGAAGGCTGCAATACATCTACCTCCATTCCCGCACATGCTACTAATATTCCCATCAGAATTATAGTAAACCATTTCGAAATCAAGTATATCCGAATTGACTAGCATCATCAAACCATCTGCACCTATGCCAAATCTTCTGTGACATAAATTTTTTATTTGAGAAGTGCTTAATACTACTGTATTATCACGGTTATCGATAATAATAAAATCGTTACCATTACCATGAAATTTATAAAAATGCAGTTTCATTAGTTTAACATTAATTAACCTATGCAATATAACTTTTACTTCTAGTTATTCGTTATGAAAACAAAAATACAAGAGATTATGAAACATATGTCAATTTTACGAAGTTTTTTAGGCGGATTAGTTGGTGGTTTATTAGTTGTGCTTGCTATTTTTGTAACAAAGGAGTTTTAAAATAGTAATACTAAGAGTACTAATTTTAATCTGGAACACCATGATAATCAGAATAATTTGCCTGTACATAAAGTAAACTACATGCCACAACAGGCGGTAGATTTTACTTTTGCTGCAGAAAAATCATTGGATGCAGTTGTTCACATAAAAACACAAACATTTTCTAAAACAAACTCATATGATGACTTTTTTGGTCAGTTTCAAGATTATTTACATAGATACCGGAATTGAAGAAGGTGATATTATATTAGATATCAACGGTATTGCAACCAATAGTTTGTCATCCCTCATGGGGATAATTGCCCAGTTCAATCCGGGATCAATAGTTAAAGTTAGGGTTAAGCACAATGATAGAATAAAATTTTATAATGTAACCTTAAAAAATAAAAATGGAGCTACGGTTGCAATAAAATCAGGGGATACTTTTTATAACGAATTTCTAGGAGCTAAATTACAACAAGTTTTGGTTGACGAGCTTAACGAATTAGGTATTGCCAATGGATTGAAAATATTAGATATTAAAGGAGGAATACTTAGTAATAACAATATTAACAAAGGTTTTGTAATTACAGAAATTAATGGAATAAGAGTTAATTCTCAGCAAAATTTAGCAATGTCCCTAAGTAAATCTCAAATAAATATTATTCGTTTAAAAGGCATTTATCCAAATGGAGTTAAAGTATCCTACGAATTTATGTATTAAAAGCTTGTGATATAGAATAATTAATTGTAAATTGCGTGTGCGTTTTTTATAGATGATGTGATTTTGGATACTATGGCTGTGGCTGTGATTTTATTTATATGAACAACAGAAGCCATAGAAACAACAGAAACCACAGAAGCCATAGCAACAATAGAATCAACACACTTTGCACCCTAGCGCTAAACAGAAACAAAAGCATGAGACAACTAAAAATAACTAAATCAATAACTAACCGAAACACTGCATCTCTTGATAAATATTTGCAAGATATTGGTAAAGAAGGGCTTATTACTGCTGATGAAGAAGTAGCACTAGCTCGAAGAATAAAAACAGGTGACAAAATAGCACTCGAAAAACTTACAAAAGCTAATTTACGATTTGTTGTGTCAGTTTCTAAACAATATCAAAATCAAGGACTTAGTTTGCCAGATTTAATAAATGAAGGAAACCTTGGTTTAATTAAAGCAGCACAACGCTTTGATGAGACAAGAGGGTTTAAATTTATTTCATATGCTGTTTGGTGGATTAGACAATCAATACTTCAGGCATTGGCTGAACAATCTCGTATTGTCAGGCTCCCACTTAATCAGGTTGGTTCTCTAAATAAATTAAGAAAAGTATCATCTGCGCTCGAGCAAAAACTTGAAAGACCTCCCTCAGAAGCAGAAATTGCTGAAAAACTTCAAATTTCTAGCCATAAAGTTAAGGCTACAATGCAAATTTCTACAAGGTATGTATCAATGGACGCACCTCTCCTTAGTGATGAAGATTCGAAATTTTTGGACTTCTTTATTCCAACTGATAATGAAGAAACCGATGAATTACTATTAAAAAAATCATTGGGCGATGAAATTCAACGTTCCTTAAATACTCTCGATCAAAAAGAAAGAGATATCGTTAATTTGTATTATGGTATCGGAACAAACTATAGCCAAACTCTAGAAGAAATTGGGGCTAAATATAACCTCACTCGCGAAAGAGTACGACAAATTAAAGAAAAAGCCATACGTAGACTAAGGCACACTTCCCGAAGCAGTTTGCTAAAAGCCTATTTGGGTCAGTAGGTTTCAGGTTTCAAGTTTCAGGTTTCAAGTTTCAAGTTTCAGGTTTTTATTCTAATCTGTGATAAAATTTTGTATTTAGTAGTACTATTAACTTTTCTACCTCCTTATTAAGAACTTAATTAAAAAAAGATATTTTTCTTTTTTTAATTAAGTTCTTTTTCTATTTTTGCATCAACGCAAACGTTTGCGAATCTAACACCAATTCAGATTTTTATTATAGTCAGTATTCAAGTTTGGTAATGATTTTCATATTAATTTACAGACTTTTAATTTATCCTTAAATAAAACATAAAGTCTACTCAAAAAAATAAACATGGTAAATAAAAAGAATATTAATGGTGGGTACGAAGACTCTCTAAATGATTGGGCAAGGCAAGAAATGATTGCCAATGAGTTTATTAGTGTCTTATCAAAGTTATTTTACAATAAGTCAATTGAACTGGTACTGTTTAGAAGCCAGCTCATTGACAGAAGTGCTAGTCTAATACTATACAGGCATTCATATGCTGAAAATATTATCAACAAGCTTCTTAAAATTGAGGACTCTCTTGAGCTCGCTAAGGCGATACTACATTGTAATGTTAAGCCTTCAAAACTTGATATTGGTACGCTTAGTGGTGAGTGGGCCGACCATAAGAATGATTATGTTGATGCAGAAGATTTTATTAAAACAAAGCTTAATAAATTTATTGGTAGAGAGTCAAAACTTAAGCAGCCAGTTGATGTTGTACTATATGGTTTTGGACGTATAGGTAGACTGCTTGCACGTGAGCTCATAATACAGGGTAATGGTCATCAGCTCAGAGTTCGTGCAATTGTAACAAGAGGAAATAGCGCCGAAGAAATTACCAAAAGAGCTTCATTATTGCGTCACGACTCAGTTCATGGCCCATTTAGAGGTGTTGCCATAGAAAATACTGAAGATGAAACTATTTACATCAATGGGCATCAGGTTCTTATGCTTGCAGCAAAAAGTCCCGAAGAAATTGATTATACAGAATATGGAATTGATAATGCAATATTAATTGACAATACAGGTGTTTTCCGTGATCGTGAAGGCTTAAGTCGTCATTTAAAAGCAAAAGGAATTGCTAAAGTATTACTCACAGCTCCAGGCAAAGGCGATATTCCAAATATTGTTTTTGGGGTTAATGAGAAAGTTATAGATTACAAAAACGAAACTGTTTTTTCGGCAGCTTCGTGTACAACTAATGCTTCTGCACCAATATTATCAGTTATTGAGAGAGAGTTTGGTATTGTTCAAGGACATCTTGAAACAATACATTCATATACCAATGATCAAAACCTGTTGGATAATATGCATAGCAAAACGCGTCGTGGTCGTTCGGCACCGTTAAACCTTGTGATTACTGAAACTGGAGCTGCAAAAGCTGTAACTAAAATTGTTCCAAGTTTGCTTGGTAAGCTTACAGGAAATGCAATTCGTGTTCCAACACCAAATGTTTCATTGGTAATTCTTAAGCTAAATCTTAAAAAAGAAACTACAATAGAGGAAGTTAATAAACTTATGAGGCAAACTTCGTTAACTGGAGATTTAGTTGCTCAAGTTAAGTATTTAACATCTGCTGATGCTGTTTCATCTGATTTTGTAAGCGAACCAGCAACTTCGGTATTTGACAGTAATGCAACCTTGGTATCGCCAAATAAAAAAAACTTGGTTATTTATATTTGGTATGATAATGAATTTGGTTACGCACTTCAGGTAATACGAGTTGCTAAAAATATGGCAGATGTAAAACGGCCAACCTATTATTAATATCTATTATTAGATCTAAAGTATTAGTCAAAGTTACCTCAATTAGGTAACTTTGACTTTTTTAATTCACCTGTGTTGGTTAAGTAATAATAATTACAAAATAAAGGTTATTTCTTAACATGCACTTAGTATATTTGTATTTTTAATTTTACTTACTAATTCTCCTTGAAAACATGAAAAAAAACGTAAAATACATTTTCGTAACTGGAGGAGTATCATCATCACTTGGAAAAGGAATTATTTCTGCATCTTTGGCAAAGTTGCTACAAGCTAGAGGTTTTGCTGTAACAATTCAGAAATTAGATCCATATATTAATATTGACCCGGGCACTCTAAATCCATACGAACATGGTGAATGCTATGTTACTGATGATGGTGCTGAAACTGACCTCGACCTTGGTCATTACGAAAGGTTTTCAAACACTCCTACATCACAAGCTAATAATGTTACTACTGGTCGTATTTATCAAAATGTTATAAGTAAAGAAAGAAAAGGCGAATACTTAGGAACTACAGTTCAAGTTGTTCCTCATATAACTGATGAAATAAAACGAAGTATTCAAATATTAGGTCAATCAGGTAAATATGATTTTGTTATTACCGAAATTGGCGGTACTGTTGGCGATATTGAATCATTTCCGTTTGTTGAAACAGTTAGACAAATGAAATGGGAGTTGGGTAGCAATTGTATTGTAGTGCATCTTACATTAGTGCCATTTTTAAAAGCTGCTGGGGAATTAAAAACCAAACCAACTCAGCATTCTGTAAAAACTATGTTGGAGCAAGGAGTTCAGCCCGATATTATTGTGTGCAGAACTGAACATTACTTAAATGAAGGGATTAGACGTAAAATTGCACAATTTTGTAATGTTTCGCCCACAGCTGTTATTGAGTCTATTGATGCCGAAACAATATATGATGTGCCACTTTTAATGCGCGAAGAAAAGCTTGATATAGAAGTGCTTCAGCTAACAAACACTCCTTTTTCTGACAAAGTTGATTTGAAAAATTGGGAAAGATTTGTGCATCGACTTAAAAATCCGATAGGCACAGTAAATATTGGTTTAATTGGTAAGTATGTTGAACTTAAAGATGCTTATAAATCAATAAATGAAGCACTCGTTCATGGCGGGGTTGAAAATGAACACAAAGTTAATATCATTAGTGTTCAATCAGAGACTTTAGAATCATCAAATATTTATGAAAAACTAAAAGGTTTAGACGGCATTCTTGTTGCTCCAGGATTTGGTGGAAGAGGTATTGAAGGCAAAATAAACGCAATTCAATATGCTCGCGAAAACAACATTCCATTTCTGGGAATATGTTTGGGTATGCAATGTGCTGCCATCGAGTTTTCAAGAAATGTGCTTGGATTAGAAGGGGCACACACTACAGAGATTGATAAAGATTCTCCTTATCCTGTTATTGATTTAATGGAAGAACAAAAATCTGTTACTGACCTTGGGGGAAGTATGCGGCTTGGATTATATGATTGTCATCTGGATAAAAATTCACTTGCATTTAAAGAATACAAAAAACAGGATATTCAAGAAAGACATCGTCATCGTTATGAGTTTAATAATGATTACAAATCACGTTTTATAGAAAATGGTATGCGTCTGCCTGGAATAAATATAGGTAAAGATCTTGTAGAAATTATAGAACTTAACAATCATCCATGGTTTGTCGGTGTGCAATTCCATCCTGAATATAAAAGTACTGTAAAACAGCCACATCCATTATTTATTGGATTTGTAAAAGCAGCTATTGAGTATAAGAATAAAGGTTGAGGTTAAGGTTGAGGTTAAGGTAGTCTCATCTCAATCTCAATCTCAGTTCTCAATCTTAACCTTCCTCTTCCTCCCAGCCTTCGTCAATGCATTGTTAAGTATGTACTCGATTTGCCCATTGGTGCTTCGAAACTCATCTTGAGCCCACTTCTCCAGTGCTTCCATCATTTCAGGATTAACCCGTAGTACAAATGCTTTCTTTTTTGCCATCACTAATTAATTTCCATCATTTTTTTCATTGCACGCAACAGAGCATCAGCCCTTTGTGTGCCAATAAGCACCTTTTTGCCATCTTTCATATACAGCTGTAGTCCGGTTTTTCCACTTACATTGTAAGCTTTGCCAACTCCCTTTTTTCCTTGTTTAACACCATATCCTCCATACTCTTTTGTTGGCTTATACTCACGTAGTTCATACCTTTCAATGTTGGTACTATTAAAGCTTATCGTTTTTCCTGTTAAAGGCTTAAAAGTAATAATCAAATTTTTATTGGAAACAGTAGTAATAAGTTTGGATCCAAACAACAAATAAGCTGAACCAATTAGTACAACAAAAATTAAAGAAGCCATTATTAACAACCCTGTATCTGACATTGGTTTATCTCCAAATGGTATTTTTAATACAAATTGTTGATAAAAAGCATATAAAAAAATTGCTGTGGGTGTAGCGTAAATAAGCCCCATGCTAATATACAATCCTGATGAACCAAATTTTTGCTCTTCTTTAAAAAGTATCTTATTCATTTTTATTCATTTAAAATGGTTTTTCTAATTTTCTCCATTCTTCTTAATATTTCTTCTATGCTATCCCTTTCCAGTTCCCAGCCTTGGGGATTAATTATCGACAGATATGAACTACCCTTAAGCTCAGGAACAAAATCAACGTTATATTCATTTATAGAAATAGTCATATACTTTGCCAACCCTAAAGCCTTAATTATACTGTCTTGTACTCGGGGTTGTGATAGAAGCCTTCTTTCTGCACTATCAATATTTCCGTTTATTACAGTTTTTGAATCGAAATACTCACTTCCAATTTTATTAGACTTTGACTTTGCAGAAAAATTGAACTTATCTAATAAATATCTATTTCTAATATTTAGTTTTGACTTGATTCTTGATGATAATGGTATAAAAGCACCTGAAAATATTGTAGGATAGCCTATCCTTGCATGAGGATCACTTTGCCAAACAAAAAAGTTATTTCTCGATGAATCGTAAGGCATGTATACAAACTTTTTATATTTAGGAAACGTACGAAAACCTGTCAAGTTATATTTAATTTCCTTGATTTCTGCTTCCCTATTGGTTAATCTTGCAAATTCCCTTATAATATCTTCGCTAGATTTATCTTCCATTTTCAAATCTTAGAGTTTATGAATTTCCTTAGCATTCTATACCCTTTCAATTTCAGGGATAGTTTATTAAACCATTAATTTATTATATCATTAATAAATAGACCCAGTATTAAGAACAGGAGAAACATCCTTATCAGAAGTAAGTACCACTAGTAAATTACTAACCATTGTAGCTTTTTTCTCTTCATCAAGTTCAATAATATTCTTTTCAGATAATGAATCCAAAGCCATTTCAACCATACTAACAGCCCCTTCAACAATTTTAAAACGAGCTGCAACAATTGCAGTTGCCTGCTGACGTTTTAGCATTGCTCCGGCAATTTCCTGAGCATAGGCAATGTAATTAATACGTGCCTCAACTACTTTAATACCTGCGATGGAAAGTCGTTCAGTTATCTCATTCTCAAGCATCTGATTTACCGCATCACCACCTCCTCGCAATGTAATATTGGCATCTTCATCCTCAAAATTATCATATGAATAATGACCGGCAAGCTTACGTATGGCTGCCTCACTCTGTATATCAACAAAGTGTACATAATCGTCAACATCAAACGCAGCACTGTAGGTATTATCAACCTTCCACACCATTACCACTCCAATCATAACAGGATTACCAATTTTATCATTTACTTTTATGGGCTCACTGTCGAGATTCCTGGCTCTAAGTGAAATCTTTTTTCGTGTAAAGAATGGGTTAGTCCACCAAAAGCCATTTTTTTTAACCGTCCCCTTGTATGCTCCAAATAGCACAAGCACGCTCGACTCATTTGGATTTACTGTCATCAACCCCGGAATACCAAATATACCAATTATAATAAATCCTACCATCCAAATCATTTTAGCAAAAATGATTACTAGCACTGGTAACACAATTAATAATAAAATTACAAAAAGGGCTACATAACCCGACATTGGCGAAAATTCAATTTCTTTTTTCATAGTATTATATTTATATTAAAATGATATTAAATTAATATCACAAAAATACATAAATTTATTTACATGTCAAGTGTTTTTTATATGTTAACACTTAAAAAAGTGTAAAAAAAAAGCCTATCTGGATATTTCCAGATAGGCTTTAGTATAATAATTTGCGTTTAGCTATTCAGCTTTAGGCTCTTCTTTAGTTTCAGCTTTAACTTTTTTCTCAGTTTCAGCTTTCGGCTCTTCTTTAGTTTCATCTGTAGCTTCTTTTTTAACTTCTTCTTTAGCTTCAGTCTTAGCTTCCTCTTTAGCCTCTTTTTTAACTTCTTCTATAGGAGTTTCTATAACTTCTGCTTTAGGGTTTGCAGCTTCTTCTTCTGCAGCTCTTTTAGCAGCAGCTTCTTGAGCAGCTTTTACTTTTGCATCAATCTCAGCTGTTTTCTTTTTAGAAATCTCTGCAGCTCTGTCTTCATTTACTTTAACCTCAGCATCTAATTTTGCTTTTTGATCAGCGCGATTTTTTTCGTCGACACCCGAGCGTTTAGCAGCAATTTTTGCTTCTTTTTCAGCAATCCACTTTTGAAATTTGCTTTCAGCTTCGGTTTCCGAAAAAGCTTCTTTTTTTACACCTTTTAATAGGTGATGCTTATACATAACACCTTTTAGTGAAAGTATTGTTCTAACAGTATCAGTAGGTTGTGCTCCTTTTTGAATCCAATCAAGAGCTTTGTCAAAATCTAATACAATTTCTGCTGGATTTGCAACTGGATTATACGTGCCTAATTTCTCAATAAATCTTCCATCTCGAGGTGCACGACCATCTGCAACAACGATATGATAAAAAGCGCTATGCGTTTTACCATGTCGTGATAATCTAATTTTAGCTGACATAACTAATTAATAATTAAGTTGATAATAATTTTTTAAAAACGGCTGCAAAAGTACAATACATTTTTTAATTAAAAAAGAATTATTTGCTAAGATTTTTTATCTACTTAAGTTTATTTAAGGTTTAACAGTATCAATACAAAAGTTATTTACATTATATTTGCAGCCTTTTTATTTAATTGCATTCTATTATAATGTTAACAAACAACGAAATACACGAGCTAAAGCTTCTTCTTACTCAGAAGAAAAATATTGTAATTACGGCTCATACTAATCCTGATGGTGATGCAATTGGCTCATCTTTAGCCATGTATCATTATCTTGTAAAGCTTGGGAATACTGTTAATATGATGGTTCCTAATCAGTTTCCTGATTATTATGCTTGGCTTCCTGAATCGGATAAAATTATTATTTACGAAAATAAGCCTAAATTTTGTCAAAAATTACTTAAAGAAGCTGATATTATTTTTTCGCTAGATTATAATGCCCTAAGTAGATTAGGAGTATTAACAGATATTGTAAAAAATACTACTGGTACCCGTATATTAATAGATCACCACATAGATCCTGAGAGGGAAAGCTTTGATTATTGTTATTCTAATACTAATACATCTTCCACAGGAGAGCTTGTGTATGATTTTATTATGAAGTTAGGTGATGAGAAAATCATTGATAAAAAAATTGGTGAGTCAATTTACACTTGCATTGTTACGGATACTGGATCATTTAGTTTTTCGTGTAACAGGCCTGATACTTACATTATTACTTCAAAGTTGATATCACTTGGTGTTGATGCCGAGAAAATACATAAGCTTATTTTTGATACATATTCAGAAAATAGATTGCGATTATTGGGTTTTGCCATCAGTAATAGGATGATTGTTTGGGAAGAGCTTCATGCAGCTATTATTTATCTCACTAAAAGTGATTTAAACAAATATAAATATAAGGTTGGTGATACAGAGGGTGTGGTTAACTTTCCCCTTTCTATGGGTAAAATAAATCTTTCGATTCTTATTACTGAAAAAGATAATAAGTTAAGAATTTCCTTTAGGTCGAAAGGTAGCTTTTCTGTTAATGAACTTTCTAGATCTCATTTTAGTGGTGGTGGTCATAGAAATGCTGCCGGAGGTAAATCTTCAGAAAGTATTGATGATCTTCTAGCTAGACTTAAATCAGTGATTAGTGATAATAAAGAACAGCTTAATTATACTATATCTCTTTAAGATGTTACTCCGGTTATTTGTGTTTGGACTATTAATTATTGCAACATTGCTTATGTCATGTAGTCAGGATATTGGTTCTGAAAATAATTCAAACAAGAAGAGTATAAAAACTCAGCAAGAATCACTAATTAAAGCCAATAAGTATTTAGTAAAGTCAGAAAGAACAGAAATTGATAATTATATTCGAAGGCATCAACTTACTGTTGTTGAAACAGGCTCTGGACTTAAATATCAAATATTGAAAGCAGGAGGTGGGGTAAATGCAAAAAATGGGGATATTGTTACTCTTAAATATAAAGTCAAACTGATAACCGGCAACTTAATATATTCGTCAGAAGAGAGTGGACCACTACAGTTTGAATTAGGACATAGTGTTGTTGAAAGTGGGCTTGAGGAAGCCCTATTGAATATGAAAGTTGGAGATGAGGCTATAATTATTATACCTTCGCACCTCGCTCATGGACTGTTGGGAGATAATAAAAAAATCCCACAAAGGTCAACCGTAATTTATGAAATAGAATTTACTAACATTAATTAATAATAAATAAAATGAAGAAAACAATTTTAATAATTGCAGTAATGCTTGTAGCTTTAAGCTTTGTATTTGTATCATGTGAGTCAGGTAATGATAAATATGATGGGTATAAATCAGAAAATGGACTTGTTTATAAATTCCACAAAAAAGGAGATGGTACTAATACTCCAAAATTAGGTGACTTTATTACTGTTGATATGGTTTATGGAACAGATGATTCAGTTATGTTTGATAGCAAATCATTACCTCAGGATATGATTTTACCAATTACTGAGCATACATTTAATGGTGATATTTATGATGCTATTTCAATAATGACTATTGGTGATAGCGTAACATTTATTATGAATGCTGATTCAGTTTTTAAGAAGTTATTCAGAATGAATACGTTACCTCCAGAATTAGATTCGATTGATAATTTATATTTTTCTTTACAGCTTAATAAGATAGAAACTGAAGAAGAAGTAAAAGCAGCTCAGGAGATTGAAATGAAGCGTTTAGAAGAAAATGAAGCTACATTGAGGAATGAATATCTTGCTGCAAATTACCCTGATGCCAAACCTACAGAAAGTGGATTATATTATATAGCTTTAAAGAAAGGTACAGGAAGTACACCTAAAAATGGACAAAGTGTAAAAGTACATTATAAAGGTATGTTTTTGAATGGTACAGTTTTTGACAGCTCGATTGAAAAAGACCCAATTGATTTTCCAATTGGACAAGGCCGTGTTATAAGTGGCTGGGATGAAGGCATCGGAATGATGAAAAAGGGTGGTAAAGCTGTTCTTGTTATTCCTTCCAGTATTGCTTATGGTCCAAATGGAAGAGGGTCAATTCCTCCATTTTCAACCCTAGTTTTTGAGGTTGAGTTGGTTGATATAGCAAAATAATACATCAAAAGAAATATTACAATTATTTCGATTGAATAAGCAATAATTATTATCCCGATTTCAATAGTTTTTTTGGAATCGGGATTTTTTATATTTTACTTGACAGAACATAAATCTTAAAATTATGAATACAAAATTAATTCCAATAGTTATAATAATAGCTATCATTTTTTCTTCATGCTCAAATGATGTACCAAGTGGTTTTACTACTGCTGAAAATGGAACATTATATGAGGTTCATTATCGTGGGGATGATTCTAATAAAACTCAAGAAAATGATGTGGTTACAGTGAAAATGTCATATAGATTAGGTGATAGTGTAATTTTTAATAGTACTATACTTGGTGCTCCAATGGTTTTTCCTGTAGTAAAACCTATGTTCAAAGGTGATGTTTATGATGCGCTAAAATTAATGGGGACAGGAGACTCATTAACCATTGCAGTTATTGCCGATTCTTTTTATCTTAAAACTGCCAATTTATCTGAACTTCCTGATTTTGTTGTACCTGGAAGCTATCTTTATTATGATATTAAATTATTAAAGCATGTTTCAAATGATGTTTATCAGAGGGAGTTAGTTGAGAAGCTTAAAGAATCGGAAAAACAGGAGAAGGTGATACTAAACGAATTTTTGATTAAAAATGAGATAAATATACAGCCAACTGCATCTGGCTTATATTTTATTCCCATTAAAGATGGAACAGGAAATACACCTGATTCTGGTAATGTTTGTCAGGTTTCTTTATCAGTTAAACAGCTTGATGGAGTTGAACTTTTTACTAATTTTAATGGAGAGCCACTAGATGTGATTTACGGTAGTCAATTTGATACCAAAGGATTTATGGAAGGTTTAGGAATGCTAAAAGTTGGTGAAATAGCACAATTTATAGTACCCTCATGGATTGGCTTTGGTGCATCAGGAATGCAAATGGTTGCGCCGTATACCACTTTAGTGTATGATGTTAAGTTAGAGTCGGTTAAGGTTAATAACTAGAGTTTACAATATAATTATTAGTTATTTTTTCTTATTAAAATATCATCAAGCCTATTCATCGCCTGTACTGCCAGTGGATAATTTGGTAATAATTCCAATGATTTCTTGTATTGTGTGCGTGCACTTTCATAATCTCCCATAGCTTCTTGAGTGCGCCCTAAATTATACACAGCTTCAACATATCTTGGATTTATTAATACAGCTTCTTGAAACATTATTTTGGCATTTTCAAAGTCTTCCAATTCCACTAAATATATATAGCCCATATTATAGTACACGCGTTTATTATCAGGATATAACTCCGCTATTTTACTATAGTTTTCAATGGCTTCTTTAAATTTACCATGTTCTTGATAGTACATTCCAAGGTAAAATAATGCTCGCTCGTCATCTGGATTAATTGATAATGCGTGTTTGAAGTTTGCTTTTGATAATGAATCTCCTTGTACTGTATAAATTATGCCTAACTGCATAAATGTCATGTAATTACTCGTGTCACGATTGGCTGACATACTTAGGTTTACTATCGCATTTAGAGTATCTTTATTTTCAAGTAATGCCATTGCCTTAATATAATATGACTCTGCATTTTTTCTGTTTATGTTAATTGCTTCATCAGCATATTGGATAGCAATACTCGGCTTATTAAGTAATAGATATGTTTCGGATAGTTTTAAATATGGAATCTCACTATCCGGGTTTAGCCTGATAGACTTTTTTAACGAAGCAATGCTATTATCAGTTTGTCCAAGCACAAAATATATATCTGATAGAAGTAAAAACAAACTAGGATCGTTGGGCGTAAGTTTTAAAGCAGACTGCAAATCACGTAATGCGGGATCTATTTTGCCCCTTTGTAAATAAATTTTAGCTCTATCAGCAAATAGTGATGGGTTTAATGAATCATGAGTTATAAGCTTACTCAAAATTTGCACAGAGTCACTGTTGTTGATGGTATCTGAATGTACTTTACTATTTGAATTGTTACAGCTAGATAAAATTAAAATAGAAATAAGTATAAGAAATATTTTATTCATTGTTTACCAGTATAATTAAGAAATTGGTATTTAACGACAAACACTACTTAGTGGCAGCAATGGCGTCTTTAATCTTTGTTTCCAGCTCATCTACCATATCAGGGTTATCCATCAATAGTACTTTTACAGCATCTCTACCTTGTCCTAATTTGGTTTCGCCATAACTATACCATGATCCACTTTTCTTTACAATGTTATAGTCAACACCAAGGTCAATAATTTCACCAATTTTGGATATTCCCTCTCCGTAAATGATATCAAACTCAGCTTTGCGGAATGGTGGAGCAACTTTGTTTTTAACAATTTTTACTCGCGTCCTATTTCCTTTTATAGTTTCACCATCTTTAATTTGCCCTATTCTACGGATGTCAACTCTTACTGATGCATAAAATTTTAATGCATTACCACCTGTTGTTGTTTCTGGATTACCAAACATCACTCCAATTTTTTCGCGTAATTGGTTTATGAAGATACAAACTGTTCCGGTTTTTGCAATATTTGCTGTGAGTTTTCGCAATGCTTGTGACATTAACCTGGCGTGAAGTCCCATTTTTGAATCACCCATTTCGCCATCAATTTCACTCTTAGGTGTTAGTGCAGCAACCGAATCAATAACAATAACATCAATTGCAGCTGATCGAATAAGGCTATCTGTAATTTCCAAAGCTTGTTCTCCATGATCAGGCTGTGAAATTAATAGGTTTTGTGTATCAATGCCTAACTTCTCAGCATAAAATCTATCAAAAGCATGTTCAGCATCAATAAATGCAGCTATTCCGCCAAGTTTTTGGGCTTCTGCAATTATGTGCATGGCAAGGGTTGTTTTTCCTGATGACTCAGGTCCAAATATTTCAATAACTCTACCTTTGGGCACACCACCTATTCCAAGTGCAATATCTACTCCCAATGATCCTGTTGATATTGATTCTATTTCATCCATTGCTTCATCACCAAGTTTCATAATAGCCCCTTTTCCGTATGATTTTTCGATGTTACCAAGGGTTGCCTCAAGGGCCTTTAGTTTTTGTTGCCTAAGCTTATCGGCGTGTTCTTTTGCTTTATTGCTGGTCATATGTTTTTTATTTAATAGTTTCTAATATTTGATTTGTGTGATCTTTTGTTTTTACTTTTTCAAAGATATTAATAATAATACCATTTTCATCTATAACAAAAGTGGAACGGAGTAACCCCTCATACTCGCGGCCATATAACTTTTTTGGTCCCCATGCTCCGTATTCTTTTATAATAACTTTGTCTGGATCAGAGATTAACCTAAATGGAAGTTCGTGTTTAGTCTTAAATTTTTGATGCGACTGTACACTGTCAGGACTAATTCCTACTACTTCATATCCTTTTTCAATCCACATGGCGTAATTATCACGTAAGTTACAAGCTTCGTTGGTGCAACCGGGAGTATTATCTTTTGGATAAAAATAAAGAATTAGATTTTTATCTTTGAAATCAGATAAAGAAATATTATTTTCATTTTCGTCAATACCTTTAAAATTCGGGGCTTTATCACCTATTTTGAGTTTCATTTTTTTTATTATTAATTATTGAATTAATGTAGCAGACAAAGTTATAAAAAAACAATTAATCGAACATCGATAATGAGTCTGTTTCTTTATTAAATAAGTCTAGTTGATTATGCTGGCTATGGTATTTCTCAGGAACAGAAATATGAAAACTCTCTGTATAACCCCGTATACTTTTCTTTAATAGTTTATTAGGTGTTGTTCCGCGAGCCTTGCAATAATTTTTAAGTGATTTCATCTGCCGATCAGAAAGCATGAAAGTCATCCTTTTAAATTTTTTCTTTTTGACCTTTTTTTTCATAGCATATTGCAATCATATAATTGTGTGCAAGTTACAATAATATCTTT
>Ga0307987_1000290_pt1 | contig 30344 bp, 30 predicted proteins | sample EllFjometagen181_FD_203157 | JGI IMG/M metagenome (GOLD analysis project Ga0307987, IMG submission 203157) | Marine microbial communities from Ellis Fjord, Antarctic Ocean - #181 | ecosystem: Environmental > Aquatic > Marine > Unclassified | place: Southern Ocean | collected 2014-10-08 | reverse complement strand
ATCTTAACGAACATTCTGCGAACCATAAAAAATCAGGCAAAAGTTCCCAATTTGCGAATTTATTGTATATTTGCCCGTGACTTTAATTGAATATGAAAAGAATTTTTGCTAAAAGTACTTTAAGAGAATATTGGGAGAAAAGAACAGAATCAGAACAATACCTAAAAACTTGGTATGATACGGCAATAAGCTCAGACTGGAAGACTCCAAATGATGTTAAGCAAACTTATGCCAATGCGAGCATTCTTAAAAACAACAGAATCGTTTTTAATATAAAAGGAAACTCATTTCGGTTAGTAGTAAAATTTAACTTCATAAAGAAATGGATCTTTATAAGATTTATTGGAACTCATGAGGAGTATAACAAAATTGACGCAAATAATATTTAAAAAGAATTAACATGAATATAAAACCTATCAAAACTGAGGCTGACTATAAAATTGCCTTAAAAAGACTTGAAGAAGTTTTTGATGCTGAAATTGGAACATCAGAAAGCGATGAGGCTGATATCCTTGGACTTCTTGTTGATGATTATGAAATCAAATATTATCCAATTGCTCCACCCGACCCTATTGAAGCAATCAAAATTAGAATGGAGGAATTACAATTAAAGCAAATTGACTTAGTAAGTGAAATTGGGGGTAAAAGCAGAGTATCAGAGATTTTAAACCGTAAGCGCAAATTGACTGTTGAAATGATTCGTAAATTAACAAAAAGACTAAATCTCTCAGCCGGACTTTTAATAAATGATTATCAACTCATAAAATAGAATAAGTAATGTTGAGTCTACTCAATGTTATATATAAACGCTCATAAATAATAGCCTTGAAAATTATATATCCACACATGCAGTCTGGTAAGACCAACCATGGACATATTTCGCTAGCATCAACTATTCATAGTTCAAAATTAATTTTATAACGACCTTGAATCATTACCAAACATTCATTACTTTTGAAGCTGCTTTTTAACATTGTCGCATTGTCGCATTGTCGCATTATCGCATTGTCGCATTAACTCATTGAACATTAAAAACACATGTACACAATATACCACAACCCTCGCTGCAAAAAATCAAGAGCCGGACTACAATACGTTCAAAAGCGAACCAATGATTTTGAAGTAGTTGAGTATTTAAAAAATCCCATAAGTGAGGAACTATTTAAAAACTTACTAATGAAACTAAACTTACGTCCGGCTGAAATGATTCGTACACAAGAAGCCATATACAAATCTGACTTCAAAGGAAAAAACTTCACAGATGATGAGTGGGTTACAATAATGACTGAAAACCCTAAACTTATAAAACGACCAATAGTTGTTCGTGGTAATAAAGCCGTTTGGGGCGATCCGGTTGAGAACCTGGAAATATTATTTTAATAAAGACTCATTTTTTCATTTAATCATTCATTCATTAACTCAAATAACAACCAAATTAATATAAATAAAAATGAAATACAGAATTGAACACGACACCATGGGTGACGTGCAAGTTCCTGCCGATAGTTATTGGGGAGCACAAACACAAAGATCAAAATTAAATTTCCAAATTGGCCCAGAAGGATCAATGCCCGAAGAAATAATACATGCTTTTGCATATCTGAAAAAAGCAGCAGCATTAACCAATGCCGAAATTGGCGGACTTGCAAAAGAAAAAGCCGAACTCATTGGAAAAGCAGCTGATGAAATACTTGAAGGAAAACTGGAAGGAAACTTTCCATTAGTTATCTGGCAAACAGGCTCAGGCACACAATCTAACATGAACATGAATGAGGTTATTGCCAACCGTGGTCATGTAATAAATGGTGGATCCTTGAATGACGCAAATAAAGTCTTACATCCGAATGATGATGTAAATAAGTCACAATCGTCTAACGACACTTTTCCAACTGCAATGCATATTGCTGCGTATAAACTAATTGTTGAAAACACTATTCCTGGTGTAGAAATGCTTAGAGATACATTAGATGATAAAGCTAAAGAATTTGCAGATGTCGTAAAAACAGGTCGTACACATTTAATGGATGCAACACCTCTAACTCTTGGTCAGGAATTTTCGGGATATGTAGCCCAGCTTAATTTTGGATTGAATGCCCTTACAAACACCTTACCTCACCTTAGTCAATTAGCACTTGGTGGTACAGCCGTTGGTACTGGACTTAACACTCCTGAGAATTATGATGTAAAAGTAGCTGATAAAATTGCAAAGCTAACCGGATATCCATTTATAACTGCTCAAAATAAATTTGAAGCATTATCAGCACACGATGCAATTGTTGAGGCTTCAGGAGCTCTAAAACAATTAGCCGTTAGTTTAATGCACATAGGAAATAACATTCGAATGCTTGCTTCTGGACCTCGTTGTAGTATTGGTGAAATTCAACTTCCGGCAAATGAGCCAGGCTCATCAATTATGCCAGGGAAAGTTAATCCTACTCAAAATGAAGCACTTACAATGGTATGCGCACAGGTTATTGGTAACGACACAGCCATAACAGTTGGCGGAATGCAAGGACATTTTCAGTTAAATGTATTTAAACCTGTTATGATTTCAAACCTACTTCAATCTGCAAGGTTATTGGGGGATACTTGCGTATCGTTTACTAAAAATGCAGCTATTGGAATAGAGCCAAATTACGGCGTTGTTAAAGAAAAGCTTGAGAGTTCACTAATGCTTGTTACTGCTCTTAACACTCACATTGGCTACGAAAAAGCAGCTAAAATTGCTAAAAAAGCTCATGCCGAAGGAACCACTTTACGTGAAGCCACACTTGCACTTGAGTATCTAACTGACGAGAAATTTACCGAGTTGGTAGATCCTTCTAAAATGATTTAATATTTTTTTGTGGGCGGCTTAACAGGCTATCCGCTTGTAGTTGTTTCATCCCGATTGTGTTTTTGTAAGTAATCCGTTGGCTCCCTCCGTACGCCTACGTTTACTAACAAAATCATCATCGGGATTTCAACAAGCTAACGCTGCTATCCTTGCCGTATGTATTTTAGTATTTATTTTTAGTTTAATTTTGACCAAAAAAACAATAATATAATGTTAATTATAGGAATAACAGGTGGAAGTGGATCCGGAAAAACAACTGTAGTAAATAAAATAATACAATCATTACCAAAGAATTCCGTGGCACTTATCCCACAAGATGCTTATTATTTTGATAATGGTCATTTAAGTTCTGAGGAAAAACTTAAAATTAATTTTGATCATCCAAATTCAATTGAGTTTGATTTGCTAATTAACGATCTGAAAAAGTTAAAGTTAGGCGAAACCATAAATCAACCAATATATTCTTATGTTACATGTGCTCGTGCAAAAGAGTCAATACCCATTGAACCAGAACGAGTTGTTATTGTTGAAGGAATATTAATATTGACTAATAAAAAATTGCGTGATTTATTAGATATTAAACTTTTTGTTGCAACAGATAGTGATGACAGATTAATGAGAATAATTAGGCGTGATGTACAAGAAAGAGGACGAAATTATAACGATGCATTAACTCATTATGAAAAATTTGTAAAGCCAATGCACCAACAATTTATTGAGCCCACAAAGCTATTTGCTGATGTAATAATCCCACAAGGAGGCGAAAATAGAGTTGCAATTGATATGGTGTCATCCCGAATTAAAATGAATTTGAATGATTCAAACTTACCTGTTGTAACATAAATTTCCTTTTTGAATCTTGGTGAAATTCATAATTAGCCAAATTCGTAATTGCATCTAATTTTCATATCCAATTTCGGTTAATTTTTTTTGTAAGAATATTATATATACGACTTACTTGTTAGTAATAAGCTTTTTATAAAAAGCGGTATATTAATTGTTGTGATGTTATACTTAAAGGTATAATACTCATGATATTAATTATTATAGCGGTTTATTTAGCATTAACATTTTTACTAACAGTAGTTGGAATTGAAAGGCAGATGGCAGGTTTGCAGGTGTTTATTATAAGTATTTTTCTCACACCAATTGTTGGTGTATTTTATGTATACATCAATAAAAATAATACATCTAAAATAAATTATTATCATTGTAGTGAGTGTAATTATATTTATCCTGTAAAGATGAGTGATTGTCCCATTTGCATGGAAAAAGGGGTTAAAGTAAAGCTTAAAAAATATGTAAGCCCATTTAAAGTATCCGAAGTTGTTGGTGTTCTTAATGTAGCCTCATAAATTTTCTCACACATCTATTCTTAGTCTTATTTCTGCATTTTTTAGTTAATACAAACTTTTTTTATTAATTTTGGTGAATAATTAATAAAATCATAGGTTTGATTATGCATTATTTTAATTTATTCAAAAATATTAAGAAAAGAGATTCTTTTTAGCTTCCCCTTTTTATGCTATAGCTCTATTAATTTTAATAGCAACTTTAGTATTTCAACTAGCCTGATATAATCGGGAATACCCTTTAGGAAAAACTTAGATAAGTAGATCGCTAATATATTTTAAGCGTATTCAGATGTCTTCCTGAAGTTTTTTAACTAATTTTATTTCGAAAACAATAAAAATACTAACACAATGAAATTACCTTTTTCTGAATCATACAGAATAAAAATGGTGGAGCCACTGCGCCGAAGTTCTCGCGAAGAGCGTGAAGAATGGATTAAATATGCTAATTATAATTTGTTTAATCTTAGAAGCGGACAAGTGTTTATTGACTTACTTACCGACTCGGGCACTGGAGCCATGAGTGATAGCCAGTGGTCTGAAATGATGCTTGGGGATGAAAGTTATGCCGGCTCTACTTCCTATTATAAACTTAAACATTCAATTAAAGATATAACGGGTTTTGATTATTTTTTACCAACACACCAAGGTAGAGCTGCCGAGAATGTGTTGTTTTCAACATTAGTGAAGGAAGGTGATGTTGTACCGGGTAATTCACATTTTGATACCACAAAGGCACATATCGAATATCGTAAAGCTCATGCTATTGATTGTACAATTGATGAAGCTTTTGATACTACTCTTGATTATCCTTTCAAAGGAGATATTAATCTTGATAAACTTGAGAATGTTCTTACTAGTAATCCAAAAGATAAAATCCCATTAATAATAGTAACTGTTACATGTAATTCTTCAGGAGGTCAACCTGTTTCCATGAAAAATATGAGTGAAGTATCGGCGTTGGCAAAAAAATATGATATTCCGGTATATTTTGACTCAGCCAGATTTGCCGAAAATGCCTATTTTATTAAAGTAAGAGAAGAAGGTTATTCTGATATAAATATTCGTGACATTGTTAAAGAAATGTTTTCTTATGCAGATGGAATGACAATGAGTAGTAAAAAAGATGCCATTGTTAATATGGGTGGTTTTATTGGCTTTAAACATAAGGATATTTATGATAAAGCTAGTGTTTTTAACATTCTTTTTGAAGGGTTTATAACATATGGTGGCATGTCGGGAAGAGATATGAATGCCCTAGCCCAAGGTCTTTATGATGGAACCGAATTTGATTATTTGGAAACTCGTATAAAGCAGGTTGCCTTTTTGGGTAGTTTGCTAAAAGAAGCTGGCGTACCTATTCAATATCCTTATGGAGGTCATGCAATCTTTGTTGATGCAAAACGTTTTTTACCTAATATTCCTAAGGAAGAATTTATTGCTCAAACACTTGCTGTTGAGTTATATATTGAAGGTGGTGTTCGTGGTGTTGAAATTGGTAGTATTATGGCCGATAGGGATCCTGAGACCGGATTAAACAGATATCCTGACCTTGAATTAATGCGTATGGCAATCCCACGACGTACATATACTAACGATCATATGCGATATATTGCAGCAGCCTTAATTAACGTTTACGAAAGGCGAGACAAAATAACAAAAGGATTTCGCATCATTAAAGAAGCTCCAATTTTGAGACATTTTACCGTTGAACTTGAGAAAATATAGTATCTCAACATTATGTCTAAATATGATTCCATATTATTTGTAGTTTGGAATCATATTTAACTAATTTTTAGCCAGTTTTTAATCATATCCAAACCGTATTCAGTCATTATCGATTCAGGATGAAACTGAAAACCAACCAAATTATAATTAACATGCTTTATTGCCATGTTTAGGTTGTTCTCGTCTCTGAGGATTATTTCAATTTCATCTGGTAGAGTTGCGTCGTCAATAATCCATGAGTGATAGTGCCCTATATTGAAGGATGATGGTATTCCTTTAAAGATTTCATGATTATTAATCACGAATGCTTTATTTTTAATGCCATGCATTGATTCTTTCATGGGAATTAGTTTGCCGCCAAAAAGTTCGGCTATTGCTTCATGACCCAAACATATTCCAAGCATGGGTTTAGTTTTATAAAACTTCTTTAAAAACCACATTAGCTGATTTGCTTCATTGGCAATACCCGGCCCGGGTGATATAATTATTTTATCAAAATCATCAGGGTTAACTTTGTCGAGCATGTCATTTTTTATAATGCTGTACTCTGTAATACCTGCTTTTTCAATGAGTTGCACAATATTATACGTAAAGGAGTCGTAATTATCAATGATAAGAAGTTTCAATACTTTTTTTTCTGTAAAAGTAGTAAAATCAATATTGTATTAAAAACCTAAATAAACTTTATTCAAATCCATATTTTTGTACCTTAGCAAAGTATTTAATAACCCTAAATTAAAAAGCTATGAGATTAACAATTGTTTCTTTATTTGTTTTACTTTTTGCTAGCACTTTATCAGCCCAAAAATTTTCTACCTTGATTGATTCTGAAAATATTGCTTGGTTACGTGATTTTACAATAACTACAGTTGAAGGGGAGGAGCTTAAAACTGATAAGCTTTCGTCATATTCTGAAGCTATGGGACGTCTTAAATCATTTTCGTTTAAAACGGAAGATGGTGTTAAACATAAATTTATAGCTGAGCAAGTGAAAACGGTTATTGCAAAATTAACTAAGGTGGCGAAAGCAGCAACAATTAGCGACAATGCAACTAAAAGTATTCAAAGTGCTGTAACTACTGATTATCCTGGAATTATTGCTGAAAATCTAGTGCGCTACAATGCTGTTGTATACAATAAGAAGAATGGTAAAGTGGCTTTGCTTCAGCTAATAAATTATGGTTTTGATCAAAAATTTAAGGTTTATCCAGATCCTAATTCCGAATCAGGGATTACTTCAGTTAATGGAGTGGCGGTAACAGGAGGAACTATAAAAGCATTTTATGTTGTTAAAGGTGACGAATCATTCTTTGTTAATAAAAAGAGCTACAAAAAATTATATAATACCCTGTATGGTAATTGTGAAGAGATGAAAGTTGATCCAAAATCAATATCAATTAAAAATCTTTGTGATGATATACTGAAGTATAATCAGTTTTGTAAAAAGTGACTTTAAGAAAACGTCAATAACTGCGTTATACTTGCATTTAGAATCAGTCATTTACAAAAGTAAACTCCTGAATTATAAACGCTTCGCAAGCCTTGTTCTTAACGCCTTATTAAAGCCACTTGAAAAAAGTTATGGTTTTCTTATTCTAAATAGGTGCGAATTAAGTTTCTTTATTCTCAGTTAGAGAAGTAACATGGTTGGCATAATAATCTACCAAATTAGAGTTCAATATTTCAAAACTCAGTTTGTCTTCAGAAAATTTAATGATGTCTCTTGTTACCATCAATTCTAATCTGTCGTCAACACAAAAACCTTCAGTCTCAATGATTTTGATATTATCTTCATAATTATTGAGCATTTTTTTATTTACTTCAAATAACTCCTTAAGGTCATCAACTTTTATACATTTATTATATTTGTTTAAAAATTGAATTGAACTATGTAGCAAGTGTTCCTTATATATTGGCATCATACTAATAACCCTTGATCTAATATCATTACAAATGCCAATTGCATAACTGTCATCTTTATCCGGATTATTATCTACAACATATTGGTTATAGCTTATAGGTTCTCCAAAACTGATAAAAACCCCTCTAATATCTCTAGATGAATGCGTCTTTTTTATATTTAATAATCTTTTAAACAAATCTGTATCTTCTGCTTTTGAATTAACATCAGAGGTAATTTTTTTCTCGTCAGGGTTTTCAGACCAATTAACTGCAACAGGTACAAAAAGGATATCTTCTATTTCAGATTCAGGGTTGTTTTTTATATTGTTAAATATTTCTTCAATAGTTCCAATTAAACCTTTCCGAAATAATCCAATTTTTCCATCTCTAGGACGTGTGCCTTCCTGAAAAGTCATTATCTGCTCTCCAGCCATAAGGCTTGAACCAAGATATGAGGATAGTAGCCGGTAATAATGCTCATCAACAGAGTACTTATCTCTTCTGATTTTAAATGCACCGTAACTTTTTAGAACAAAAGTTGATATTCCACCTTTGAAAATATTCTCGCCTGCTGCAGTAATAGGAACTGGCATATTTTTGTTTGCAAATAAAAATCCTAATATAAACTCATCAAGGTGAGATTTATGATTGGGCATATAAATAACAATATTCTTTTTAAGATTTAACTTAGATAGATCAACTTGTAAATCTAAAACCATTCTTTTTGCTGTTGGCAGAATAAAAGGTTTAAGAATTGTTGTGAGTTTAATAAGACCACGCCTCTTATTGGATGCAATATCTTTCAGCTCTTTTTTTATGGTTTTAATTTGATTCTTAGAAAGGTTCTGGGATGTTTTGAGGAATTGGTCGGTATTGTAAAGTTCTACCGCCTTATTCAGAATATTTTTTGATTTAGACATTAATTATTATTTCTATCTTTTTTAATCATACACTATCAAGCATAAAAAAAAGGGTTACAAATTATTGATTTGCAACCCTTTATGTTGATTATTGTGGACCCACCAGGACTTGAACCTGGGACAACCTGATTATGAGTCAGGGACTCTAACCAACTGAGCTATAGGTCCCGCTTTTTCAAGCTATTCCAAAAATGAATCAGAATTCAAATTTGGGCTGCAAAAGTAAAAAATATATTTAGTAAACAATCATTTTCTGTAAATAATTATTAAGATATGTTATGATATACGATTTAACCTAAGGTTAAACTTTAACAATGATTCCTGTTTCCAACAGTATGGCAAATAATTGCGAACGCATACGATACATAACACTAGGGAATTTTTCTTTTAGAATCTCAGTATTGGTGTTAAACACAGAAAGAGATTTTAGAGTGCGAAATGTATTTTTTACATTATCAAACAACATTTCCTCTGCTTTTCCTTTGCTTCTTTCTTTCCCAATATATCTAATTGATGATGACCCAACATATTTAATAAGATAAGTTTTTTCAATGCCAATACCATTAAAACTTTCTAATCCTTTAAGGTTATTAATAATCGACTCCGTAATGATATCATCTGATTTGGTAATATACTTCGGATTAAATGTATAGTTGCTCATGGTATAATTTAATTATGGCTATTAGTTGCCAAAAGTATAAAAAAAAGAAACTAGAATGACATATAATCTCACAAAAACAAAAGGTGTTGTTATAAAATATCAATATAACTGCTATTATAAAAGGTTCTACTGTAATTTTAATGGGTAATTAAAATAATCAGTATTTCTTATTATATTTGTTTATTTGTCAGAAGCTGGAAGTCCGAAGACGAAAGTATTTGAACTTCTGACTTCTGACTTCTAGCCAATATTTTAAAATAATATACATATTACAATTATCATTATATCACTAAAATTGCAGTAGTACCAAAAAAAATATTAATCCTTAAGCACATCTCTCGAAATAACTATTTTTTGGATTTCTGATGTGCCTTCGTAAATTTGAGTAAGTTTTGCTTCGCGCATTAGGCGTTCAACGTGGTATTCCTTAACATACCCGTAGCCTCCATGTATTTGAACGGCCTCGGTGGTTACTTCCATTGCAATATCAGCAGCATATTGTTTAGCCATTGCACTGGCAACAGTAATTGGTTTGTGATTATCTTTAAGCCAAGCTGCTTTTAAACATAAATTGCGAGCATTTTCAATTTTTACTGCCATGTCTGACAGTTTAAATGCTACAGATTGATGATTTGCAATTTCGGTTCCAAATGCTTTACGTTCTTTGGAGTAAGCTATGGCTCTTTCCATTGCTCCACTTGCGATACCCAAAGCTTGTGATGCTATACCAATTCGTCCGGCTTCAAGAACCATCATTGCAAACTTAAATCCAAAACCATCATCACCAATACGGTTTTCTTTGGGTATTTTTACATCAGTAAACATTACCGAATGAGTATCAGAACTACGCATTCCCATTTTATCTTCATGAGGTCCTAATGATATTCCTGGTGTATCTTTCTCAATGATAAATGCATTAATTCCTCTATGTTTCTTTTCAGTGTCAGTTTGTGCAATAACAATATATGTGGAGGCTGAATTGGCATTGGAAATCCAGTTCTTTGTTCCATTCACCAAATAATAATCACCTTTGTCTTCAGCTGTTGTATGCTGGCGTGTTGCATCAGAACCTGCTTCTGGTTCAGACAGTAAGAATGCGCCAATTATTTCACCACTGGCTAAAGGAGTAAGGTATTTACGCTTTTGCTCTTTATTTCCAAACTTGTTTAATCCAAAACAAACCAACGAGTTATTAATCGACATTATTACACTTACTGATGCATCTATCTTCGATATTTCTTCCATTGCTAATACATATGCAACGGTATCCATCCCACTACCACCATATTCAGGGTCAACCATCATACCCATAAAGCCAAGCTCAGCTAAATTTTTAATGTGCTTTTCAGGAAAAATTGCTTTTTCATCTCTTTCAAGTACATCTTGGATAAGTTCACGTTGTGCATAATCACGAGCTGCCTGTTGTATCATTATTTGCTCTTCAGTAAATTCAAAATTCATGTCGCTTTTTTTAATTTCGTTTAATTGCTACAAATTTAGTAAAGTTATTTCAAGAAATGATTCTAAATTAGGGATTTTAGTTTGTGTTAAATAAGTTCTTAAACTAATATTATGGTTCTATGTCGATTTAGGTGGGTATCATTATAGGAAATTACAAATAGCAAAAATCAAATTACAAATAAAAACCAAACTTCAAAAAAACAAAAATCAAATACGCACTTTAAACAAAATACATTTCTAGACAATTACTAAATTATATAATATTGAATTCTTGGGTATTGCATTGTGTTTGTGCTTTTATTGGTTTGGAATTTTGAAGATTGGTTTTTGTGATTTATTTGTGATTTGTATTATTGATTATTGGAATTTTGTTTTAATTGTAACCCACTATAAACAACCCAGAGCTAATATTATTAAAGGGTACTTGCAAATTATTATTTATAAATATTTCCTAAATTTTTTATGCTATTATTAAATTCTGAGGTAAGCTCTTCAATAATCTGCTTTGCAGGCTTTAACTCATTAATCATAGCAGCAACCTGACCAATTTCTAATTCGCCATCAACAATGTTACCCTCAAACATACCAAGTTTTGCTCTGCCTTTGCCCAGTATATTTGAAAGTTCTTCCTTGCTTTCTCCATCCATATCGGCTTTATGAATTTGATTAAAAAAATTGTTACGTATTAATCGTACCGGAATTAGTTTCTTCAATGCCAAATATGTACTCCCATCATCTGCATCAATAATTGCATTTTTAAAGTTAACGTGTGCAGACGATTCTGTTGCATTTGCAAATAAACTTCCAATTTGAACACCTTGAGCTCCCAAGATCATTGCTGCTAACATTGTATTTCCTGCGCCGATACCTCCAGCTGCAATAATTGGAATATCGATGATTTTGCTTAGCATTGGAATAAGTACCATGGTAGTGGTTTCTTCAAATCCATTATGACCACCAGCTTCAAAACCTTCGGCAACAATGGCATCAACACCGGCTTCCTGAGCTTTAAGGGCAAACTTTTTATTTGCAACAACATGTACAACAGTAATCCCTTTTTCCTTTAACTTAGATGTGTATTTTGCTGGATTTCCAGCTGATGTAAAAACAATTTTTACTCCTTCTTCTATAATAATATCAATTAACTCATCTGTTTGAGGATAAAGTAAAGGAATATTTACACCAAAGGGTTTGTTAGTTGCAAGCATGCATTTTTTTATGTGCTGTCTAAGCACATCAGGATACATGCTACCTGCACCTATAAGGCCTAAACCACCTGCATTACTTACCGCTGAAGCAAGTCTCCATCCGCTGCACCAAATCATACCCCCCTGAATTATTGGGTATTCAATTTCAAATAGCTTTGTTATTTGATTCATTATACAATTGCATCATTAATATTATGAGCCATAACATTAACTAAATTCTCCAGAGGTCGTTTGGCAATCATAGCCATCATTGGGTTTATTTTTGCATCAACCTCAACTACTGCAACGGTATTGTCGCCATGATCTGATAATTTTATGTTAAGTCCGAAGCTGAAAGGAACTTTACCAACAGGGACAAGCTTTATTGATGTATGTGGTGTTTTTTCAGCAAAGGTTAGTTTAACGCTTGCCATTCCTTTTATTGTAAATGAGCACCAATCTTTTTCTGACTCCCAGTTTATTATTTGTTCGGGCATTAGGTTTTTAAAATTATTAAGATCAGTTAAAAAACTGTAAACACTTGCAATATCTTTGTTTATTGTGGCTGGTTTTCCTTCTATTATCATTGTTGTTTATTTAGTAAGATATTTAATTTTGATTGTCATCGCTCCATTGTTTTGGATTTTTGCTCCATTTCAATAGTGATTTTTCTTCTTCAGAAGTAACATAATTATCAGAAACAGCTTTGCCAATCATAGTGTTGTAGTCAGATAAAGAAATTAACTTACAGTCTTTTTCAGAAAAGTTTTTATAAGCAATATCAAGTCCATAGGTAAATATGGCCACCATTCCTGCAACAATTGCACCAGATTCTCGAATGGCATCTACAGCATTCAAACTGCTTTTCCCTGTTGAGATTAAATCTTCAATTACCACAACTACCTGACCTTTATTGAGTTTGCCTTCTATTTTGTTTGTCATGCCGTGTGCTTTCGTTGAAGATCTGATGTAAACAAAAGGCAACCCAAGTTCGTCGGCAACTAGAGCTCCTTGAGGTATTCCTGCTGTGGCAACTCCTGCAATTACGTCAACATTACTAAAATTATCTTTAATAGCATTGGCAAGTTGCTTTTTAATGAACAACCTTTTTTTTGGATAGGAGAGAGCAATACGATTATCACAATAAATTGGTGATTTTAAGCCCGAAGCCCAAGTAAATGGATTTTTGCTATTCAATTTTATGGCTTGTATTTCAAGTAAATACGAGGCAATGGTTTCTGCAACTTCTTTTTCATAGTTCATATTGCAAACCTACAAACTTTTTCTAAAGGTAGTTGTGAGGTAAGGTAATTATTATCTAATTTCCTTGGATTAAAAAGCAGGTAATATTAATCAATCAAAGTAAGTTTAATTATTTCAGTTTTTAGTCCTACAGTAAGTCTACAGAAATATATACCCCTAGATAAGTGGCTTGCGTCGAATAGAATATTGTGCATACCGGCTTCTTGTATTTCATTGGTTATTACTTTAATAGTGTTACCAAATATATCATAAAGAGTAATATTTACCTTTTCTTTATCATAAAGCTCATACCTGAGCGTGGTTTTGTTACTAACTGGATTTGGGTAATTGATAAAAGAGAAAAACTCTTCTTCTTTTTCATCAATACCAACAAACCATGGGACAATATATCCATAATAAACATCTTGTTCGCCATTTATAGTATTTGCCCATGCTAGGTGTGCACCATCATTATGTGAAATCATATGAAAATAATCACCCATTTTGCTCTGGTTTGGCCATCCCACATGTGGGTCAAATGATTCAGACAATTTTTCATTTTCCGACCATGTAATGCCTTCATCGATGGAATAAGAATAAAATAATTCAGACATATACGGACTTGATCCGGGAGCATTTCGTGTATCTAGCCAAACTGCATCTATTCGCCCATTTGGTGCGGTTGACATTGTTCCAAACCATTGGTAATTACTGCTTGACAAATCAGTATTGATTCTTATTGGATCGTCCCAGGTTGTTCCACCATCAATACTTCTTGCAAACATAACATCACCAGGGTCGTTATTGCTATCACGATTAACAGAAGCAAGAACATAAACATTTCCTCTTCCTTCACCTTCCGATATGTCAACATCAACATATGATTGTCCTAGTAACCCAGCTGGATTAATTGGTTCCCAACCTGATAAACTTCCATCCATATCAACATAATTTTGTGATTCCCATGTTAATTCTAGTTCTGGATCTTGGGCTGTAATTGATTTATTTACTATTAATCCTGAACCGTTTGAAGAGCCTACAGTATATAGTTCGCCATCAGGGCCAACTGTTAGTGTGCCCCATACAGGATTTCCTGGGATACTTTCACAATCATCATAATTATTACCTCCATCAGTTGACCTTGTGTACGAACCGGGATAACATGAAGAATAGCTAACATTCCAAAAAGCATACATGTTTCCATCACCAATCCCGTTACTACGGTCTATTCGCATCCATTGCTTGTCGCCACCATAGGCATAGGTGCCATCACCCCATTCTGCTCCACCATCTTCGCTTTTATATACATCACACCAGTAATTGTCACCTTCAGCTGTAAGGCTATTATAATAAAAGTTTCCTTCATTATCAAAATCAAGAACGGGGTCAGATCGAAAAATACCTGCATTAATTGGTTCCGGAAACGTCCAGGTTTGACCTGCATCAGTTGAGTAACCGTAGCCTGCTTGCCTGAAGTTACTAGCAACATTGTCAAACTGTCTCCATCCAATTACAATTTTATCAGGATTTGTTGGGTCAACAGCAATTGAAGGTTCATTAGCTGCATCACCTAATATATTGTCACCATTAGCATCTACATTTACCTGAGCTGTAAAAAAAACACTGCTTCTATACCTGTATGCCGGAGATGTTTTTTTGTCTTTGGCCAACATGGGAAGATATTCATCATCAGGAGTTTCGTTGTGCATGTACCTAATGTTTGCATTTTTGTTTTGAGCTGTGGATGAATTTGAATTTAACATTATTGCTGTAACTAATGCTAGTATAAAAAAGCCTGTTGAAAACGATTTAAATTTAGTAGAATTATGCATTTTGGTTGGTTTTGATGTATTTATGATTTATTACAAAGTAACGAAAAAAAACATAATAATTAATTATTAAAATGAAATTTAGACCGCTTCTAAGAATTAGTATATTTGATTTTTCATTATTATTCACCAAATTATGCCAAAAATTTATTTTAACAAATTATCTATTCAGTTTACTGATAATATATCAGAGAATGTTACTAGGATTACTGTTGCTAATATTTCTGATATGAGAAAGATAGTTGAAAGGTTGCATAATGACGGGTTTGATTGTGATATTTGTTTGTGTGGATATAATCCAAATGACATGTATACTGACTTGCTAAATATGCACAAGTACATCGAAGCAGCCGGCGGTGTGGTGAATAATGAAAAAGACGAGTATTTATTAATTAAGCGGTTTGGAATTTGGGATTTACCCAAAGGCAAAGTTGAGAATGGTGAAAATACAAAGGAAGCTGCCATACGAGAAGTTTGTGAGGAAACCGGATTGATAAATGTTACAATAATTAATAATCTTCCTAGCACTTATCATATCTATTATCAAAATAAGCGTTGGTTTTTAAAGAAAACGTACTGGTATTTTATGGAAACTCAAGATGATATTTCTCTAGTTCCACAAGTTAAAGAGGCAATAACTGATGCTGTTTGGATGAAAAAAAATGATGTAAATATTGCTTTATCAAATTCATACAGATCACTTTTTGATGTTCTGGGATATTTGTTTGAATAGGGACTTTTTTAGGGTACTTAAAGAAACACATATTTTTTGCTGTGGTGCTTTCTTATAGCCACTATTTACCAAGTACTGCCCATGTTGGCATAACATCAGGAACAATATCAAATACCCACGAACCCCAGTAATAAGTTACTAACGTTATTATAATTACACCTACTAAATTTAGTACAATTCCTGTTCGAGCCATTTCCATAACAGTAATTTTATTAGATCCAAAAACTATGGCATTAGGTGGTGTTGCCACCGGTAGCATAAATGCCATAGATGCACTAATTGTTGCAGGTAGCATCAGTAAAAGTGGGTTTATACCAGTGCTAATAGAAAGACCAGCAAGAACAGGTAATAACATTTCGGTAGTTGCTGTATTTGACGTAAGCTCTGTTAAGAAGGTCATTGTGAGTGAGATAATGGCAATTATTATTATTGGATGCAAACTACCAATATCACTAAGTTGCTCACCAACCCAAATTGAAAGTCCAGACTCTTTAAAAGCACTTGCCAATGCAAAACCTCCGCCGAAAAGTAGTACAATATTCCATGGTATTTTGGATGCAGTTGCCCAATCCATTATTCGTTTCCCTTTTTCGCTTTTAGCAGGGATAATAAATAAGATTATCGACAAAGCAATTGCAACAGTACCATCATTAATATATTCGGGTGATGAAAAAAGGCTGCTCCAGCCTGGAATATCAACACTGCCAATATTTAAACCAGCTCTTGTAAGCCAAAGTATGGCTAGTGAAACAAAAATAATTCCCACAGCTTTTTGCTCATAGGTGGCTGGTCCCAATTCCTTGTACTGTTGGTGAAAATTTATATCCTTTAATGCACTTAGATTTTTTTTTGGTTTGTATAAATAATACAAGTATGCCCATGTAATAACAAAGAATATTATACTAATAGGAAGTGCATAAATAAACCAAGTGGAAAAACTAATTTCAGGAGCAGATGGAAACATTATTTGAAAAATACGTGCAAAGGATAGATTTGGAGGGGTGCCAACCAATGTAGCTATTCCACCAATTGAAGCACTATATGCTACGCCAAGTAACAATCCAACAGTATATTTTTTCAATTCTTTTTTTTCAATAAAATCTTCAAGTTTTTTTGTAATCGATAGTAAAATAGGGACCATCATCATTGCTGTTGCAGTATTTGATATCCACATCGACAAAAATGAAGTTGCGAGCATAAATCCCAATAATATTCGTGCAGGACTTGAACCTGTTATTAGCAAAATTCTTATGGCAATACGTTTGTGAAGATCCCATTTTTGCATTGCCAATGCAACTAAAAATCCTCCAATAAACAAAAATATTACATGATTAAAATAGGTTGACGAAACGGCTTTGCCATTCATAACTCCAAATAATGGAAATAAAACTACAGGGAGTAATGCGGTAATTGCAAGTGGTACAACTTCGGTTATCCACCATATGGCCATTAATAAAGCTATGGCAAAAGTATATGTAACTGCAGGTTTACCAGGTTCTAACTCTGTAAAAAGTATAATCCATAAAAAAAGTGCTGGTCCAATAATAAGCCCAATTAGGTTTTTTATATTTATATTTTTTGGATTAAACATGTATACAAAAATAGTATGAATTATATAAGCAGGCTAAGTTAATGTATTTAATGGTGAGTCCACTCCGAAAAGTATAAAAACAAAAAAATGCCACTAAGACTCAAAGGCTCTAAGATACACAAAGAACAGATAACCAGTAAAGTAAAGCTTTGTGAATTCTTTGTGTTTTTGTGCCTTTGTGGCAAAATTGACTTTTCGGAATGGACTCAATGGTATAATGATATAATGGTTTAGTTAAACAATGGACTGTTGTTGTAAAAAAATAGTGCTATTAAATAATTAGACCATTAAATAATTATATAATTGAATATTTCTATACCTTTGCCCTCTTTTTAAAAATATTTATTGATTATGAGGAAGTTAGCAGTTGTGGCGTTCGGTGGAAACGCATTATTAAAAGCTGGTCAGAAAGGAACGATTGACGAGCAGGAATTGAATGCTTATGAAGCAAGTAAAAATCTGGTTAAACTATTAAAAAGAAATTATAACCTTGTACTTACACATGGTAATGGTCCACAAGTTGGAAACATACTAATGGCAAACACAGCAGGTAATAAATTATACGGCATTCCTGACATGCCACTTGATATTAGTGTTGCATATTCGCAAGGATTTATTGGATATATGCTTGAACAGCAATTGCGTAATGTGTTAATGGAAAACGATATGGATCCTGATGTTATTTCTATTATTACACAGGTACTTGTTAATAAGGATGACCCTGCTTTTTTAAATCCTACAAAACCTGTTGGTCCGTATTTTACAAAAGAGGAAGCCGAAAAATTTATGGCAGAAAATAAATCGGTATTTATTGAAGATAAGGCAAGAGGAGGATGGAGAAAAGTTGTAGCATCACCAGAGCCTTTAACTATTTTTAATATGAGATCAGTTGAAAAACTGGCAAACGAAGGACATATTGCAATTGCTGTTGGTGGTGGTGGTATACCTTGTTTTTATAAGGAGGAAAATAAGCTTCAAGGTATTGATGCCGTTATAGATAAAGATTTAGCATCTTCGTTATTGGCAACTCAAATACGTGCTCATAAATTATTTGTACTTACTGATGTGCCAAAGGTTTATCTTAACTTTAATACACCACAGGAGAAGTCGATAGATAAAATGAGTGTTTCGGATGCAAAGAAATATATTAAAGAAGGACAATTTGGCGCCGGCAGCATGGGGCCAAAAATACAAGCCGCAATTAACTTTGTTATGAGAAGTGGTAAAGATGCTATTATTACCAGACCTGATTTATTGGGTGTTGATAATGGAGGTACTCGTATTACGGTTGTTTAGTATTTTAAACTCTTGTTTTTGCATTTTGATCTTGTTGTTTAATTTCATTCTCCATCTTGACAAAAAAAGCAACTTTTTCTAAAGTTGTTATCATATCGTATTCTTCAAGATAAACTCCATCAGGAACATTAACTGGTTTTGGTGTATAATTCAAAATACCTTTTATTCCAGCATTTACAAGTACACTTGTTGTTAAATTAGCATGTTCTACAGGAACTGTGATTATGGCTATCTCAATATTTTCTTTTTTTACAATTTCATCAATTACTTTTACATCATAACATGGAACTCCGCTTATTACACTACCAATTTTATCGGGGTTAGTATCAAACCCAGCAGCAATTGACAATCTACTTCGTTTGCCCGAGAAATAGTTAAGTAAAGCTCTTCCTAAATTACCCATTCCAACAATTGCAACCTTAATGCCTTTTTCGCTATCAATTATTTCGGCAATTAATTTAATTAGCTCTTGTATATTGTATCCTTTTCTTAGAGTACCCGAATATCCAATGAGCATAAGATCGCGCCTAACCTGCACAGGTGTAATGTGTTGTATTTTGGCAATTTCGTGCGAAAATATATGATCTTTACCATTGTCAAGGCAAATAAGTAGTGCCCTACGATACTGACTAAGTCGTTCGATGGTTTTATGTGGTAGCTGTTTAAATGTTTCTATTGCGTTCATCAATATAATTTTATTGTTAATTTATTAACACTGCAAATATATATGTGATGTACATATTATGCAAGTATTTGTTAATAAAATAACATATTGATTAAATTTCACTAATAATTTATCTGAAATATAATTGGGATTACCTGTTATAACTGATGTTTACACAATAAATATTAACGACATGATATTGGTGATTGTGTGCCGTTCACAATAATTTTATAGGTATTTTTAATCTCTTCTGATGAAATATCAATAAGATATAATCCGTGAACTTTAGTTGACAACTCAAGAATCAAGCAGTTATCTGTTTCTTCTATTACATAATAATTTATTTCTTTACCCATGGCATTAAATATTCTTAAATTACCGAGAATATCATCAGGTATTGTTTTCCCAAAAGCCAGCTTTATTTTTCCATTACTTGGGTTAGGAGAAATGCTAGGTAGTACTTTTATGTAGTTTTTAACAAGTAAAGTGTCACTGTCTTCGGCTGTTGATACAATTAAGCGGACATCAAATTCACCAGAATTAGAATATTTAACACTTCCCGGGTTTTCGAGTTCTGAAGACTCAGGGTTACCTCCTTCAAAATACCAATTATATGCACCAATGTTTCCAAACGAAGTATTGATAAAATAGACTGATTGCCCCATGATAATTGATGTTGGCTCACCTGAAAATCCGGCAAATATATTTGTTGAATCTAAATTATTTCCTTTTAAAGAAGTAACACCAGTGTCATCTGGATCTAGCCAATATTTAAGTTGTCCGGTTGAGTCACTCTTTGTTGAGGCCCACGAATAACTTAGTTTTCCGTAATAATCGGGGGCATCCAAGTTGATGCAAGATGCATAGCCTCCTGTTAACGCACCAACAATATAACCTTCGTTGTTAAATATGGGACTTCCAGACGAACCCCCTTCTGTAACTCCATGTCCACTAGTTGTTATGTCCCAATTCACCATCCAGTATTTTCCATCGGGATCTTCGGTTTGATTGTTGTATTTTGCTGATACCAAAGATGATTTATATGTAGAAATCATTTTTAAATCACCCTGTGGATGATGAATGGTAACGCCCGAAGGTGCTGCTTCTCCACTTATATCCCACCCGTTATAGTATGGTTTATAGCTTGGGGGTACTCTGTCTTCCAGTAGTAAAAGTTTAAAATCTGACGCCTCAGTTGTTCCTGATTGAGCATGCGAAATCATATAAGATCCTGAAAGAGTGTTTAGTTCGGGTTCAAAAACAGGCTGCTCACAGTTTGAAGATTCAAAATTAAAATAAAAAAGCCATTGAGCATAATCAATTGAATCGGCATATTCACCACAATGATTAGCAGTTAAAAAGTATGGTTTGCCATCATTGTTAGTATTGTTAATTAACGAGCCTGTACACCAAAAAGTGTCGCTATTTTGCTTAACTAAAATACGAGCAACTCCATCTTTTTCATATTGCCAATCTTCACCCTCAATACAGTTAACATGAACCTCACAAGTGCCGGCATCGCCAAAACCTTTGGAGTCATCGCCAAATAGGATACCTAGTTCATGTATTAAAAAAGGTAGCTTTTTATATCTCAAATGCGAATTAAATTCAATAATAATTGTACTCCCCAAAACGAAATCAGTTGACATAAATAATCCGTTGTTTGAGCTGGTAAATGCTCCAAGTACAAGGTCTTTTTGCGGATTATACAAAAATATTTTCTCGTTTGGTAGCAAATTAAGACTGTTAAAATATAAGTTAATTGCTTCTGCATTGGGCACTACAACTTCTAATCTCCAAACATAATTACCATCATGCTGCTCCCAACTACCAACTTTATCAATATTATAATTAAAGAGTAATGTGTACCCAGCATGTATAGGTCCTTTACTTCCATTACGTTCTTGGTGCGGTGTAATGTTTTGAACTTCAACTTTAGAGAAATGAGAACTCCTCATGCCGTTAAAACTAGCAGGCATACTATTTTTAGATATTTGAGCTGCTGTAAATTGTTGCAAGAATAGTAACAGTATAGTAAGCAAATAATAATGTTTCATTAATCTCATTAGTTTAGTTGAACCCTTACTTTGCCGTTACGGCTGATAAAGGGAAGCTAGTATTACTTCTCAAAACAAATGTAATCATATTTTAGTTCGGTGTACATACATTATTAAAAATGCACTATTTAGTTACTAAATGACTATAATAGTAGTAATTGGGAAAATTATTTTACTTTTGGTGAAATTTTGAAAATATGATTGTAATAACGGGAGCAACTGGCTTTATTGGCAGCGTTTTAGTTAGTAGGCTAAATAAAGAGGGGTATAGTAATCTTATCTTAGTTGATGATTTTAGTAACTCTAGAAAGGAAAAAAATCTCAATACAAAATCTTGTATTAAAACAATTGATAGGGATGATTTTTTTAAGTGGTTTGACGACTATTATTCCAATGTAGATTTTGTTCTGCATATTGGAGCACGTACTGATACTGCCGAATTTGATAGTAAAGTTTTTGATATCCTTAATCTAAACTACACAAAACAGATGTGGCAGAGATGTAGTAATCATGGTATACCTATGATATATGCATCTTCAGCAGCAACATACGGATTGGGTGAGTTTGGCTATGACGACAATCATAAAATTATTAATAAGCTAGTACCATTAAACCCGTATGGCGAATCAAAAAATGATTTTGATAAGTGGGCTTTAAAACAAAAGAAGATGCCTCCATTTTGGGCAGGTTTAAAGTTTTTTAATGTATATGGTCCAAATGAGTATCACAAAGATAGGATGGCTTCGGTAATTCTTCATGCCTTTGGTCAAATTAATAAAACTAAAAAAGTTAAGCTATTTAAGTCGCACAAACCCAATTTTAAAGATGGTGAGCAGCTGCGCGATTTTATATATGTGCTGGATGTGGTTGATGTGATATTTTTCTTAATGAAGAATAGACCTGAGTCGGGTATATATAATTTGGGAACCGGTAAGGCACGTACCTTTGTTGACTTGGTAACTGCTACTTTTGCGGCGCTTCAGCTACCACCAAAAATTGAATTTATTGATACTCCTGAAGATATTCGTGATAAATATCAGTACTTTACCGAGGCTAATATGGACAAACTTAGAGCTGCCGGTTATACAAAACCATTTACTTCGCTTGAGGCAGGAATAAACGATTATGTGGTTAAATATTTAATAGATAATAGTTACTATTAATTGTAAGTTTTTATGGGCGGCACACACGCTTTACATTTGTAGTTGTTTCATCCCGATAGGTTTTTTGTAAGTTGTAAGAGGGCTTACTTTGGTCGCCTCTTATAACTAACAAAATTACCAGCGGGCTATCACCAAGCTACCATTTCAATCGTTGCCGCAGCTACGTTATACAATTGTAGTTCCTTATTACTTAAAAAACAGCTGTAACTTACTTTATAGAATCCTCTAAATAAAAAAATAATTCATCAATTTGTAGCACATAACAATATTTATATATATTTGCCCCATGAATTTGATAATAAATAACAATTGGCGCTGGCATAGTAATTTTTTCCATAAGGAAGATTTTGTTGTGTAATAAACTTATTGTTATAAAAATATAATAAGCCGTTCCATTTCAAATGGGACGGCTTTTTTTTTGCTAAAAAATAATTAAAATGAATGATGTAGTACAGTTTTGGATTAAAAAGACAATCTTTCGATGGCTTTTTGGTATAAACAGCACCTGAACAAAAAAGACAAAAACAAATTATTTATCAATAAATTAAAATTTGAAAACATGTCAGAAAATTATTTTAAAACATATCCTAACAAAGAAGGTTTTTTTGGAGAATACGGTGGAGCATTTTTACCTCCATTCCTAATTGAAGAAATGCAAAAGATTACTGATGCATATTTTACAATTAGTAAGTCGCATAAATTTATTTCAGAATTACGTAGTATTAGAAAGCATTATCAGGGCCGTCCTACTCCTGTTTATTACTGCAACCGACTTTCAAATAAGTATGGAGGAAGAATATATTTAAAGCGCGAAGATTTGAACCATACCGGAGCTCACAAACTAAATCATTGTATGGGCGAAGCTTTACTTGCCAAGTACATGGGTAAAAAGAAGCTTATTGCCGAAACTGGTGCTGGTCAGCATGGCGTGGCACTTGCAACTGCTGCTGCATATTTTGGGCTAGAGTGTGAGGTCCATATGGGTGAAGTTGATATGAAAAAGGAACATCCCAATGTTCTACGTATGGAGATACTGGGGGCAAAAGTTATTCCTGTCTCCCATGGACTTAAAACACTTAAAGAAGCTGTTGATTCGGCATTCGATGCGTATGTAAAAGATCCTATTACAGCACTTTATTGTATTGGTTCGGTGGTGGGACCACACCCTTTCCCAATGATGGTTCGTGATTTTCAGCGAGTTGTTGGTATTGAAGCTCGTGAGCAGTTTTTTGACATGACTGGTGAATTGCCTGATAAAGTAGTTGCTAGTGTTGGTGGAGGTAGTAATGCAATGGGCATATTTTCTGCTTTTCTTGATGATGATGAATGCGGTTTGTTTGGAGTAGAGCCTGCCGGCAGATCACTAAACTTAGGAGATCATGCCGCCACTATGACTTTCGGTAAACCAGGAATCATACATGGTTTTAAATGTTATACTCTTCAAGATGAAAATGGCGATCCGGCTCCTGTTTATTCTGTTGCCAGTGGATTGGATTACCCTGGTGTTGGTCCTGAGCATAGTATGCTAAAAGATTTGAAAAAAGTTGAATACGATAAAATTAATGACGAAGAAACCATTGATGCATTTTTTGAGTTGAGCCGCCTAGAAGGTATTATACCCGCATTGGAAAGTGCTCATGCTGTAGCTTATGCAGTAAAACTAGCCAAAAAGTTCCCCAAAAAATCAATTTTGGTAAATTTAAGTGGCAGAGGTGATAAAGATCTTGACTTTGTTGTGGATACTTTTGGGTTGCCGGAGAATAGGAAATAACTTGTAATTTTGGGTTGTAGTTGGTATTATAATCTAAGCTAAACAAATATTGTTCTTGCTTAGATTATACAATACGCTATGACTCCACCAGGGCAAACGCATCTAAAAATACACTTTGACATCTCCACAGTATACGATTGCCCATCCCCTTTTTTTAATACCTTTGCACAAAATTGTAGAAACGTGGAAATTTTAGATAAATTAGAAATAATAAAAAATCGCTGGGAAGGAATATCTGAGCAAATGAGTGATCCTGAAGTAACACAGGATATGAAGCTATTTGTTAAATTGAACAAAGATTATAAAGAGTTGGCACCACTGGTTAATGCTTACCAAAAATATAAATCGATTGTTGCCAATATTGAAAATGCCGAAGAAATTATCAAGACTGAAGATGATGCTGATTTCAAAGAGATGGCAAAAGAAGAAATAGGACAGCTTATGCCTGAAAAAGAGATTCTTGAAGAGAAAATCAGGATGCTATTAATTCCCAAAGATCCGCAGGATACTAAAAATGCGGTTATGGAAGTTAGGGCAGGTGCAGGTGGTGACGAGGCAAGTATATTTGCCGGTGATCTTTTCAGGATGTATCAAAAATTCTGCGAAAGCAAAAAATGGAAAACTGAAATTACCAAAATAAATGAAGGTACTGCAGGTGGCTATAAGGAAATAGTATTTTCAGTAACTGGAAATGGCGCCTATGGAATACTAAAATTTGAATCGGGTGTGCACCGTGTGCAACGAGTTCCGCAAACAGAAACTCAGGGAAGAGTTCATACATCGGCTGCATCAGTTGTGGTATTGCCTGAGGCTGAGGATTTTGACATTGAATTACTTGATAGTGATATTAAAAAAGATACTTATTGCTCTTCAGGACCTGGTGGGCAGTCGGTAAATACAACGTACTCGGCAATTCGTTTAACACATATCCCTTCCGGAATTGTAGTTACTTGTCAAGATGAGAAATCACAAATTAAAAACCTTGCCAAAGCAACCAAAGAGCTTCGTAACCGACTTTATGATTTGGAATATACCAAGTACCTAGAAGAAATGTCGGGTAAACGAAAAACAATGGTTTCAACTGGCGATCGTTCAGCCAAAATACGAACATACAATTGGCCCCAAGGTCGTGTTACTGACCATCGAATTGGACTTACCCTTTATAATTTACCAACAATTATTGATGGTGATATCGGTAATATCATCGAGAAATTGCAAATGGCTGAAAATGCTGAGAAGCTGAAAGAGGAAGCTTAATGTTTTTAAATGATTTTCTCAATCTACTAAGTCAAACCCTAATTTTATTGCTATGAATAGAGAACAGCTTTTCAAAATTATTCAAAAGAAAAAAACATTCCTTTGTATCGGGCTTGATACCGACATTAAAAAGATACCGAAACATTTATTAACTACGGATGATCCAATTTTTGAATTTAACAAGCAAATTGTTGATGCTACCCATGAAGTTGCAGCTGCATACAAACCTAACTTAGCTTTTTACGAATCGCTTGGCTCAAAAGGGTGGGATAGTCTTGAAAAAACCGTAAACCATATTCGTTCAGTAACTTCTGATATTTTTATAATTGCTGATGCAAAACGTGGTGATATTGGGAACACTTCTGCATTGTATGCACGTACGTTTTTCGAAACATACGATTTTGATGGGGTAACTTTAGCACCATATATGGGATTTGATACAGTTTCCCCATTTTTGGACTATAATGGGCGGTGGTCAATAATTCTTGCACTTACGTCAAATAATAGTGCATCTGATTTTCAGTATATTAAATGCTCGGAAGGGGAGCATCTTTTTGAAAATGTACTTAAAACTGCACAAAAATGGGGAACAACTGATCAAATTATGTTTGTTGTGGGGGCTACTAAAGCTGAAGCGTTGCAAGAAATTAGAAAAGTTGCGCCTGATAATTTTTTACTTGTTCCTGGTGTTGGTGCACAGGGAGGTAGCCTTGAAGAAGTAGCTCAATATGGCATGAATGACCATTGTGGATTACTAGTGAACTCTTCGCGTGGTATAATATTTGCGTCAACGGAAAAAGACTTTGCCTCTGTTGCAAAAGAAAAAGCAGTTGAGTTGCAACAGCAAATGGAGGTATATTTAAAGAAGTTCAACTTATTATAAACTAAGAATCAGGAAACAGAATAACTTTCGTATTTCCCTGACTCTTAATCTCTACACATATCTAGTGCCTGCAAGAAAACTCCCCAATTTTCAAGTCTTTGATAAGATAATGTCAAAGACAAGGCTTTCGAAGTTTTGAAAATAAAGGAGTTTGCTTTTGCAAATGACTGTTTTCAAAACAAGAGTAACGCAGTATTTGGCGTTTTCTTGCAAAGACTATCTATTAAACACCTTCAACAATTGTAGTCCAGCCATATTTGTCTTCAATTTCGGCTTCTTGTATTGCCCTCAATGTTATGTAAAGCTTAGTTGAATATGGACCGGCAATATCTCCATAGGAATATGTAGTGTCACTAAATCTGTCATAAACTTTTGATATTGGACTAATTATAGCAGCAGTTCCACAAGCTCCTGCTTCTTCAAAAGTAGCAAGTTCTTCTATGGGCACTTTACGTCGTTCAACCACAAGCCCTATATCTTCAGCAATTTTCTCTAAACTCATATTTGTAATTGAAGGCAATATGCTTTCGGATTGTGGAGTAATATATTTTCCTTCTTTAATTCCATAAAAGTTGGCAGGACCAGCTTCATCAATATATTTTTTTTCAATAGCATCTAAAAATAATACTGAAGCAAAACCATCTTTATGAGCCCGGTTTGCTGGCAGCATACTTGCAGCATAATTTCCACCTACTTTAATACTTCCTGTTCCCAATGGTGCAGCACGATCAAAATCTCTAACAACTTCAATTGGTACAGGCTTAAAACCTTCTTTAAAATACGGACCAACAGGAGTTGCAAATACCATGAATAAATACTCTTCAGCTGGCTTAACTCCAACTTGTGGCCCACTACCAATTAATAATGGACGCAAATATAGAGTTGCTCCAGTTCCATAAGGTGGAATAAATCGTGCATTAAGCTCAACTGCTTTAAAAATAGCATCCTTGAATAATTTTTCGGGAACTTTTGCCATCATAATACCTTCTGCCGAACGTGCCATACGCTTCGCATTTTCTTCCCATCTAAAAAGGCGCACTTTGCCATCTTTACCACGATATGCTTTAAGTCCTTCAAAAGCTTCTTGACCATAATGTAATGCTGTGGCTGCCATATGTATATTAATGGTTTCGGAAGATGAAACTTCCAATTTGCCCCAGCTACCATTGCGGTAATAACAGCGTACATTATAATCAGTTTTCTGATAACCAAATGATAGGTTTCCCCAATCTATATTCATCGATGTATCCATGTTTGTATTTTTATATAAAAATGCTAATTTACGCATATTTCCACATATGCAAGTATATTCTTCTTAATTTTGCCACGTATGAAAAAGGTAAATTCGCTTTTTAAGATTGTTATCAGTTTATTTCTCATTTCAACTATAGTTTCATGTAGTCTTGAGAAAAAGTTAGCCTCTGATTTTGTGTATAAAGCAAATACAAAAAATATATTGGTACTAACTCCTGATTTTGTATTTAAGTCAAATATTAAGACATATTTGATTGATTCGCTTGGTATTGCTACTGACCAAAATAAAGATTCGTTATTGTTGATTCATAGTGATTTTTTATATGATCTAAACGATTCATTATTTATTGCAAATTATATACTGGGCTATACTAAGTCATTAAGTATGTATGGGTTTAATGTTTTTACTCAAAAACAAACTGAGGCTTTTTTATTGAACGATTCAAATAGTTATCAGGTTAATATTGCTCAAATTGAATTGGAAGAATCTCTTTATACATTTCGGGATGAAGAAATTATTTACGATACTTATTTTTATCATGACCATAATCTAAATGCTGTTTATGTTAACTCATGGCTTGAGATTAATAATCTTGATGAAGATAATTATGAACATAAGATTTATTTTACTTCTGATATGATAACTGATATTGTGGATGGAATGTTTGACTATGATATTTTTAGTAATCAAGTTAGGTATATGTATAATATAGACTCACTAAAACTGGATGTGCTTTACGCATTTGCATATAGAATTGGTGTAACGTATGCCGGGTATACTTTTGATTTGCTTTTAAATAATATGCTTGATAAAGAATTGGATTCAAGTGCCCGTAGTACTAAATATTGGCGTTACGATCCAGCAAATCGTACATTTTACCTTGCTGGTGATGACAAGTTTATGCTTTTGGACGAGTAAATAGCATGGTCCTTTATTTAAGAGGCAGTTGCTAGAATGCTATCTGCTTTTTTAAGACCATTGTAACTCTATCCTATTTTTATCTTTGAATTGCATAAAATTTTCTTCAACGTCTATTTTAATAAATCCCATTCTTTCATAAAGTTTGATTGCCTGGTTAGAAGAAAAAACTGTTAAAAAAACTTTGCTGCTGCTAAATCAGTTAAATATACTATCCCAGAGTCAAGAATAATAATTTAAAATCCGATAATGTCATCGACTATTTTGATTTCCTATTCTGGGTCAATGTATCTAAGCACTATCCATTTACTTCTTTAAGTATATCTTCAATATCATCGTGGCAGCTACCACAAGCTGTTCCGGCTTCGGTTACATCACCAACTTCATCAATTGTTTTTAAGTTACCTGTTTTAATGGCTTCAACAATCTCACCTTTTGTTATTTGCATGCAATTGCATACTATCTCATCATTATCCATAATGTAAAATTTATATTGCTTTTTAATTTTAATAATATTAAAACTACAAATTACAAGCACCAAATAGTAAATAAATGCCAATTTTTGAATTCTCAAATATTAATGAGAACTTTGTTTATTGGCGCATTGATTAGTAATTAAAATTCCTCAGCATGTATTTGTCCCGGCTCTCTTTTTTTATGATCTTTAAATCCATCAACATAAAGAAGTTCTTTCATCCCATCAACCATTTTGGGGTTTCCGCATAAAAACACATCCGAATTATCTGGTAGTGGCTTTAATCCAATTGTTTCATCAACTAATCCCGATTCCCATATATCGCCAATAAACCTTGTGTCTCCATTCCATCCTGATGGTTCTTTGCTTGGTTCTGTAATTGTGGGGTGATAATAAAAGTCTCCAAATATATTAGCCAATAATTTTAGTTCTGATGAATATCCTAAATCCCAACTATTAGCAGCACCGTGTAATACCAAAATTTTGCCGGTGCGCTTAAGCGCATTAGATCGTAGCATACTCATATAAGGTGCAACACCGGTTCCTGTGGCAATTAGTATTATGTTTTTATCCTCTGGAATTTGATCAAGAGTAAACATTCCAACAGCTTTTTTACCCATCCATATTTTGTCGCCAATATTTAAATCGAAGATCCGTGGAGTTAGTTGTCCTGAATGCACTAATGTGATATAAAACTCTATGGCATCTTCGTTTGATGAAGATGCGATGGAATACGCACGTCTAATTAGTTTGTCTGATTTTGGTGGTTCAAATTCATCTGTAGCAGTGCTACATCTAGTTGCGTCAGGTGTTAGCCCTAGAGCTACAAACTGCCCTGCTTCAAAGTTTGGGAGCTTCCATCCATCGGGTTTTACTTTTATTATTTTCATGATTGGTGACACTTGCACCGATTGCGTAATTACACAATTTAGTTGTTCTTTTAGGTCCATGATATATTATATAAAAATGAACTGCAAAAATACAAATTTCATAACCTTACTCAAAATAATATACATCTGAAAACCATAAAAACAACTTAGGCATTGCTACGAAATAAGTTGACTAAAGCAATCGAAGTTATTTCGTAGCAATGCCTAAGTATTAAGTTAGCTAAAAAGTAACACCAATTGTTATGTTAAATCCATTCATTGGAATTTTTGATG
>Ga0307987_1000289_pt1 | contig 30394 bp, 26 predicted proteins | sample EllFjometagen181_FD_203157 | JGI IMG/M metagenome (GOLD analysis project Ga0307987, IMG submission 203157) | Marine microbial communities from Ellis Fjord, Antarctic Ocean - #181 | ecosystem: Environmental > Aquatic > Marine > Unclassified | place: Southern Ocean | collected 2014-10-08 | reverse complement strand
CGGAACGGAGATATTTTGAATTTTAATTAGAGTGTCTACAGTAAAAAACCAAAATTGGTGATAAAATCAATAAAATAGAGTAATATTTAGAAGCAAAAAAAAGATTTCGTGGACGCTCTAATTAATTATTAATATCAGTAAAGAAACTGGAAAAATTACTCCGCCGGTTAATATTTTGTTTGTTAATTTAAAATTCAACAAACGGAGTAATAAAAGATACAATCCAAAGAATAAAAAGTCAAGCATAAGAATAACAAATGAAATGACAATGATAAATCCTGATACAGCAGGAATAGATATAGGTTCAGAGTTTCACTTTGTAAATGTTGGAGATGATCGTGCAGAAAAGAATATTCGCAGATACGGAGCACATACCAGAGATCTTCAAGCACTGATTTTATGGTTGAAAGAATATAAAGCTATAGATGTTGCAAGTTATGACTTAAATTTTAAAGACAGAATTTTAAAAAATTTAAAGTCAAATGCTAAAAATTTAGGATATGAACTTGTAGAAAAAACAGTTAATGCATGATGTTTAAATAAATAAAATAACAATAACAGCTAATAAAGTTTAAATATAAAGAAATAATGTTTAATTATATATTCATGTTTGGAGGCCGGTATAACTCTGGTGCTATTAAGCCCGAAGAGGAGCGTGGTCGCCTGTACTGATGATTTTATCAATGGTGCTTAGAAGCCCAGAGGAGACTATGTCTTTTTGAAGTACAGGATCATGAATTATTATTAATATTTAGAAAGTTTTTATGACATAGTATTAAAATAAAAAAGCATAAAGGAACAAAGCTGACTGCTGACCTTTGTATTATATAAATCATAAATCATAAATCATAAATAGTTTGGATTCAGAGGAGCCGCTATCTTTAGAAGTAAAGTTTTATCGGTTTGAAACAATGAAATATTACCAATAAAGAATAATTTGGAGAGCTAGCGTCAGATTATTTATCCCAGCGAATAGTGTGGTCGCTACGACTAGTCGTGTTTTTAAAATGAGGACACGACTAATCGTCGCGAGCTCTAACGCTAGGAGATAAGATCATGGAAAAATTCAAATAATTCTGTGTATTCGGAGTTTTACATGGTTACAAAACTTAGTTTCAGAGGAGCCACTATCTTTACGGACAAAGTTTTATCAGTAATGAAACACTCATGTAGAAGCGGCGTACCGCCGCTTTAGAATAAAGAGCCGGGACGGCTCTTTTACTGTTATGTTTCAGAGGAGCCACTATCTTTAGTCATAAAGTTCTATCAGGGTGAAACAGACTTTGGCAATATCACGAGCGGCTGGGACAGCCATCCCTACCCAACAAACAACAACTTTGTTTCAAGAGAGCGTAGCTCTTATTGTAATAAGTCCTATCGTGGTGAAACTAAAACCACGCAACGAATGAAAAAAACATAGCTAAGATTGCTTAGTTTCAGGAGAGATATAAGATGTTCAGAACTGACCATATTTTACAAACAGTTGAAATGATAAGATTCGAAAACCTTGATGTTAGAACAGTCACTTTAGGGATTAATTTGCTTGATTGTAAGTGTGATAATATTGATTCTACATGCACTAAAATAATTAATAAAATTCAAGAATATGCAGGGACTCTTGTTCAAACATGTAATAAAATTGCTTCACAGTATTCTATTGAAGTTGTAAATAAAAGAATATCAGTTACACCGATTTCACTAATTGGTTCAGGATGCAGCAAGTCTGACTATTTAAAAATTGCAAAAGCATTAAACAAAGCTGCAGACTTAGTGCATATAGATATTATTGGAGGTTATTCAGCTAATGTAGAAAAAGGGATAACAAAAGCCGATAAAACACTTATTGAGTCAATCCCTGAAGTTCTTACACAAACAACTAAAGTCTGTTCTTCAATAAATGTGGCATCAACCAGATATGGTATAAATATGGATGCTGTTAAAATTATGGGAGAAATAGTTAAAGAGACAGCAGAAAAAAGTGGCAATGGTTTTGGTGCTGCAAAGCTCGTAGTGTTTTGTAATCAACCAGGCGACAATCCATTCATGGCAGGTGCTATTCATGGCATTGGTGAAGCTGATGCAGTAATCAATGTAGGTGTTAGTGGACCAGGTGTTATTGCAAGAGCACTCGAAAGAAAAATAAATGAAAGTCCTCTGCATTCCTTGTATCTACATGATCTTGCTGAAGAAATAAAACAAGCAGCATTTAGAGTAACACGTTGTGGGGAATTGATTGGAAGACAGGTAGCAACCGCCCTTAACATTCCGTTTGGAGTTGTAGATCTATCTCTTGCGCCTACACCTAAAGTGGGAGATAGCATTGGTGAAATAATGAAAATAATGGGATTAGATGTTATAGGAGCACCTGGCTCTACAGCTATTATTGCAATGTTGAATGATGCTGTAAAAAAAGGTGGAGCGTTTGCAAGTCAAAGTGTTGGTGGTCTTAGCGGAGCTTTTATTCCTGTAATGGAAGATGCTGAACTTGCTGATGCAGTAAAAAACAATACACTATCTTTAGAAAAGCTAGAAGCTATGACATGTGTATGCTCTGTAGGACTTGATATGATTGCAATACCAGGCTCAGTTGATGCTAAAACAATATCTGCAATAATAGCTGATGAAATGGCTATCGGTATGATTAATTCAAAAACGACAGCTGTTAGACTTATACCTATTCCTAATAAGGTAGCAGGTGACTTTGTATCATTTGGTGGGCTGTTTGGTGAAAGTTGTATATTGGAAGTAAATAATGCAGGTAAATCAGGTAAATTTATAGATTTTGCAGGTAAAATTCCAGCACCCATTCATAGTTTGAGAAATTAACATGGTTCAAACAAAATATGAACTTTGATTACTATGCAGGTTTACATAGAAAATTATGAACAAATCCACTATAATCATAATTTTCTATGTGATGTCGTGATACAAATGCTTGTTCAAAACCATTGTTATTTTTTCAGCTTCCATCGGTTTATAAAAGAAATATCCTTGGCCTAATGTACATCCATTTTCAATTAAGAAGTCTCTTTGTTCTTCAGTTTCAACACATTCAGCAAGAACTTGAATAAAAAGATTACTAGCTGAACCAATAATAGTTTTGACTAAAGTTTGCTCTTTAACCCCATTTTGTATACGTTGAACAAGTTTTCCATTTATCTTAATAGTGCTTACTGGTCTAGCCATTAAACGTGCTAAAGTTGCGCTATTTACATTAAAATCATCCAAAGACAAGTGAATTTGTGCCTGTTTTAGAGATAATGATTTACTATTGTTTGAACTATTTGGAGGATAAGATAAATCAACAAGTTCTAGCTCAATATGAATAGGAGTAATATTATGTTTTATTAAAATTGAACACAAATCATCTTTGAAGTTCTCATTTTTCAACTGTTTATCTGATATATTGACAGTAATATATAAATCATCAACAAATCGGCATTTTTTCCAAATATTGATCTGTTCACATACTTTTTCTAATATCCATAACCCCACTTCATAAAATATATCATTGTCTTCAGCTAGTGGAATAAAAACCCCTGGACTTACCAAACCTAATTCGTCGTTGTTCCACCTCAATAAAGTCTCCAAACCAATAATTTTATTTTGCTGCATGTCTACAATCGGTTGAAACACTAAATGAAATTCATCATTGTGCAAAGCTGCAGAAAATTTTCTAACTATGCTGTTTGACGATTCATCTGTTTTAAAGAGATTATCAGTATACACTTCACAGGCTGTGCCAGGAGAAGCGCTTGCTTTCTGCATTGCAATATTAGCTACATCTATAAGACTATCAAAGCTATCAACAGAATTGCCTAAAAAAGCAACACCTATACTAAGATTTATACTTATTATATATTTATCAAACTTATACGGTTCTTCAAAAATACCATTAAATTTATTAACTACTTCAATTACATCATCATACTCATTTAAGTCGGAAAGCAGTAATGCAAATAAAAAACCCTGACGGGCAATAAGATCTTCATTCCGCATAATTTTTTTTAACCTGATAGCTACTTTTTTCAACAAAGTGTCTCTGGTCCTATCATTATATTTTGATTGGAGATCATATGTGTTATTATCAATAGTAAATAGAATCAAAGAAAGTGTTCTTTTATATCTCAATGACGAAGAGATTATATATTTAGCTGTTCTTCTCAAAGCATAGCTATTCATTAACCCGGTTAAGTTATCATCCATTGGCAGTGAAATTTTAGTATCTTTTCCTTTAATTTCAATTTCTGCATGTCTGATTTCTTTATCTAGCTTTTCTAATTTTTCTTTTTTTAAAATAAAGGATGATAAAAATAATTTAATTTTTAAAGCAAGAAGTAATATACTTAATGGCATATAGACAAAGTCAATCAATTCATATTTTTCTAAATCTACTTTAATTGGTCTATTTAATATAAGTATTATGGGAATTCGTTCTGATATAAATTTGCGGCTTATTTTTTTTGCAATATCATAACTTTTATCATCTGATAAAGTCAAATGTACAATAATTGTAGCATATTCTTCTGCTGTAAATACTTTAGAAAATTCTTTCTCAGTTGCGACTAGTACTACTTCGGCTTCAATTTCATTAAATAAATCTTTTAATGATGAAAAATAACTATTACTATCACATAAATATAATACTTTAGGTTTTATAGTAACTTCTATTGATCTTTTTAGCATTAGCTTTCATCCAAATTTATATGTTCTAATTTTAATTGATTTCTAGTAATTTTAAAAATTCCATACATCATGCCGGCGGCTCCAATCCACTGAACAGGTGAAAAGATATTATCATATACAAGGAAATCAAGAATAATTGCTGTAATAGGCAGTGATAATTCACATATTGCTGACATGCTGGCTTTAACATACTTAAGCCCCCAGTAAAACAAAAACATTGACAAAGGACCTGAGGAAACTAAAATCAGAGTAAAAATCAACCAGTTACTGTCTGACATACTACTAAAATTCAAAATCAAATCATTAAAAAGTAATACATAACATAACATGATAAAGCTTGTAAAAGCATATCTAAAGTATGTAATTGTTATAAAAGATAAATTAGTAGACAAGTAGCGACCAAAAACAGTTCCACTTCCAAAACACATAGCAGCAACAATTGCAAAAACACATGCCAATAGAAGGTTATTATTTGTTAATTCTGGTATATGAAGCCCAAAAGACATAAAATAAACAAATATCAATACAAAAATAACCCAGTAGATAAAGTTCTTAGACATTTGCTCTTTAAGTAAGAATCTAGCCAGAATAATGGCAAATACAGGTTGTACTTTTTGCAAAAGCACTACTACGGAAAGATGTCTAAAATCCATCAAAAAAAGAGCTTTAACTATCGCAAAAGTACCAACTACACCTGTAAATAGCGCTATCATTATTAGAGCTGCAAGATCTTTTTTTGTGAGTTTTCGAAGATTTTTCATTTCTTTATAAAAAAATAAACTCATAATCGCAAAAGGATACGCGTATTGCATAAAAACAACAAATGAAATTGGAAGATTACTTAGTCTTGGAACAAGAATAACTCCTGACATACCCCATAATGCAGCTGCCGTCGTTATTGATATTATTCCCAAAATATAAATTTTATGTTCAGTCATTTAATTGGCACCGAATCAATCTGTAAGACGAATATTAATAAATTAAGTAAATAAGTTTTATAGTAAGCTTGCTACTTTTAATATAATTCAATTTAGTATAAAATCATCTATCTAATAAAAAATGAGATTAAATTTATATCCAACTATATAACATAGAAAATAATATTTCAGATTTCGACCCTTAATTAGTGGCATATATTTTTTTAAAATCTTATTATTTTTGTTTGTAAAATTATTTATACATATTATTCTTACTACGTATTTAAGATAAAGAAGCTAAACATTCAAATCCCATATAAATTTATTACTATAATAAATCCATATTCTTTACTCAAAGTTTATTGTTTCAAATAAAGTTCATATAATTTAAAATGATTTTGCAAAAAAAAATAAAGTTCGATTATCTCCCAATTAAGAAAATTGAAGTTCCTTTTCACCTCAAAGAAATTAATATTAGCGAAGATATTGATTACAGTGCAGCTATAAACTTATTATATCCAGGCAAAAAACATTTTTTCAGAACGAAGAACAAAGAATCACTAACAATTTCTTTTATTGATGAATTTCCTTTTGGCCCAGACTTAAACTATTTAGCACATTTTCTCTTTGATGATTTTATGAATGCTGTAAAGCAAGTTAAAAAGGCCTTAAAAATTAAATTTGTTAAAATTATTGGATATGATTTCGCATCAAAGAATCTGGAAGATGGAATATCATTTAGTAAATCTTGTAAAAATAATAAAAACATAAAATTAAATGTTTATGAATTTTATAGGTTATTTACAGCTATAATTTTAAGAAAACTAGATAATAATATAATTTTGTCAATATTTATCGATTATAACAGACTCTTTTGTTTTCGTGTCCCAAAAAACACAAGTTTAAGTAAAGTATATAAAGAAAATTATGATTTGGCTGAACATGTACATAATTTCCCTGACAGTCATGGATACTCTCCGTTAAAATCAGTTGAAATCTCATCGAATCAACCCTTAATTGAAGATATGAACTACTTTATTTTAACATCTTCTGATTTTATAATCAAAAATAGTAGGAATATCCTTTTTCCGTTTCCCACATTTAATCGTAAATCTAAATTGAAAAAAGATAAAAAGAATAACTTTAATATTAGTCCATGTATCAACTGCATGGCATGTTCAAACTATTGTCCTGCTGACTTAAACCCTAGTTTTATATATCATCACCTAAATGACGATAACATAGATGACGCATTATTTCTTCGGTTAAAATGCTGCATACTCTGTGGTCGCTGTAGTTTTGTTTGTCCATCAATAATTCCATTATACTCAAAATTTGATCATACGTTAAAAGAACTAGGAGATGAAGTAGAACCAAAAGATAATGAGGTAGATTTACACTCTTGTGGTGGCTCCTGTGCATGTAGCAATAACAACTAAATTTATTCTTATATAAATATATAGGTTTTGAAAATTATTGTTAAAAATAGAAGTAATTAATTTATTAATAAAATAGAAATCCAAAATATCGTCTGTATATACCGAAGGTATTTTTGTTTTAGAGTTTTAATATGTCCAAGTTTAGGGCGGATAAAGTAAAGATATTTTGAAAAGTGGATTTGCTTAAGTATAGAAAGAATTTTGAGAACTGTAAAATTATGAAACATAAACACTTTTTTAGAGATGATTTAATAATAGTTTTTCTAACACTACCCTTATATGTAGCAGCTATTGGAAGTTATGGTTGGAGAACAATTATTCTTTTATTAATGTCAATAATAATAGGAAGCATTGTTGAAGTTAGCTCATTTAAATTAAATCGCCAACCTATTGGTTACCTGGGAATAGCAACTTGGTTTATGCTGCCGCTGGTTTTTCCACCAGATTTTTCAATAGTAATGATGGGAATTTCAATTTTTTTCGGAATTCTGATTGGAGTAGTTTTCTTTGGAGGACGTGGAAGAGAAATTGTATCCCCGGTAGCTATTGGATGGGCTTTTGGTATTTTAAGTTTTTCAAGAAATTATGAAATGGGATGGGTATTTCCATTTTCAGATTTTAAAACAGGCTTATTAAATTATTCTGCATCAGTCCCTACAATTGATCATACTATTACATATTTAAAAGGGTACAGCCTATCATTATCAGAGATTCTAACTGGACATTTTCCTCAGGTTTTAGCTAGTTCAATACCATTAGTTCTATTAATATGCGGAATATTACTCCTGTTATTGAGGGCCGTAGATACAAAAACATCTCTGACATTCATTATTACTGTTTTTGTATTGACATTTATAACAATTGAAATCAATCCAGATATGTCGAAAATTATTGATGCAATGTTTGTTGGTAATTTATTATTTGCGGCTTTTTTCATTCTACCTATCAAGCAAACATCGGCAAGAACACATATAGGTAAAATCATCACTGGAGTAATGTGCGGGGCAGTAGCTTTTATGATTAGGACACTGTCATCATTTCCTGATGGAGTGCTATTTGCAGTACTCTTTGCGAATGTATTTACAGCACTGATTGATGAGCTTGTGCTAAATCGTAAATACAAAGGAGTAAAGCAATGAAAGATGTTAAAATGATCATATTTTTGGTAATTCTTTCAACAATATGTGTTCTTTTTTTATGCAGTGCAAATTATGCTTATCAAAAAGCAGCCAATATTTTTAATGTGAGACTGTATAAAGTTATCAATAATATGTTTGAGATTGAAGCTAAGAATGATGACACAGAAAAAGTATTTCTACAAAACTTCAACATAAAAGATGTTGGAGGAGTTACATACTATATTTCCAAGAAAAAAGATCCAGGAGTTATTCTTTTTAAAGAGATAGGTCCGGGATTATGGAGTCAAATAGAAATATTATTATCTATTTATCCAAATTACAAAAAACTATACGGATTGAGAATAATCAACCAAAATGAAACACCTGGACTAGGTGCCCGAATTGTAGAAGATACTTTCTTAAATCAATTCACAAACAGATCAATACAGCCGAGCTTAAAAGTAGTCAAATTTGCTTCAAAACCTAATGAAGTGGATGCTGTTACAGGTGCTACTATCACAAGCGAGGCCTTAGAAGTAATTATTAATAATGGAATCAAAAGAGTGGAACAAGCCTTTCCAGAAAAGGATATTAAATAATGGCAGAACATATTAACCTAAAACTCCCTAGAAAAGGGTATAAGCTATTCAAATCAAAAAACTGGATGGTTTTTGCTGAGGGCGTTTGGCATAATAATCCTATTTTCGGTATGGTTTTAGGACTCTGCTCTACATTAGCAGTTACAAACTTAATGGCCAATGCTTTTGTTATGAGTATTGCTGTAACAGTAGTTTTAGTTGTCAATTCAGCCGTAATATCCTTAATAAGAAACCTTATACCTGACAGAGCACGAATGATTACTTATATGTTGATTGTTTCTACAATTGTTATAACAGTTGATCTTTTTATAAAAATACTGTTTCCAAAAGTAAGTAGTACACTTGGTCCTTATGTTGCTCTTATAATAACAAATTGTATTGTTATGGGTAGATGTGAAGCTTTCGCCATTAATAATACTCCCGGTTTGTCGATATCAGATGCACTGGGAGCAGGAATTGGGTATACATTTTCCTTAATGGTTATAGCTTTTTTTAGAGAGTTAATTGGATTTGGTTCTCTGTTTGGATTCAAAGTAATTCCAGACTCAATTCCTACAATATCGCTTTTTTCAGTTCCACCTGGAGCTTTTTTTGCCTTAGCAATCTTTATTTTCTTTGTCAATTATATCAAAAAGAAATACAAGCTTGAAGGAAAACATTAATGATTAATTTATTGGTAATACTTTTTGCATCAATTTTGACAAGTAATATTGCTTTAACATATTTCTTGGGCATGTGTCCATTTGTAACAATTTCCAAAAACATGAAAGTTGCTTATGGAATGGGCCTGGCAGTAACTTTTGTTATGGTAGTAACAGCTATGACAAACTGGTTGATTAATAAATTTATTCTTGAAGCTTTAGGAATTGAATTTCTTCAGTTTTTAGTATTCATTGTAACAATTGCAGCAATGGTTCAAATAATTGAAATATTTATAGATCGCTACTTCCCAGCACTTTATCATGCGTTCGGTATATTTTTACCACTAATTACAGTTAATTGTGCAATATTAGGTATTTCTCTTTTTATGGTCTTACGCACCTATGGTTTTTTTGAAACTCTCTTCTTCAGTGTAGGTTCGGGTTTGGGTTGGCTTTTAGCAATTGTTTCTATTGGTGCATTAAGGAAAAAAATGATTTTCAGTAACCCCTTAGAACATTTTGGAGTAACTGGAATTACAGCGGTTTTGGCGGGTTTAATGGCACTTGCTTTTATTGGTTTCACCGGAATAGCGAGGTTATAAATGATTTTTATTAAAGCAATAATTTTTATTAATCTATATATTTTTGCAATTGGAATTCTTATTATTTTTATGGACAAAGTCATTTCCAATTATGGTGAATGCAAAGTTAAAATAAATAATGACAAGGAATTCGAAGAACATGGTGGTAAAACTTTACTTAAAGCACTCTTTGAAAATAAATACTTCATCCCTTCAGCATGTGGAGGAAAAGGCACTTGTGGCTACTGTAAGTTACAAGTACCTGAGGGTGGTGGACCTGCCCTTCCAACTGAAGCTTTAATACTGAATTCCAAAGAACTTAGAGAAGGTTATAGGCTATCCTGTCAAGTTAAACTTAGAGAAGATTTAGATGTTACTATTCCTGCTGAATATTTAGAAATCAAAGAGTATGATGCTGTCATCGAACAGATAGAATTAGCCACTTCAGATATTAAGAAAGTTAAAATAAATTTAGCTGAAGATGATGAGATTAACTTTAAACCAGGTCAATATGTACAAATAATGTTTGATACTCCAGACGGACTTGATTATAGAGCTTATTCCATTGCCTCAACCCCAGAAAGAAAAAACAGTATAGAGCTAAATGTTAAGTTAATACCAGAAGGCTTAGGCTCTTCCTATGTTCATGCCAAGAATAAAAATGATAAAATTCAGTTTTCAGGTCCTTATGGAGATTTTTTTCTAAGAACTGATTCTCATCGAAAAATAGTATGTGTAGCAGGAGGAGTTGGATTAGCTCCGATGAAATCAATAATTGATTTCTGGAATAATAACCCTCATGGAAGAAAATGTGAACTTTACTATGGAAGTCGTACAACAAAGGACCTTTATGATCATGAATTCTTTGTCAAAATAGCAAAAGAAAACCCAGATTTCAGCTACTACCCTGCCCTTTCAGATAAAGACCCAGAATGGAATGGAGAATGCGGTTTTATACATACTGTTATTGAAAAATATCTTGAAGATGGTGCTAACTCAGAAGCCTATCTTTGTGGACCCGAAATTATGATTAACTTTGTAACGGAAGTTTTAATCGCTAAAGAGATACCACAAGAAAGAATATCTTATGACAAATTCTAAAAACAATTTTTTAACATTAGATCAAGTAATTGACAATGCTATTCAAAATGAAACCCAAGCTGCATCATTTTATCATAAAATGCAATCAATTGTTACCAAATCAGAGGTTGTAGGATTATTACAGATATTAGAAAAAGAAGAAATGCAACACCTTGAGACTTTGAACCAATATAAAAAAAATTACAAATGTATAAAAAGTTACATTCAATTTACACCTGATGTTTCATTAACCCTACCTTCTAGCGAAGCATGCAAAGAACTGGGTATAGGAGATATGCTGAATAAAGCAATTGAAATAGAAGAAAAAAGCGCCGCATACTACTTAAATCTTTCTAATATCTTAACCGGAGAAGCTAAAGAATTGTTTGAAGGTCTTGCGAAATTTGAGGAAAGCCACATATACAAACTTAAACATTTTTTATTATATTAGATACAACAAGGAGACAGTGAAATGAGCAAAGTTAATTTAGGTTTATTATTTTTAGCACTGGGATCACTATTTATATGCTCTTGTTCCCGAGAAGAAAATGGTAAAATAAGCCTACATACATCAAATGCTATTGTCACTAAAAATACCCGTACCTGTCTCGAATGTCATACAAAAAAACAGCCTGGACTTGTAGGGTCATGGAAACAGGGTGCACATGCTAAAGCTGGTGTGGGTTGTTACGAATGTCATAGTGCTAAAAAAGGTGAAAAAGATGCCTTTGAACATTATGATCAAACAATATCAGTTATTGTATCTCCAAAAGACTGTAGTAGATGCCATGCACAGGAAGCTGAACAATTCCTGGGTTCTCATCATGCAAAAGCCGGAGAGGTACTTGGGTCTCTTGACAACTACCTTGGAGAGGTAGTAGAAGGTGGAGCAGCAAATGTATCCGGATGTCAACAATGCCATGGTTCTAAAATAGAAGTAATGGAAAATGGAAAATTAAGCCCTGATACATGGCCTAACTTCGGAATTGGACGTATCAATCCAGATGGAACAAAAGGTTCATGTGCAGCATGTCATACTGGACATGATTATTCACTGGAAACTGCCCGTTCGCCCGAAACTTGTGGTAAATGTCATATGGGACCTGATCATCCACAAAAAGAGGTGTATGAAGAATCGAGACATGGAACAGCTTATCGTACACATAAAGATCAAATGAATATGTCATCTAAAAGCTGGATAGTTGGTAAAGATTATTTTGCAGCACCAACATGCGCAACCTGCCATGTAGCAGCTACTATGAATCAATCAAGAACACATGATATAGGTGAGAGAATATCAGTCAATCTTAGAGCTAAAATATCATTCAAGACTAAAGATTCTGAACGTAAAAGACGTGCCATGCAGGATGTATGTCTTACCTGCCATAGTCCAACCTATGTAGATAATTTCTATAAACAGTTTGATCAGGGTATAGACCTTTATAATAATAAGTATGGTAAACCTGGTGCAGAAATAATGAAAGAACTGCGGATTAATAAAAAAATAGATTCAACTCCGTTTAATGAAGAAATAGAGTGGACATATTTCTACTTGTGGCATCATGAAGGAAGAAGAGCAAGAACCGGTTTGGCAATGATGGGACCTGATTATGTCCAATGGCATGGATTTTTTGATTTGTCAGAACGTTTATATTTCGAGTTATTCCCACAGGCAGAACACCTTTTGCCCGGCATAACCAAAAAATATGTGGAAAGACCTGAAAATAAATGGTTTTCTGGTAAATTAAGCAAAAAAGAACGCCAGAAAATGAAGAACTACTACAAAAGATATCCCAAAGGCGATAGTGAAAAATAAAAATGATACTTAAGTTAATTAGCTCTATAAGAGTTGCTGTCACCCTTGTAATAATTATAATTATATTGACATTACCGGCAACTTTTCTCCCTCAGGGAGAAGAGGCCCAGTTTTACTTGACTAACTATCCGGAATGGTTAGCCAAGTCAATATTATATACTCACTACTACAATTTTTATCGATCTACTATTTTCATGATCCCAGTCACCTTACTGTTTATTAACTTGGTGGGATGTACATTGAGACGACTAATAAAACAGTTTCATGTCAAGAAAAAACGTTTTGGACCTGATATAATACATATTGGAATGATCATTCTTATGATTGGTGGAATGATAACAATTCTTTATAGAAAAGAAGGATCAGTCAGTTTACAAAAAGGCGGAGATGTTAAACTTGATAATGGTTACAAGCTTATATTGGATTCATTTGAATTCCTAAAATATAAAGATGGTCGTCCAAAAGCATGGATTTCACATGTAGATGTTTTTAAAGATGACATGTCTATAGGTAAAAAATCCATACAGGTCAATTCTCCATTAACTCTTGGATCTTACAAAGTATACCAGGAATCCTACCAACAGGTCATGCTAGTACTATTAGAAGGAAAAGATGGAGAACGATACCATCTTACACCTAAGCAAAGCTTTAAAGAAAATGCTTCTCTCTTTTACTTTGCAGGAGTATTAAAAAATCATGATAAGCAAAATGTTGCCATTATAAGAGAAATTAAGGATGAAACAGTATTAAAAACTTATGCTGTAATTCAAGGTGAGGATGTGGCAGGAAACAAAGTTCTTGAAGTTTTTAATTATTATCGTACAGGATTGATGATTGTAGAAGACCCGGGGTTTTATCCTGTTTTAATATCATTGATAGTTATTACAATAGGATTATTAATAACTTACACACAAGCTATGGGGATTCGCTTTAAAACTGTTAAGAGTTAACAAAATCATATGGCAAAGCTATCTTTATTTTCAAGATTCAATGTATCCAAGTTCCACCTAAATCAGGATATAAAGTTTCGAAAAATTGATTAGCTTAAGAATAAACAAAAAAAAGAGAAAACAAGGCTTGCCTTGAAAACTAAGGAAAATTCTAATGATATGTACAGTAGCATTTATTCTTCTGTTTGTAGTATTATTCATACAGATTATATATTTATTTAAAGATCCAGATAGAGTTGATCCATACACTCACTGGTTGTATATAATCATTTTTATACTTCTCTTTTTAGAGACTACTATTCGAAGTATAAAAATTGAATTCTTTGCGATAACTAATACTTTTGAGTCATTAATATTTTTTGCAGGGGTAATAGTCTTATTATTGACAATATATAAAGTTAAATTCAAAACCAAGGCATTACCTTTAATACTCTTTACAGGAACGCTGATGGGTATTTTATTTCTGGCAATTGCCTCATCTCCAATAGCACCTAAGGCAATTAAACCTCCTATCCCGGCTTTAAGGTCTATGTGGTTGTCTCTCCACGTTTCTTTCGCATTTATTGGAGATGCTTTTTTTACCTTGGCATTTCTGTCATCAATATACTACCTACTGACTTCAAATAAAAAACGAAAAAAACTACTCGACAAAATGACATACGTTTCAATCGCAACCGGATACCCTATTTACACGATAGGTGCACTGATATTTGGCGCCATTTGGGCAGAGTACGCCTGGGGAAGTTTTTGGTCGTGGGACCCAAAAGAAACCTGGGCTCTAATTACTTGGATGACATATACACTGTATTTACACACTCGAATAATGAAAAAATGGCATGGCAAACGATCTGCTATTATATCAATTGTGGGATATTTATTTACACTATTCACTTTTTTTGGAGTTAACTTCCTATTAAGTGGATTACACAGCTATAAGTAGTTGGTTATTAGTTCAGCGTTCAGCGTTCAAAGTTCAAAGTTCAGCGTTCAAAGTTCTTATTAAGGGGGTCTATCATGTCTTTTGAATTACTATATATGCAAATTTTATGTGTAGGAATTTTAATACTATCAGCATATTTTGGCGGAAAATTATCACGGCAGTTTCGTTGTGGTGAAATAGTTGGGCAGGTAATAGGTGGTCTAGTAGCCGGTCCCGTAATTTTATACATGATTGGTCATGCAGTCCCTGCCTACCATGAAGCTCTGAAATCACTTCATTTCTTTACTTTTTTATTTTTGGGTATCATTGTTTTCGGTATTGGAGATGAACTATGTTTTTCAAAAATAAAATCAATTGGTAAAAATGTATTTATTATTTGCATCATACAGGCATTTGCAACCTGGGCCTTGTTAACTGGTACATTTTTACTTATGGGTTACAGTGTGATTTTATCTCTGATAATTGGCAGCATCGGAATTGCAACTGCTCCTGCATCTACTTTTGTAATTATGAATAAACTAAGTATTACCGGTAAAATGCGAGAAATGCTCGGTGGAATTGTTGTATTAGATGATGTTATAGAAGTAATAGTTTTTTCCATCACTGTACAGGTGGCGCTTATTCTACGTGGAGGCTCTGTTTTCTCATGGGATAAGCTGGTTTTGCCAGTCATGAAAGAGTTTGCATTAGCAATTCTTCTTGGTATAGGAATATTTCTTTTTCTTCGTCTTGTGGTTAATAAAAAATGGCTGAAACCTAAAAAGAAAAAAAATTCTGACCCTGTACTTGGACCAGAATTTTTATCACGTCTGGTTTCAGAAATGTCAACTCCATCAATTGAGACCTTTATTTTAATATGCAGCTGTGTTGCAATCGGAATTGGCTTAGCACTGCACTGGCACCTTCCATTCTTAATTACAGCAGTTACAGCTGGTATTCTTATAGCAAACTTATATGATAGGAATATTTTCCAGTCTCTTAGCATTGAAAATGCTACTCCAATTTACACTCTCCTCTTTTTTGCACTTATAGGAGCAAACGCTAATATAGAATCATTTCACCCTCAAAATTTTCTACCGGTCATTGCATATATTGGAGCAAGAGGAGCCGGCAAAATATTCGGTACATGGATTGGTTGTAAATTAACAGGACAAGATAAAAGATTCAGTTTTTGTCTTCCTCAGCTCATGCTCCCTCAGGCAGGTGTTGCAGCAATTGAAGCATTTTTTGTTGCTGTAATCTTAGGAGAGCAGGGTAAAGTTATTTTAAGCATTGTACTTCCAGGACTAATAGTCTTATCAATTGTCGGTATATTTTTATCTGAACGGACTCTTCTTAAATGGAGGTCATGGATGACCGGTGGCGGCGACTTTATTCAAGAAGATGATTTAATCAAGCAAAAGCTAAAAAACAACAAACTGAATTTCAGAGATTTCCTATATCCAGGCTTATTAAAAATTCCTTTAAACGCAACATCTAAAGGTGAAGTAATATGGAATTTTATTCAAACTGCAGACCAGTTAGGTTTTATAGATAATCCTGGAGATGTTCTGGAAAAAATACTGGAAAGAGAGAGGCAGGGAGGTACAACTTTAGGGGAAGGTATTGCGATTATGCACTGCCGCCTTAAAGAATTAAAAAATCCAGTAATCTTACTTGGAGTGCTACCTCAAAACGACAGCCTAATTTTCGGTAACTCAAAAGATGATAAAGTGAATATTATTTATATGGTTCTTTCTCCTTTGGATAGACCTGAACTACATTTACAGGTAATGTCATCTATAGCCAAATTTCTTTCCAATAAAAAATCAAGAAAACAATTAAGTAATTCGACAAATGAACTGGAAGTTATGAATATTATCAAAGAATATGAAGCATTAGACAGAAAGCCAAAGAGAAATAATAAAGTTCAACTGTGTAAGTAAAATCTAATCAATTGTTAGTTTTTTGTTAGACATTATAAAAATACTGGAAAGTTAGTAATTGAACAATAATTTAAAAGTGAACTTAATATTTTAATGAAAAATATTATAGTTATGTCCTCCTAATTAAACCTTAACGAATAAATAAGAAAAAATAAAAAGAGAGAAAAAAATGAAAGTAATAATTGCACTATCAATGATGGTAATTTCTACATCAATTTTTGCAGTGTATGTAGGCAGCCCAGTTAAAGGAGGATATGTTTCTTACCTAGCAGAAGCCGGTTCTACGGTGAAAAAAGGTCAACCTCTTTTCAAGTTGCGATATAAAGTACAAAAAATGCTTATAACAAAACACAAACTTAACTTAAAAAGTGCAATGGCAGATCTTAAGGATAAAAAATCTGATATGAAAAGATCTGATGACCTAATATCTAAAGATGCAATAAGTTTAGCTATGCATGAAAACTATGTAGTTGAGTATTATAAAAGCCTCCTAAAAACAGAAAGACTAAAGATAAAAGTAGAACAATCAGTTTATGATCTTGAAAGTTTTGTGGGCAAAGCTCCTTACGACTGCAAAGTTATAAAACAACTTGTTTGTACAAACTCAGGAACAGATCATGGTACTTACCTTCTTGAAATTCAGCACTTAGAGACAAAAGTAGCCACTGACAGCTCAGCACTTACATTGAAGCTCACTGCAGGCATGAATGAACAAATCACATATATAGCTAAAGAAAATCAAATAGTAAAAAAAGGTGAATTACTTGTAAAATTTGACTCTACAATCCCGGCATTAAAATTGAAAATTCTTAAAAGTTCTTTAAAAGAAGCTAATCAGTGCCTGATTGATGCTAAAACAGATATTGCAAGATCAAAAGAACTTGTCAAAAATAATACAATTCCTCCTAAATTATTTGAGGATGCAGAGTACTTATTTACAAAGTGTGAAGTTGATGTAGATTTCCTTAAACTTGAGATAAAAGATCTAAAATACAAAATAAATACTAACTTCGTTTATCTTGCTCCATATGATCTAAAAGTAGTAAAACAAGTTTTGAGTGTTGATTCAGGCACCAATGATGGAAATCCAATGCTGTTAGTACAAAAAATATAAAATTATAGCGAAGCTATTTTTGTTTTCGAGATTCTATATGGCCAATCTTAGGCTGTATAAGAAAACAAAATCTCGAAAAGTCGATTGGTTTAAGTATAGTTTCTATTTTGTAATACAACGACAACACCAACAGAAAAACAACATTGTTGTTTTTCTGTTTAATATTATTAATAAATTTCCATCTATGATAAAAACATTAAACTTTATTCTCCTACTTTTCTTTCTGATATTAAATCAGGGAAGTAATAATATTTTATGTATTGAGAGTAAAGGGTTACATATAAAATCACCATATACAATGGGAAAAACAGAATGTATTCCTAAAACGAATTGTTTTTCTCAGGTAATATCACTACATGCTGAAAAAGAGTGTAGTTTATGCTATGATATTCTACTCTCTGTTAGTATAAAAAGTACATCTACAAATCCATTCAAGAATAAAATAAAACACACTCGTACCACAACATCTAATTCATTCAACTATAAATTATGTGCTTGTGATTTTATAACATATAATACTTCCTTTGAAACACTCCCTCCTAACAACCAACTTCAATATTTGCGAACTGTAATTATCACCGTTTGAAAAACTCTTACATCTGTAACTATTCAATTGATACTACTATTTTAAAATAATATTATTTATCTGAAACTAAATAATGTTATTGCATTATAGATTTTCATGATAGTTACATCTCGTCTTCTATAGATTTGTATACAAAATAAGAATATAACAAATAATTTAAATTCAAGGAATGATATAATATGAGAGTTATTTCAATACTAATATGCTTACTAATATTAGGAATCAGCAATACACTTCCAGCAAATTCTGATACAAAAACAGATAAAAAAATAGACTTAATTGTCACTCACAATGATCATGAAGTGGACATACACGACGACCATAATTCAGATAGTCATAATGATCATGAAGTGAACATACATGACGACCATGATTCAGATAGCAATAATGAGAATACAGAACATAAAGATAAGGATAAAGATAATGAAATTGAACTAAGTAATGCTTCTATAAAAATGGCTGAGATACAAACTGAAGCGATAAAACTAAAAAAAATCCCAATATTAATTAGTGTACCGGGTGAAGTTGTTCCAGACCCAAGTCTTTTTACTAAAATATCTGTAAGAATTTCTTGTCAGGTGGAAAAACTATGGGTTAATATTGGGGACACAGTAAAAAAAGGACAGCCATTAGTCACACTATCCAGTATTGAAATGGTTGAGATTCAAGGTGAACTGCTTGATAGTTACAATAACTGGAGAAGGCTTAAATCACTTGTTAAATCAAAAGCTGTTAGCGAAATAAAATATAAAAAAACAGAAATTGAATTTTATAAAAATTTTTCCGTTTTAATATCCTATGGCATGACAAAACAACAGGTAATGGATTTACTAGAAGAGGATAACCCAAAAAATATATCCGGTTATTTTGTCATATTATCTCCACAGGATGGAATAATATATACAGATAACCTTGAATTAGGAAAACGTTTTATAGGAGATAAAGAAGAAGGTAATGTACTGTTAAGCATTATTGATGATTCTTCCTTATGGGTAATAGCGAGTCTGCCTGGAAATGATATCAATCAGGTAAAAAAAGGCGCTAAAGCTAGAATAAACAATTCAAGAAATAATGTTGAAGGAACAGTTATCCAAATACTTCCAAAATTAGATTCTACAACAAGAACACAAAAAGTCATCATATCTATTTCAAATAAAAATGACAAACTATATCCTGGTGAGTTTGTAGATTGCATCATTGCAGTTGATCGAAAACAGTCAGCAATAGTTGTTCCTGAATCATCTGTTTTTCGCCTTCCCGACGGTGATTGGGCTGTTTACGAAGAAGTAAAACCAAACCATTTTAAGCAGAGAGAAGTAACTCTTTTAGATTCTGTAGAAAAAGGAGTAATTATTGAAGGAATAGAGCCAGGCTCCAAAATAGTAACTAACGGGGCTTTTGCTGTGCATTCTGAATTACTAAAAAGCGGCTTTTCCGCTCATAATCATTAAATCAGGGAGTAATAATGTTAAGAAAAATTATTTTATTCGCTGTAAAAAACCGCTTTTTAGTAATTATTGCTTTAATTGCAGTTATCATTGCAGGAATTATTACATTACCAAATCTAAACTTAGATGCTTTCCCTGATGTAACTAACATACAGGTAGTTATAAATACAGAAGCAGAAGGGCTGGCATCTGAAGAGATGGAGCAACTGGTCACATTCCCTATTGAATCTGTAATGTATACTCTCCCTGATGTTGAAGAGGTAAGATCCATTTCAAAAACAGGCCTATCTGTAGTAACAGTTGTGTTTAAAGACTCTGTAGATATTTACAAAGCAAGGCAGCTTGTCTTTCAAAGACTGCAGGAAGCAGAAAAAAAAATTCCTAAAAGTATAGGCAAACCAAGCATGGGGCCAAATACATCAGGATTAGGAGAAATATATCAATATGTCTTAAAAAGTAAATATCCTGAAAAATATGATACAAGAGCTTTACGCAGCTATAATGACTGGTTGGTGAAATTACTTCTACTACCAATAGAAGGTATCACAGATGTTCTTTCGTTTGGAGGAAATGTCAAACAATACCAGGTTCTGGTAAACCCATCATTGTTACTAAAATATGATTTAAGTATGAATGATATAGTTGAATGCATAGAAAAAAATAATAGTAACGCCGGAGGCTGGTATCTTGACCGTGGTGATGAACAGCTCGTTATTCGTGGAGTAGGCTGGATCAAACCTGGAGAGCAAGCACTAAAGGACTTGGCAAATATTCCAATTAAGGAAAAAAGTGGTGTAGTCGTTCATTTAAGTGATGTTGCTGAAATAGCGTACGGCTCTGAAATTCGTCAGGGCGCTGTTACCTTGACCGAACGGGACAATAACGGAAAACCAAAACATTTAGGTGAAATTGTTTTAGGCGTCGTGTTAAAACGCATGGGGGCAAATACTAAAAGTACAATTGACAGTATAAAAGAAAAAATTCCGATCATTCAAAAAGCTCTTCCTGAGGGTGTTACATTGGAAACTGTTTATGATCAGTCAGATCTTATTAAACATGCAGTTTATACAGTTGTTGAAGCACTAATAATTGCATTTATTCTCATCTTTGTAATATTACTGCTATTTTTGTTAAACTTAAGAGCCACATTTTTGGTTTTGTTATCTATACCAATTTCCATAGGCCTTGCACTAACAACAATGGCCTGCATGAACATATCAGCAAATTTAATGTCACTTGGTGGATTAGCTATAGCTATAGGCATGCTTGTTGACGGATCAATTTGCATGATTGAAAATATATTCAAACATATAAGTGATACTGATTATAAAATATACAATAAAGGACATGCAAATACTGAAGCTCTCGAGTTACGGGTTGAAGAAGCTACATTTGAAGTTGCAAGACCTGTTTTTTTTGCAACACTTATTGTTATCGTTGTTTTTACTCCACTTTTTACTTTAGAAGGAGTTGAAGGTAAATTATTTCAACCCATGGCAATGAGTATTGTTATTGCTATGATTGCAGCGCTGATTGTAGCAATCGTTGTAATGCCTGCGTTAGCAACCTATTTCTACCATCGTGAAATTAAAATAAGAAAAAATTATATTTTTGACCCCATAAATAAACTGTATTCTTCCTGTTTAACAAATGCTTTAAAATACCCCAAAACAATTATTATATCAGCAGTACTATTTCTTATAGCATCACTCTCTTTAATTCCTTTTCTAGGCACAGAGTTTGTTCCTGAACTTGAGGAAGGCACACTTCATATAAGAGTTACTTTGGGACCTTCCACCAGCCTGAATTATGCTTTGCAAGTAGCTAAAAATATGGAATCTGAAATAATAACTTTTCAGGAAGTCACTTCTGTTCTGGCAAGAATAGGACGACCGGAACTGGGAGGAGATCCTGAACCTGTTTCTAATATTGCGTTCTGGCTTGGATTAAAACCTGTCTCAGACTGGACTAATGCAACTAGTAGAGAAGAGCTTCAACGTAAAATAAAGGACAAAATATCTGTATATCCAGGCCTGCTCTTTTCTTTTTCTCAACCTATAGCAAACCGTGTAGATGAATTACTGTCAGGAGTTCAGGCTGAGCTGGCTGTAAAATTATTTGGCCCAAACCTTCAGGTTTTAGCCAAAAAAGGACAGGAAATTGAAAAAATAGTAAAGACTGTAAATGGTACTGAAGATGTTGCTATAGAATCTATAGCAGGTGAAGCTCAGTTAGTTATTACACCAATCAGAAACAAACTGAAACGGTATGACATCGGCATAGATCAGGTTATGTCACTAATATCTAACAGTATTGGTGGAATGTCCGCGGGACAGATAATTAATGGAAATGAACGATATGATATATATGTGCGCTTAGCAAAAAAATATCGTGATAATATACAGGCTATCCAAAACCTTCTACTTCGCTCGCCAAATGGGATAATAGTTAAACTTCGTGACGTTGCCGATGTAGAGATTAAGGCGGGTCCACCACAGATTCGACGTGATGATGTACAGCGTAGAGTAGTTATACAGGCTAATATAGGAGATAGAGATATGGGAAGTGTCGTTGCTGAGATAAAAAGTAAAATAGCTTCAGAACTTAAACTTCCTCCGGGATATACAGTTGTTTATGGAGGACAATTCAAAAACCAAGAACGAGCTCAGAAAAAATTAAGAATTGTTGTTCCAATTTCACTGGCTTTGATATTCATTTTATTATTTTTTGCATTTAATTCAATTATTCAATCTGTTCTGATAATGGTCAATGTGCCAATGGCAGTTATTGGTGGAATAATTGCATTGTATATTTCAGGAGAATATCTTTCTGTTCCTAGCTCAATAGGTTTTATAGCACTATGTGGTATCGCTGTTCTAAATGGTGTTGTTATGGTTAATGCTATTAATCAAAAATTGAAAGGAGGGGTTAAGCCCAATAATGCAATATATGAAGGTGCTGTATCAAGGCTAAGGCCAGTTTTATTAACTGCAGCCACTTCAGCATTAGGTCTCATTCCACTTCTATTTTCCAGAGGAATTGGAGCTGAAATACAAAAACCATTAGCTATTGTGGTTGTGGGAGGTTTGATTTCTTCTACTCTTCTTACTCTTTTTGTATTGCCTGCATTATATAAATTATTCCTACCTCTAATGTCAAACTTGAAAAAACATAACTAAAATCACAATATTTTCTGTATCAGAATACTCAATATTCTGATACAGAAAATGTATTTTTTGGACACTATCTCCTTCAAGATTAACACCCCATAACAGCAACTAAGAATATTATAACTGCAAATTCAATCTATATGTTGTGAATTTGATAATAACTTCCTAAATATCATAATTTATTATGAATAAAAATAAACTTATATGTTGCAAGTATTTATAATATCCCTTAAAATTATTTATAGATATAAATTCTATTCTGTTAATACTTTCGATTGTATTAACAAATAAAATTTCAACCAACCAAGAAGAAAACAATGAAACAAATTATTTTGGCAGTTCTATCACTTACAGTTCTGTCTTGTACCAACTTACTTGCGGACTTCCAGGGACCAAGTACAACTAAAGATGTTACTACAGTTGCAGAAGCTAAAAAAGCACTGGATGATACTAAAGTTGTTCTTACTGGAAATATCATTAAAAAAATTAAAGATGAATATTACACCTTCAAAGATAAAACCGGAGAAATTATTGTAGAAATTGATGATGATAACATAAGAGGAATTACTATTACTCCTGAAACAGATGTAACTATTTATGGAGAAGTTGATAAAGAAAATGGTGTTCTGGATTCAGGATTAGCTGGAAGCGTTGACATAGAGGTTGATAGAGTTCAGATAAACACAGCAACAACACCTAAATGACACCAGCAATAAATATCATTAAAAGAGCAGGTATTAATTATTGTCTTCTTGAATATAAGCATGATGCTTCATGTAGGTCATATGGGGAAGAAGCAGCTAAAGCTATTGGTGTAACTCCTGACAGAATTTTTAAAACTCTTATTGTGCAAATTAACAATGACAGTAAAAATCTTGCAGTTGTTATAATTCCTGTATCCAAACACCTTAACGTGAAAGCACTAGCAAAAACCATAGTGACTAAAAATATTTCTATGGCAAATACTCATGATGCTGAAAAAAGTACTGGTTATCAAACTGGTGGGATTAGTCCGATAGGTCAGAAGAATAATCTGTCTACTTTTATAGATATATCAATTAATAACTTCGAAACTGTATATGTAAGTGCAGGTAAGCGCGGACTTCAAATTGAACTCAATCCAAAAGATTTAATATCCTTGACTGAAGCTATTTTAGTTTCCATTGGAATGTAAATAAAACATTAAGCAATTTTAATAACCAACATCCAACAAGGAATTTCCAACAGAATGAGTTAAGAAAAAACAAAAAAAGTTAAAGAAGTTTACACAAAAAAGAATTGGCTAGAATTTACTATTAACTGTTATTATTGAATAACAGAATTTTTAACTTGAATATTGATAATTCCGTGTTGAATATTGGATATTCAGACTGTTTTTATTTATCAATTAATTTTTGACTATACTTGTACTTTAAAAACACTTACTTACAGAACTCCTAGGTTTGAGCTTAAATGCGACCCACTGAGGTCTGTAACTCGAAGAGTAAAGCCTGAACTGTCCGTTTTCACGTGCATTTATTGTGTTGATATTCAAGGAAGTATTTCAAATCAGGGGTTACGGCGGTTTGGGGACAAACAGCCCTACCTAATGCATCACACAATATAGTAGGAATAGCTGCTCAAAGTCTGCAGGTGCCATGTTTAATTCCTCCATATCGTGATTTCTAAACAAAAAAAAGAAGGATTAAATCCTTCTTTTTTTTGTTCTATATTTATATGACTATTTATTGAATTCGTGTACCTAACTTTCTGAGTGCAACACCATTTTTCAAATTTTCTTCAATTTCTTCCAAAGGAACATCTTTTGTTTCAGGTGTTATAAATCCAATAATAAAGAAGCCTACTACACAACATCCTCCAAACATCCAGAATGTACCTCCCACTCCTAAGTTTTGATACCATGTCAAAACATAAGTACCAAGAATTGCATTACAAACCCAGTTGGTCGTTGTTGTAACTGTGATACCAAAATCTCTACCTTTAAGAGGGAATATTTCAGAACACAATATCCAGATAATAGGTCCAAGTGACACAGCAAACCCAAAAATAAATAGCAGAGAAAAAATAAGAGTAGTCCACTGTTCAGCAGTTGTCATTATTGATCCTGGTGGGTTTGTCTGGAAAATATATCCAACAATGGCACATGAAATCACCAATACTGTCAGTCCAAAATAAAGAATAGGTTTTCTTCCAAGTTTATCTACATATTTAATGGCAAGAAAAGTAGTGAGCATATTTACTAAACCAACACATATTGTAGCTACTGCAGGATTAGAAAAACCGGCTGCCTGAAATACCTGCCCTGAATAATACATAAAAGCATTCATTCCTGAAAACTGCTGTAATGCCTGAAGTAAAATACCTAAAATAAGAATTTTAATAAAGAAAGGTTTAGACAACATAGCCCAACCACCACTTTTGACTTTTACGCTGTCTTTAATTTCATTCAATTCAAATTCAACCTCTTCATCAGTTGCTCTGACTCTTTTCAATACTTTTTCAGCTTCATCAGTTTTACCTGCTAACACAAACCATCTTGGACTTTCAGGAAGAAAAAGTGCACCTATAAACATTATCACAGCAGGAATAGCTATTACAGACATCATGATTCTCCATGATCCTGTAGTAACAAGGGCAGCATTAGATAGGAACATTAAAAAAATACCAATAGTGATCATGAGCTGATACATAGCAATCAAGCCGCCTCTTATTTTATAAGGAGCAATTTCCGATAAATACAGTGGTGCAACAAATGAGGCAATACCAACTGCCAACCCTATAATAAAGCGAGCTACAAGCAGCACAGTAAAAGTTGGAGCAAAAACTCCCATAAATGTGAAAATTGCAAAGATCAAAGATGCAAGGAGGAGAACTTTTTTTCTACCAAACTTTCTGGAAAGCCACCCACTGCATATTGCTCCAACGGCTGCTCCAGTCAAAAGTATCCCTGCCACTCTTTCTGATTGTGCCACAGATAAATTAAATTCCGCAACAATTAAATCTAAAGCCCCATTTACATATGCAATGTCAAGACCAAATAATAGTCCTGCAAGTGCGGCAATAACACAAACTTTAATAACTACGGCATTTGAACCTGTAGCTGAAGTTGTCTCCATACTTTTTCCTTTACTATTTTTTGTTAAATAAAAACTAATAAAGTTGTTGAATTAACTTACAATTATTTCTAGTATTTATTTATTTAAATTATGCTAGTTTTACGTATAATAACATGTTAAAATGGATTAAATAAATAATTCATAAAACTTTCAGCCCTAATCTCAATGTGTCTCAATACTTTGAAGATATCAGGAGCATTTTTTGTATAAATGATAACTGTACTTGCGGCACCATACCTTAATGGATGCTTACTATTTTTATCTATTTTTATTTTTACAAAGTAATCTTTGGCAGGTTGAAATTCCCAGTCCTTTGCCAAATTACCACTTGGAACAAGTTGTGTATTTCCCACACCGTATACAAGTTCTATTACCTCACCGTATACAATAACACCCGGATAAAAATGTATAGCTGCTTCCACTTTATCTCCAGGTTTTATTAAATGAGCGGATTGCTGACGAACTTTACCTGTAATCCATAAATTAGCAGTACAAATAAAAGTCATAACTCTTTTATTTATCAAACCAAGATAAACACCAGGCTTCAGAGCAACTACAGGCACAAAACCATCAGAAGGAGCATAAACTGTTGAATGGTCTAAATTAAACTGCGCTTCATCAACTGCCGCCTGATCTTTAGCTACCTCTGCATGCCTAAGAAGTAGTTCCTGCTTAGCCATTGCTCCGCTTGGTGTCAATCGCACTGCATCCTCGTATAATCTTGTTGATTGTACTAATTGTGCTTGATTTTTTATTAATTTATTTTTCCAGGTAGTAGAATCCATACTAAACAGAGGGTCTCCCTTTTTAACTGGTGTACCCTGTTTAACAAAAACATTTTCAACATAACCAGGGTATTTAGGCTGAAGAACAATTGCATAACCCTGGACAGCAGCTTCATTACATTTTGGAACAACCTGACCTAAGAAAACAACTTCTACTAATACAGCAAGTCCATATAGGAAAAAAAATAACACTCCCCAAAATAGGTTGAATTTCAATGCTTTAAATTTGAAAAACACCAACCAAATTAGAAAAACATAAGCTAGTGTAAGTAGAATTTCCATTATGATTGACTCCCATTTCTCATTGATTGTTTATAATTCTGCTTATCAACTTTATTTTTCTGTTTCTTAAGCACCCTATTCCTACTAATATTTTTTTTCATGCTACAATTTCTGTTTGAAACAATATGATTAGCCCTTTTATTAGTTGCTTTTGATTTTGAACCTGGATCACTCCTTAAAGAATTTTCATTTTGTCTAGATAATCCCCAATTAATTGGATTTATAAAAGCCCAAATGATAGCTAAAAACCATAATGGCAACATAAATAAACCCATTATTGCCATACACCTTATAGCATCTTTTTGTGGATTATTCCGCTTTTTTGCTATCAAATACGGCAATTCATGAATACATATTATCCCTACAATTATGACAACTACAGAAAAGAATATTAAAAATAAAGCTATAACCTTATACTTCAAGTCCATTGAAGGATCCATTTTTTACCTCATATATATGATTAATTATAAATTCTACCTACAGGCGTTATTAAGAGTTGCCAAATATATCATTAATTTCATTATAACAAAGAATACAAAATTCTGCAATAAATATTGTTTAATATTTTTGATATTAAATAAATAATTAATTAATTATTTATTTAACGACACTATTAAGATCTAAATATAGCTGTATATTGTTTTTTTTTATAATTAAGGTTTAGATTAGATATTTTATTTATGATCGAATGGAAGTTTAAATATGATGAATACTAGTACAATTTTTAAAGCATTTATGGAACATACTAGTGCAGTTATTTATTTTAAATATCTAGACGGTACTTATGTAAATATTAATAATAAGTTTTTGTCTACTTTTAATTTTAAAAGATCTGATGTTATAGGTAAAAAAGATTATGATATTTTCCAGAAAATATTTGCTGATGCATTTACAAAAAATGATAAAAAAGTTGCTGATTCAGGTCTGACAATGGAATTTGATGAGCAAGTACAACAAGGTGAAGATATTCATGACTATATTTCAATAAAGTTTCCAGTTTTCGAAAAAGACAACTCCTTATGTGGAACAGGTGGAATATCAACTAATATTACACTTCGAAAAGCTTATGAAAAGGAATTATCTGCAGTAAACCAAATGTTGAATAAAAAAATGGCCGAAATAACTATTCTGCAGGACAAAATTAATAAACAGGTTAACAAAGACCCTTTGACAGGAGCTTTTAATAGAAGATATTTCAATGAAGCCTTCGAACGTGAACTACATTGGAGTGAAAACAACAACAAAGTTATCAGCTTTGCATATATAGATTTAGACTATTTTAAAAAGCTAAATGATAAGAAAGGACATCATGCAGGAGATAATGCACTAAAAATTTTCTCGCTAGCTGTTAATGAGTCAATAAATTCAAGAGATTTATTTGTTAGATACGGTGGAGATGAATTTGTATTAATGCTTCCATACAAAACAGCAGGAAGAGTAAAATTTCTACTGGATAAGATTAGAGCATTATATAAAGAATACGCCATAGCTACACTTCAATCCGATTGCTCTTTTTCTGCCGGTATATCTGAATACCCTACTCACAGTAAAAATAAAGGAGAGATCATAAAATTTGCTGATGATGCACTTTATCATGCAAAATACTCAGGAAAGAATAGAACTATTATTTGGAGCTCAAAAATTTCTAAATAAATTATAATTAAATAATCGATTTAGGGATGATAATATTTTTAACACATTCCAAAGCATAATGATCAGTCATTCCTGATATATAATCGATAATAATTCTCTCTGAAGAAGTTTTCTCGTTTTCGTAAAAATCATGCATTTTTTTCAAAAATTCAGCAAACTTTAAATCTATTTTCATACTACTGGACATATAAGCTTCATATTCAAAACTATAAGTCATATACTTTTCATAAAGATAATTATATAAAATTTCAATGACTCTTTTTGAATAGTTTGTATATTTCTGTAATTTTTTATGATTATATATTTTATTATAATTAAAGATCTTCAGTTTGACTAATAAATCAAATTTTTCATCCGAAAATCCAATCATATCTCTGTTTTTTGAATTATTAATAAAATCTATAACCAAACTGTTGATTATTTCTCCATTTTTTGCTCCAAGAACCTTTAAAATAGAATTAGGAATATCTTTAGTTGTTATTAATCCAGCAGAAATAGCATCTTCAATATCTCTTCCTAAATACGCTATCTTATCAGAAAATCTAACAATACATCCCTCGTAGGAACTTGATACATGCATCCTGTCTATTATTGTGTTAAGATCTAAGTATTCACTTCTTGGTTTAAGGTATTGTTCAAACCTTTCACCATTATGGCAGATAATTCCATCTTTAACTCCGTATGTGAGATTTAATCCATCCAGGTGTTCAACTATTCTATAGCTATTAACTTCATGAACAAAGTTCACTTCATTCTGTACAGAATTCAAAGCGGCTTCACCGGCATGTCCGAACGGTGCATGACCTAAGTCATGTGCAAGACCGATTGCAAAAGCCATTTCACCATCGAGTTTCCATCCATATTTTTTTAATCCTTTACAAATTGTAGCTGCTATAGTTGCTACATGCATGACATGTTCTATTCTAGTGCAAACATGATCATTCTCAGGTGAAAAAAAGACCTGGGTCTTATGTTTAAGCCTTCTAAATGATAAAGAATGTATTATTGCAGTCTGATCTCTAAAAAAAGGTCCTCTGATATCTTCATATCTATCAACAGTTCTCTGTAAATATCTCTCTTTCTCTAATAGATTCTTCATTTAATCTCTCTCCTGAAACGACATGAAGCAGCATAGCCGCACTTGTCCGCCGAAGTCCCGCGAATGCGTGGGCGTAGGAGGAACAAAATAATTTTCACCATGTAGGACTTGGAGATCATGTAGATACTGGACAAAAAACTATATGTTCTATATGAGCTATATGGTAAAAAAACTCCATGTTTTATTTTTGTTATAAAATATTAATTATTAGTTATTTATAATTGCTGTTAATTAAAAACCTTGTTTATAAAACAAGATAATGACTTATTGTAGTACGAAGTGTCTTTTTTTCGTTATCGTGATCCCTGATCTTAGTCATTGTCGATAACGATAACGAATAAGGATAGATAGTTTTCCGAATAACTAAAGTATTCCTTCACAAGAGAGTTTATAGAGGAACAGCTATCTTATCCCAATGTTGTGCAAGTCTGAAGCACCTTTACGCGCGC
>Ga0307987_1000288_pt1 | contig 30400 bp, 30 predicted proteins | sample EllFjometagen181_FD_203157 | JGI IMG/M metagenome (GOLD analysis project Ga0307987, IMG submission 203157) | Marine microbial communities from Ellis Fjord, Antarctic Ocean - #181 | ecosystem: Environmental > Aquatic > Marine > Unclassified | place: Southern Ocean | collected 2014-10-08 | reverse complement strand
GGATTAAAATATGAGGAATGTACTTCCGCTCATTGTTATAATATTTGCAGTTGTAGCTTTAATAATTGTAGTTGGATTCATTATAGGTACAGTTGCACATAATATAAAAAGTGAATCTGAAGAAGAGATTAAGATAACCAAAAAGAAAATTGAATTTGGTAAAGAGTGCGAAGTTCAATTACTTGCCAGTAGTAATTATGCTAGAATCGAGCAGATTAAAACTGCACTTGAGCGCGATGGTTATAAATCTAAGATTCTTACACTCACAAAAGGAAAAAAAATAATCTACCGTTTGCGATTACGGGGATTGTATAGCGAAACAGAAGGTAAAAGACTAGGCAATGAGATTGTAAAGAAATCATCACACGTAACTTCTTTCTGGTTGGATGAAATTAAAGATGGAAAAAGTGTTGGTCAGATCGGGGCAACCGTAACACAAAAACCAAAAGAAACCAAAACTATTCCTACCTCAACCGGTGATTATGAGATACAAATATTGGCGAATACAAAAAGAAATTATGTAGAAGATAAAAAGCAAACTCTCGAAGCTGCCGGTTACAAAGCTAAAATAGTTTCAACTTCCAAAAATGGAAAAACGTTTTACAGGCTAAGATTAGCGAATTCATATTCAAGAGCAAAAGCTACTCAAGTTGGAAATAAATTGAAGAAAGATGTTCGGTTTGTTACGGATTATTGGATAGTTCCGAAATCTGGAGTAAGTACACCAGCACCTCTAATTACAAAAAAAGCAACAACTACTAAAGATGAATCTCTTACTGAACCAATTCAATATTCTATAGATCCAAAATATCAACCAAAAAATAAAAAAGAACAAAGAACTATGACCTGCAACACGAATGATATAAATATTCGTATTGGTCCTGGAACATATTATGCCGTAGACCCAATTGGTAAATTGATGAAAGGTGTTACAGTATTCGTGGTTGATGAAAAAAATGATTGGGTTAAATTTACGATTACACCCAATGATGAATCTTGGGCTGGTTGGGTAAACAAAAAGTATTTAAAATAATGTTTTGATTTATAGAACAAAATAATAAGCATGAATATTTTTTTTTTCACAACACCACTATTAACAATTGCAGTTGGGATATTTGTAATTGTTGCAAAAGAAAAGTTATTTAAGAAATTAATTGTTTTCGCATTATTTATACTTTCGATAATTCTAAACTTTGCTACAACACATGGTTACGTAAAACTTTTTGGTATTTTTATGCAAATGATTCTACTGATCCTAATGTTGATTTATTATCATTATGTAACCCTGAAAAAGTTTCTCTCAACGGTAACTTACAATTGACTCTTTCAGGGTTTAAAGATAAATTGTTAATAAACCTTGAAAGTGCTAAGCAGGAAGAAATGTTGAAAGAAGCCTTTTCAAGGTTTTTGCTATCTACTTCTTATCTTGTTCAATATAGCAGAGGATAGCACCTTTAGAAACAGAATCTCCTGCTTTATGATTAATATTCTTAACAACTCCATCACAAGGGGCATCCAAATTATTGAACATTTTCATCGCTTCTAACACAACAATAGTGTCTCCAGCTTTTACTTCATCTCCAACTTTTTTCTTATACTCAATTATCATACCAGGAATGGGAGCTAGTAAGTTTCCTGTATCATCACCTGCAACAATTTCTTCTTTTTTGTTAACTACCATTCCCATCTGTTTTGCATTCGGATCTGCAACTTCAACATTGAAATATTCACCATCAACAAACACGTCAAAAGCTTTTGTGTTAGCAGGTTTCACTTTTTTAGTTGTTAGCTCACCAGAAAGTGCTTTACGTACAAGTTCCTGTTCCTTCTGCACATCTTCTAGGGTCTTTGGCTTTACATCATCAGGAACGTCTTCAAGTCCATATTTCCAACTCAGAAATTTCTTACCTGTAACTGGATACAAAGCGCAAAGAACTTCATCGTCAATATCTTTTGCCAGATCCTTAAATTCCTTTTTTATTTTTGGAAGTTCGGGTTCTAATAGGTCACCAGGTCGTGCAGTTATGGGAGTTTCTCCACGAGGATATCCCTTCAGGGCTTTCTTCTGTACTTTTTCATCTATTGGAAGAGTTGTCTTCCCGTATAAACCAAAACAAAGATCTTTTACTTGTTCTGTTATGTTAGAAAACTCTTCACCTTCCTTATCAAATAGAACGTTATTCACAGTTTGAATTCCCACTATCTGACTTGTAGGAGTAACAAGAGGAACCTGTCCCAGTTGTTTTCTCACTTTTGGAAGCGCTTCAAATACCTCATCTAGTTTATCAAGAGCATCCATCTGTCGGAGTTGATTTACCAGATTGGAAAGCATTCCACCCGGAGTTTGATGAAGAATCACATTTGTATCGATTATTGCATTTTTTGTATCGTTGAGAAAATGCTTGTATTTTGGAATTACTTTCTCCATTTCCTTATCAATTTCAGCGAGTTTTTTAATATCCAATCCGCTATCGCGGTTTGTTCCCAACAATGAAATCACAAGTGGTTCAACAGCAGGATGGGATGTTCTGTAAGCGTAAGGTGCCATACAAGTGTCAATAATATCTACCCCAGCTTCGATAGCTTTGAAAAGTGTGAGATCTCCCATACCTGATGTGAAATGAGTATGAAGATGGATTGGAATATCTGTTTGTTCCTTGAGTGCTTTTATTAGATTGTATGCATCATAAGGTGCGATGAGCCCCGCCATGTCTTTAATGCAAATCGTATCGGCTCCGAGTTCTTCTAACTGCTTGGCTTTTTCCAAATAATATTCTAGATTATAAGTTTCACCACCCATTCTGGGTTCTGTGAGAGAATAGCAAATAGTTCCCTGGAAATGTTTATTGTTTTTCTTGATAACTTTCACAACTGTTTGGAAATTACGGAAATCGTTGAGAGCATCAAATACACGGAAAATATCTATTCCATTATCGCAAGCACGTTGAACAAATGCTTCAACCACATCGTCAGCATAATTTCTATAACCAACTAAATTTTGTCCGCGAAGCAGCATGGAAAATTGAGTTTTTGTCATATACTTTTTTAGGGTTCTAATTCTCTCCCAGGGGTCTTCGTTTAAAAACCTATGCATTACATCAAAAGTAGCACCACCCCACATTTCTATTGAGTAGAATCCAATATCATCCATCATTTTTGCTACGGGGATCATATCTTCAGTTCTACCACGAGTTGCAAAAATACTTTGATGTCCATCCCTAAGGCTTACATCTTGTATCTTTATCGGGTTTTTCGCTTTCGGACGTGCAGGATCATAATTTATTTTTGTCATTTCCAGAACGCCATGTTTATCGAATTTCATTTATTTCCTCCGTAAATGAATAAGTGCAAAAGCGAGGAAGCGCTTAAGCTGTTTTACTTTTCATGTATTTAATAAAATCTAAATGCTTTCTTCTTAATTTTTCAATATTTTCAACAATATCAGAATCTTCTATGTATTTTAACCTCTCAGCGATGATAATCTGTGTTTCGAGTTCAGCAAGTGAACCAAGACTTATATAAAGAGAGCGGATATATTTTTTAATGGAGTTTCTTGCTGCTCCTTCTGCTAAGTTGGAAGGATAAGAAACTGCAGCTCTTTGCATTTGAGAGATCAAACCAAACTTTTCCGATTCTGGAAACGAATTAGTAATTTTATAGATTTTCTCTACAAGTTCAATTCCTAATTTCCAAATATCCAGATCTTTATGCATCTTAATTCCTCTTATCCCCTTCTTCGCTTAAACTCTTACTCACGTTACCGTGTAAGTCCTCTACGTTGAACCATCATTCTATTCTGCATAATGATCTTACGTCCGGATCGTGACCAATGCTTCCCCAGCTTGGAATTATTCTCTTCTTCTTGTTGTTGTAAATAATAAAGAACGCCCATAATTGCAGCTTTTAGTTTCTTTTGTTTATCTTTCAAAAAAATCTCCTAGACTGGAATGTTCCCATGCTTTTTAGGTGGGAGAGCTTCTTTTTTTGTAATCATTATTTCTAAAGCATCAATCAAACGAATTCTGGTTTCGCTGGGTTGAATTATAGCATCAATATAACCGCGCTCTGCAGCAATATATGGAGTATTGAACGCAGTTTCATATTCATTTATGAGTTCCTGTCGTTTTGCTTTAGGATCTGTAGCTTCCTTTAATTGTTTGCGATAAGACGCTACAATATTAACTGCTCCCTGAGCACCCATAACAGCTTGTTCAGCAGTTGGCCATGCAAAAAGCATATCCGCCCCTAAATGTATGGAGCTCATAGCAATGTAAGCACCACCATAACTCTTTCTGGTTGTAACTGTAAGTTTTGGAACTGTCGCTTCCGAATAACTCCAGAGAAGTTTTGCACCGTGGCGGATCACACCACCCCATTCTTGATCAGTACCGGGCAAATATCCAGGTACATCAACGAAAGTAATTATTGGAAAGTTAAAGGCATCACAAAATCTTATGAAACGTGAGATCTTATCGGATGCGTTAATATCTAAACATCCGGCAAGGAACATGGGTTGATTAGCTATAATCCCTACAGGTCTGCCATTCATTCTGGCAAAACCAATAAGAGCATTTTGTGCATAATATTCGTGTGGTTCAAAGAACTGTCCATTATCTACGATTGATTGAATTACAGCTTTCATATCATAACCGGCTTTTGTGCTATCCGGAATAATTGTATCAAGTTCCGGGCATAACCTATTTGGATCATCTCCATTATTGAATATCGGAGGATCATCCATATTATTATCAGGAAGATAGCTAAGTAAAACTTTAACTTGATAAATTGCATCCTCGTCATCTTTACAGGCAAAATGGGCAACACCACTTTTGCTATTATGGGTCATTGCTCCACCTAGATCTTCAAAGGTTGTTTTCTCACCTGTAACTGTTTCTATAACACTTGGTCCGGTTATAAACATATAACTTTTTTTATCGACCATGAAAATGAAATCTGTCATGGCGGGAGAGTAAACTGCACCTCCGGCACAAGGTCCCATAATTATTGATATTTGAGGAATAACTCCGGAAGCTCTTGAATTGCGGAAAAATATATCACCGTAACCTTTTAACGCATCAAGTCCTTCTTCAACTCGTGCTCCGCCTGAATCGTTAATTCCTACTATAGGTACACCAGCTTTCATTGCCAGGTCCATGACCTTTGTAATTTTAGCTGCGTGTTTTTCTCCTAAAGAGCCACCTCGTGAAGTAAAATCTTGTGAATACGCAAAAACAGGTCTGCCATTTACTTTTCCATGACCGGTAATTACACCATCTGACGGTATCTCAATTGTCTCCATTCCGAAGTTTGTAGATCTGTGTTTAACAAACATATCAATTTCTCGGAATGTTCCTTCATCAAAGAGATGATCGAGTCTTTCACGTGCAGTTAATTTACCTTTTACTTTCTGCTTATCGATTCTGGCTTTGCCGCCCATCTCTTTTATCTTTGCTTCTCTTTTTTTTAAGTTTTCTAATTTTTCGGAAACTTTCATATAATCTCCTAATTTATGTTTCTTATTTTTAATCTCTGGAATAAAAATTATTTACAGGCTTTGAGTGTAAAGATAAATTCTATATATGGTCAATAATTTGCGGTACAGTAATTCCAGCATTTTGAATCAGATTCATTTTAGCATCTTCACCTTTTATTGCTATGGCTTCATCTACAGCGTCTTGCAGAGAAGAAAAATTCCTGATGAAAATATTCTCTAATACACCCTCTTCTATTTCACTAACCATCCATAACTTGTTCTTCTGCATGAAAGAAACAAATTTTGCTGCTTTATGATATCCTAATTTATAATTTTTTTCTACTTTTTGGAAGACTTCGTCAGGTGTTTTAGATGATGCCATCAGTTCATAAAATGCATTATTGCCAATTCCTTCATTGCAACATGAAACCAGAATGAATATTCCGTTTTCTTTAAGGATTGATTTACAGTTCTCCAGTCCTTTTTGAGATTGATACAAATTTCTGTTCAAGGGTGGCTGATTGATAGCAATTACAATATCTGCCTGCTTATTAACAACCGGGGCAAAAACATCAATAACTTTTTTCGATGCTACTTTCAGCGTAGAATGAATATTCCCACTGGAAGAATGAAATACTTTGTCGTTTGTATCCAGAACAGTAAGAATGCAGAAAGTTTCAGTGTTAACCATTTCAGCTGCTTCTTTCATATCTTCATGAACAGGGTTACCTTCTAACTGCAAGATTTTTGCTTCATCTAAAAGAGCAAATGAGTGATTGCTTTCTATCGATTCGAATGCAGCAACCCCAGGCAAGAAACTCTTTCTTCCACCAGTGAAACCAGCAAAATAATGAGGTTCTACAGAACTGATAATAATTACACCATCTGCTTTAGTAACTTCTGAATTTAATTTTACCGGAGTTCCACGAGAGGTTGTTCCTAAATTGGTCATCTCATCATTTTTGGAATCATGACAGAGAATTTTATCTTTGAACTCATTGTAATATTTTCCAAATATTCTATCGAATTCAATCTTGGTAGGTTTACGATGAGTACCAAGTGCTACTATAAATTTGAAATTTTTATCTTTAATCTGATCATAAATAGTAGAGATTACAATTGATGTTGGTGTGTTTCGTGCCCCGTCATTAACTATTATTAGAAGATCTTCTTTATCCTGTAAGAATGTTTGTAGATCTGGTGAATCAATTGGATTTTTCAGTGATTCTCGAACTAATTTTTCCTGATTAAAAACAGCAACTTTTTCAGGTTCAACTATCTCCAACTTGTTATGGGGAATTTCCAGATTGAGCTGTTTGCCATCTACCGATATTTTATAATTCATGATTTCAAAAACAAAAAAGTAATTTGATTGTCAATTGTTTGTTTAGTACATAACTATTCATTTCTTTTGTATCTCCAAAAGAAACGAACCAAATGGTTCTGTAAAATTAAAAAAGTTTGTCTTTCTGAGGAAATCTTCGCAGAATATTCTCACGAAGAATCTCATCTTTCAGAGAGTATTTGGAATGAGATCCTTCCAAAGAACAGCGTGCAAGACATGTCAGGAAGGCAGAATGGAAGAGGACTTAACCACCTTTTGTTCCCCCTTAAAAATGGAGACTAAAGAATGTTTTGATTTCTATTATTTAACCATTATTTCATTTTCTATAAAGCTCCCCTTGTAAGGGGGAGATTAAGAGGGGTTTCATTTTAGACAGATTTAGAATTACAAAAAATAGATCAACAATGGAACATAAACAATTCCCAATAAAAGCGAAATCGAAACTAAACTGGCAGCAAATTCTTTATCAAGTTCTTCTAATGATGCAAAGACAAGTGTGTTATAACCAACAGGTGCACCGCAGAAAATCACGATTAACGTTCTCATAATGCCTTCGATGTTCAGAAGATTCACAGCTAATAATCCCAAGATCAATCCTAAACCAATTCGCAGGGAAAATACTGTGAGCATTTTTCCAAGGTTTGTAATTTTAGGGCTGAAATAAATTCCAAGCGAAAGTATAACCAGAAAGATAGTAGGCTTGCCGACAATATCAAGCAAATTAAATGCTATTGGATGCAGCTCGAATTTTAATAAATTGAAGATGATTCCTAAGATCAATCCCCAGATAGGAGGTAGTAACAGGAATTTCTTAATGTGAATTTTGCTCTTCTCTTTCCCACCAAATTTTATGGCAAAATAGTAGGCAAAAGTAAAAATCATCAGTGTATTACCAAAATCGAAGATCGTATAAATTGCTAAACCTTGATTTCCGTAAGCTGCCAGAACAAATGGTAAAGTGAAACCTGTATTCATTATTAGTGTTCCTACCACGAATGTTCCTCTTGTTGCACTTGGTAAGTTGAACCTTCTGCTAATAGGATAAGAAATTGAGAAAATTATTAAAACGACGGCAATGGCAATAATTGGCAGATAGAAAAACTCAAGAGATAATTGAGCGGTAGAACCGGATAAAAATGTAAGTGCAGGCAAGGTGACATAGAATACAATTTTGAGCAGTGTGTCTGCTGTGCTACTGCCAAAAAGTTTGATCTTCTTTAAGCCATATCCCAGAAAGAATATGATTATTATCGGGATCACTTTGCTCCAGAAACCTTCCATCTACTCTCCTTCTTTATCCCATAACGCCGGGCGTACCAAGTTCTAATTACTTTTCTTCTTGCTTTTTTACTTAGTTATTATGGGTACTTTTATTAGTCGCATTTTCTTTGAATCACCATACTTCATAACTTTTTACGTTTCTACCTTTCATAAGCAATTTCTCAAGCTTTCCGCTTTTAGTAGCAAAAGCTACAACAATCTCATCAGCAATTTCGAAAATTACTTCATTTCTCTTATGACAAGTTTCTTTAGTATTCTGAGTGACTTTGTCATCGAATGGAGAAATTGTCAGCAATCGATTTTCTTTGATTGCTTTTCGTTGTTCAGCAGGAAATCGTTTCTTCATATTTCTGGCTAAAATCATTATTATTGGTTGTGTTCCTTTTAAAAGAAAATCCAGAACATCTTTTTCGATTTTAGAATGAAATCCTGAAATTACACAAACACCTTTGTCTCGCTGATCTATTGCCCAATCATATGATTTTAGAATTAAATAAGAAGGGCATTTTTGTGAACAGAAAAAAGCAACTTTATGATTATTTAGTATTTCTCTTCTACCCAAAAAAATTAAATTAGTTTTCACTATCCTCTTCTAATTGTTTGGTTTTGTTTATCAGATAATTTTGTTCTGTAACTACTTTCTTACCACTCTCTTTTTCCAGTTTCTCCCTGGCTATTCCTGCTACATCACCACCATCTTTGGCGGCTTTCTTTAATTGCGGAAAACCTTTTGCATCTCTGTTCTTAGTTATCTCTTTCGTAGATGCTTCACCTAACATAGAAAATATCAATTCCAGATCTGTCATATGATCTCGAAGATTTTGTCGTTCCAATCCCTTTATTTGTTTATATTCAGATGGCGTTACACCAAAAGTTGCTTTGGATATCTCCGCTGTGAGAATAGAATAATCTCTCTGCTCTTTTGCTCCTCTATTTTTCCATTCATCCGTCAATTCTTCGCGAATGGAAATGCCGCGCATTCGTTTTTCTATCCAATCATCAGAATAGCCTTTTGCCTGGTAGAGTGCTCTGGTTCGTTTTGTCGCAATCTCTGGATCTTCAATTTCCTGAACACGTTCATAACCTACTTTGGCTAACCAACGCTTGAAAGGTTCAGCTTTCGGCGAAGGAATTGATTGAATAATACGAAATGCATTTTCGGTATTTACTACATCAGTTTGATATTTTTTTCCATCACTCGATTCTAATTTCAGTTGTCGACAAAATGTCGACAACTCAACTCCAGAGCTTTCTTTCTCACGTCTTTTCAATCTATACCAGTAATCCCGCGGATTTTTACTATCTGTTAATACCTCGATTATATCAACTACAGAAAAAAGCCACTCATTACTCTCTAATATTTTTCTAATTTCTTTTCCTTTGAAAATAGCTATCTTAGTTTCCATATTCTATTCCTTTTCTATCAGCTTCCGAATATTTCTCAACTTCCGAATGTGCGAAGCTCTTCGGAATGTTGGAAACACTCTCAACCTTAACATTCGGAAGATCCCGATAAATCGGGAACATTCCGAAGTTACAACTTACCACCAACATACGCTGCCAACTCTTTGCCCATTCTGTATTTGATATCGTAATTAATGATGAAATCCAATTCCTTTCCCATTCATCATTTTATTACAACTAACTTGTCAAGACTGATTCTCCATTCAAATCCTTTGTGTGCCTAAAATTTGTATATACGAACTTTTAATCCATTTTATAACTCATTAAAAACCTACAAAAATATTATTTCAATTAATCTTCATTTGATAAAAGAAATTTTGCGTCAAGATATTAATAATTAATGAGATGAATTTGCAAACCGATATTTAGTTCAACTTGCAAACTAAATTGTGTTGATAAGTTGCAACTTATCAACAAGAAAGTACACAGGGTGATGGGGATAGAAATTATGGTTTGGCAGGCAGAGTGACAAAAGAATCAATCGTCATTCTGACGTATCCTTTACGTTGTTCTCTTAAGGAAGAATATACAACAACTAACAATTACTAAGTTCCCATCTGACTCTTCATTAAAAGTAGAATAAAATAAAAAGCCTGCTTAAAATCAGCAGGCTGTAAAATAAATTATAATTATTAATTAAACAAAAAATTTCTTCAATTTACTAAAGAAGCTTTTTTCAGGATTGAGTTTTTTCTCAGAATCAAATTTAGCCAATTTTTCGAAAAGCTCTTTCTCTTCTGAATTCAACTTAGTTGGAGTTATTACATGAATTTTGATGAACAGATCTCCATGATAAGATGAATTTACATGGGGAAGACCTTGAGATCGTAATCTGAAAACTTTACCAGATTGAGTTCCAGCTGGAATCTTCATTTTGGCTTTTCCGGTTAGTGTGGGGCACATTATCTCTGTGCCAATTGCTGCTTGAGAAAAACTTATAGGGAATTCACAAACGAGATCAGCATCTTGGCGTTCAAAAATATTATGTTCTTTTTCCTGGATATGAACTAAAATGTCTCCATGGTCTCCACCGCGTTTCCCAATATTTCCTTGCCCTCTAAGTCTAATATATTGCCCTTCTGAAACACCTGCAGGGATTTTAATACTGATTGTTTTAGATCTTTTAATTCTTCCTTCACCTCTACATTTAGGACAACGACTTTTAATAATTTTTCCTTCACCATGGCAAGAAGGACATTCCACTATTGTTTGCATTTGACCAAATAATGAGCGAGTCATCTGACGTACTTGTCCAGAACCATTACATTGACTGCATGATTCTACCGAGCCATCTTGTGAACCGGAGCCATTGCAGGTTTCACAAGTGTCTTGAATATTTATTTTAATTTTTTTACTGATTCCTTTGGCAATTTCTTCTAAAGTAAGCGAAAGTGAAATCTGCAGATCTTCACCCTGATTGCTTCTTCTGCGACCTCTACCACCTCCGCCAAAACCTGAACCAAATAATCCTTCAAAAATGCTTCCAAGTCCACCACTTCCAAAAATATCGGAAAAATCTGAGGCATGAGTGAAATTGTCCCAACCAAATCCACCGCCACCGAAAGCACCTTCCATTCCGGCATGACCAAACTGATCGTATCTCTGTTTTTTATTATCATCGCTGAGAACTTCATAAGCTTCCGATGCTTCTTTGAATTTCTCTTCAGCTGCTTTATCATTGTTGTTTTTATCAGGATGATATTTCATTGCCAGTTTACGGTAAGCTTTTTTTATTTCAGTGCCATTGGCATTTTTATCTAATCCCAAAACTTCATAGTAATCTCTCTTAGCCATCATTCTCCTTTTATAATTCAATCTTGCGAAGACTTTGAAAATGTCTCTCTCAATTTTTCATCTTGCTTGACACTTTCAAAGTTTACTATTGCTTTTTTTTATTTAACCCTGAAAGAGTCAAGTGAGAGTATATGTTCAAAAAACTTTTTCAGGGATTAAATTAATTATTTCTCTTCTTCGTCTACAACTTCAAAATCGGCGTCTACTGGACCGTCTGCCTTTTTCTCTTGTTGCTGTCCGCCCATTTTGCTTGGATCAAAATCAGCATTTCCCATATTAGGATTTGCTCCGCCCTGGGCTTGCTGTTCTTTCTGCATTTCTGCATAAATGATCTCACCAATTTTCTGAGCCTTTTTAGCAAGGTCATCACGAACAGCTTCATATTCTTCTTTGGAAGCTGACTTTTTATTGAGTTCTTCAAGTTTTTCTTTAGCTTCTTTTATAGCTTCTTCGATAGGCTTTTTCTCATCATCTTTGAGTTTGTCACCATGCTCTTCCATGCTTTTCTCTGTTGAGAAGATAAGTGTATCAAGCTCATTACGAGCATGGATAGATTCTTTTTGCTTGGCATCTTCATCAGCGTGAGCTTCAGCATCTTTCACCATTCTGTCGATTTCACTTTCATCAAGTGAACCGGTTCTTTCTATCTTGATAGATTGCTCTTGCCCGGTACCTTTATCTTTAGCATGAACGTGCAGAATTCCGTTCGCATCAATATCAAAGGTTACTTCAATTTGTGGGACTCCACGTGGTGAAGCCGGAATACCTGTAAGTTCAAAGTTACCAAGTCTTTTATTATCAGCAGCCATAGAACGTTCCCCTTGCAGTACAACAATGGAAACAGCTGGTTGATTATCAGCGGCTGTTGAGAACACCTGGCTCTTCTTAGTTGGAATTGTTGTGTTTCTCTCAATGAGAGAAGTCATAACTCCACCCAAAGTTTCAATACCAAGTGAAAGTGGAGTTACATCAAGCAGAAGAATATCATTAAGGTTCTCATCACCTGCCAGAATTCCACCCTGAATTGCAGCACCAACGGCAACTACTTCATCAGGATTTACGCTTTTATTAGCTTTTTTACCAAAGAATTTTTCAACAGCTTCTATTACGGCAGGAACTCTTGTGCTTCCGCCCACAACCAAGATCTCATCAATATCACTTGCTTTAAGTTTAGCATCCTTAAGTGCAATTTTACAAGGATCAATAGAACGTGCGATAAGACCACCAACCATTTTATTGAATTGAGAAAGAGAAAGATCCAGATTAAGATGTTTAGGTCCGGAAGCATCTGCTGTAATAAACGGCAGGTTGATGTTTGTTGTTTGAGTTCCGGAAAGTTCTATCTTAGCTTTTTCAGCAGCTTCTTTAACTCTTTGAAGTGCCATTGCGTCACCAGAAATATCAACACCTTCTTGTTTTTTGAATTCATCAAGGATCCAATCCATGATCTTTTTATCAAAATCATCTCCACCAAGATGTGTGTCACCGTTTGTAGAAAGAACTTCCACAACACCTTCAGCAACTTCTAAAATAGAAATATCAAATGTTCCACCACCAAGGTCATAAACTGCTACCTTTTCTTCTTTTTTACTTTCTAGTCCGTAAGCCAGAGCAGCAGCAGTTGGCTCATTGATAATTCTTTTCACATCAAGACCGGCAATTTTACCGGCATCTTTAGTGGCTTGTCTCTGAGCATCATTGAAATAGGCTGGAACCGTGATAACAGCTTCTGTAATTGTTGTTCCAAGGTGTGCTTCTGCTGTTTCTTTCATTTTTGTCAGGATCATGGCAGAAATTTCCTGCGGTGTGAAATCTTTATTTTCTACATCAATGTGAACTGTAGCTTCACCAAATTTTCCACCCTTGATCTGATAATTAACATTCTGAATTTCTGAACCAACTTCATTCAGTTGTCTTCCCATAAATCTTTTAATTGAAGAAATAGTATTCTTCGGGTTTGTAACAGCCTGACGTTTTGCCAACTGTCCTACTAATCTTTGTTTGTCTTTTGTAAAAGCAACTACAGATGGTGTAGTTCTTGTACCTTCTGCATTTTGAATAACGGTTGGTTTTCCGCCTTCCATTACACTAACGCAAGAGTTTGTTGTTCCAAGGTCGATACCTATGATCTTTCCCATAATATCCTCCATTATACCTTATTCTTTTTTTTCTTTTCTTTTTTAATTTCAAGTTTTGCTTCTTCCGGCTTTTCTCCATTAGAAACAGCTACACGTGAAGGTCTTATGACTTTTGAATTCATTGTGTAACCATTCTGGATTACAGCCACGATTTTATTATCTTCCAGTTCAGAAGGAATATGAGCTAAAGCTTCATGGAACTGTGGGTCAAATTCTTCTCCTAGAGCTTCTATCTTTTCTACACCTTCTTTTTTTAGAACTCCATCTAATTGTTGAAAAATGAGTTCAATTCCTTTTTCAAATGATTCACGATTTTTTTCGACTTCAGGATGTACTGCGCGTTCGAAATTATCTACAACATCACAAAGCTCTAAAACTATTCTCTCTGTAGCATTTTTGATCCAATCAGATTTTTCTGAGATAGTTCTACGGCGGAAATTCTCAAATTCAGCAGCGTTACGCACCCACTTATCTTTCAGCTCCGCATTCTCTGCTAAAAGATCTAGATATTTCTCTTCAAGTGTGAGCACTTTCTTCTGCTTCTTATCTTCTTGTTTCTCTTCTTGCTTCTTATCTGTTTTTTTCTTTGTCATTTTTTTGGTACCACCATACCCTTTTTTGTGCTTTCCGTTATTATATTTGCAATATCTCTTATAATTGCGATATTTTTGGCATAATTCATTCTAATAGGACCGAGTACACCTAAATATCCTGGAATTCCAAAGATCTCATATTTAGCAAAAATCATGGCATAATTTGTAAATTCTGCTTGAGCAAAATCTTCACCCATAAGTATGTTCCATTGTTCCGATTCCCTCTCTTGCATTAAGTTGATCAAATGATCTTGCCTTTGCATGAAATTAAGGAAGGTCAGGATAGATTTTTTATCATTGAATTCCGGCTGCTCTAAAAATGAGATATTCCCATCAAAATGAATATAATAATTACTGATTTCGGAAAATGCATTTTGAAGCTCTTCTAAGAATTGTTTCAAAATTGTATTTTCTTCAGTTACTTTTTCTGCTAGTTCTTCTAATATGGTATTTTGAATATCAAAAATTCTCAATCCTGCTAATGTGTCGTTCATGTAACGCACGATAGCTTTTAATTGCTGAGGAGTCATATTGTGATCACATTTCAGGATTACAGTTTTATCAAGACCAGAATCCAGGCTGACAACAAAGAGAAGTTTATTGTTTGAAATTTGGAAAACATCCAGTTTTTCTAAATAGCCGTAAGATACTTCGGGTTCTGCCACAAAACTTAATTGATCTGTCTCACGAGCGAGCAGCTGCATTATGTAATGTAGAGCCAGCGGAGTATCCTTATAATACTTTATTAGAATATCACGTAAAATATCAGCTCTATCAAAATGATCTTTAGAAATCTCATTTTTACTTTTTTCAATATAATATCTATAACCTTGTATTGTTGGAATCCTGCCGGCGGAAGTGTGAGGCTGGTAGATCAAATTTGCTTTTTCTAGTTTGTTAAGATCTATCCTGATAGTAGCAGGGCTGGTGTTCTCCAGATATTTATCCCTTATCAGTTTTGAAGATATTGGTTCGCAGGAACTCACATATTCATCAACCACATATTTTAATACTTGCTCTATGCGGATCTCATTTTTTTTCATCTATCTTCCCTCTTATTTTTTAGCACATTTAAACCACAACTGCTAACATGAGACAATTTAATCTCGAACATTCAGTTGTCAAATATTTTTTTAGCAGACATAAGAATGGAGTGCTAATAAATTTATAGAGTCACTGTTAACGGTTCTTTAGAGTTTGTATGCTAATAGTTTCATCTGCTAATATGTGAATTTATTGACATTCATTCTAAGATTCATGACAAATGTTTTATAAAAAAAAGGGGTGATTGCATGAATGGAATAATTTTTTTTAAGACGAAAAAATTGGATGTATTAAAGAAATTCTATCTTGAGGAAATAGGTTGTACAATCTGGTTAGAACAAGCAGATTGTTGTATCTTCAAATTTGGTAATATGCTGTTTGGCTTTTGTGATCGAGAAGTTATTGATAAGTGTGGAATGATAACCTTTTTTTACGAAACAAAACAAGAGGTTGATTTGATGTATTCGAAATTCTCATCAACTGCAGAAGATAAACCTAAGATGAATCCAGCATACAGAATCTATCATTTTTTTGCGAAAGATCCTGATGATAGAACTATTGAATTTCAATGGTTTGAAGAGAAGATGATTATTTAAAATAAATAAACCCCTCAAAATCTCCCCTTACGAAGGGGAGTTAAACGGAATAACTGATACATAAAGATGTTTGAAAAGTTGTTTAATTATTTTTTATCTTTCACAAATTTATCGAACCATTCTATCATTTCTGCCAGAACGTGCAGTCCAGATTTTCTAGCCCGATAACCATGACCTTCATAAGGTAAAATCACTAATTTTGCTGTCCCGCCATTTCCTTTTAAAGCCTGATAAAATCTCTTGGATTGCATTGGATAAGTTCCAGAGTTTGGGTCATCTTCACCATGAATAAGTAAAATTGGTTCTGAGATCTTTTCGGCATGGGCAAAGGGAGAAACTTCCATATAGAAATCTTTTGCTTTCCAGAATGTACGTCTTTCACTTTGAAATCCAAAGGGAGTGAGTGTTCTATTATAAGCTCCACTGCGTGCAATTCCAGCAGCACAAAGATCGCTATGAGCTAACACATTTGCAACCATAAAAGCACCATAACTATGACCTGTTATTCCCACCCTTTCAGGATCAATAACACCTTTATTATCCAGATATTTTATTGCAGCTTCTACGCTGTTTATGGTTTGCTCAATAAATGTTTCATTCACTGTTTCTGGGTTTCCAACAATGGGAATTGAAGCTTTGGTGAGAACAGCATATCCCTGCAAGGCAAAATAGCGCACAGAAGACCCACTAAATCTGTTGAATCTATTTGATGTAGTAGTTATCTGACTTGCTGTTGTGCTATCAGCGAACTCTTGCGGGTAGGCATTAATAACCAAAGGTAGCCTGTCTCCTTTTTTGTAGTCTGCTGGAAGGTAAAGTTCACCAGATAATGGAATGCCATCTTTACGTGTATAGGTTACCATCTCTTTTGTGAGTTTAGTAAGCTGTTGGAAGTTGTTCGGGTAACTTGTGATCTTTTTACGAATTCCGTTTTCAAGATCTACAAGAAAGTAGTTTGGAGGTGTATCCTGATCTTCACTTCTAATGATGATTTTATCTAGATTTTCATCAACAAAATTTTGAATTGTTTCATAATGATTGTTCTTACAGCGGAACAAGATCTCTTTTTCTTTTGTGATTAAATTTAGTTTAGCTAGAAATGGAAAATCACCTCCGGGAGATGACCCGATGTCATTCTTATAAAATACAAAATTATCATCTTTAACAAAAACAGCTTCGTTACGTTTGGTTTTTCTTTTAATTATTCTTCCTGGGTCATTATATTTATCACGAGTACTCAGATTATAGATCAATTCCGGTTTACTACCAATCTCAAATAACCAGCCTTTTCGCCATAGCTTGTCGCGATCATATTCATAATAGATAAACTCATCAATTTTTTCTGACCAATCAATACTAGAAAATCGGTGTTCTGTTCTGAATAGTTCTTCAGTAATATCAGATTTTGGAGAGTTTAATCGCATAATCTTATCACGATGATCAACAGCAATTTTTGGGTCACCTTCGTCTAAAGCTTCTACCCAGATCAGCGATGCATTTTTGAGTGGTTGCCACATAAATTTGCGTGGTCCTGTGTAAGTGCCACCAATTGGAACCTCATCTTGCAGAGGTCTGGAATGAAGCGTTTTAACAAACTTACCATCAAAGTTCCAAAGCTCAAATTCTTTTGGAAAACGATAATATGGAAGCATATAAGAATATGGTTGTTGTATTCGTTCGATATATAAATATTCGTTATCTGGAGAAGGTTTAACTTCATTGTATATTGCTGACTCTCCAATCTTTTTTATCTTCCCGCTTTTTGTATTTAACGAAACGATCTGTGATGTAAAATAATGATCAAAAAGAGCTTCATCATGTTTATTCTGCAGAAGATTTTGATAAGTGCGAGTTATGCTTTCTTTACCATAAGTTTCTTCAATAACCGGAGATTCCGGTACAACTGGTTTAGCCGGTTCATCTCCACGTTCATTCGGAATTATCTTCAGCAAAATATTCTCACTATCATTCATCCAGCAAATTATTCCATCATCTAAAATGTCGTTAACAAATAAGTTCGGATAGATCTTGCAATTACCACTCTTAAGATCGGCAATAAGTATTTGAACACCATTTTCTACTTCATTTAGTAAAGCAGCTTTTTTGTGGTTATTAGATACTAATATATTCCGGATCTTTGCATTTTTTGGTAACTGGATAGGAGTTCGTGAGATATTATTTAGTTCAAAAATATTTATTTTGTTAATTGGATAATTTTCTAATGAAGCATTTAATTTCTTGCTGAACTTTTCTCCTGCCAGTTTTAAGGACGGCTCTGCAAGTTGCTCTAAAGTTTGATGCAATTGGTAATTTATTTCCAGACCAAAAGTTTGATATGGAATAAATTGGATATATGGATTTCCTTGTGTATCATAAATTTCTATAATCTTTTCAGCAGGTAATTTATAACCGGATTCTGCATTTAGTGTCATAAGTACTCCCAATAATATGAAAATTATAACTATTTTATTCATGAATATTCTCCAATCATTTTTCAAAATCGAGGAAGCTAAATGAGTTGAGATTTGTCAAAAGATAAAATATTATTTTGTGGGGTTAATTCCTCTGAATAGACTGGGAATCCTTATAAAATTAAGCAAATGAGATTACATAGAAGAAAATATTTGCCTTTGAATTTGAATATTATTTTATCATTACAATAAAGAAGAACATTGAAAAAGGTAACAAACTATACTATGATTTTATCAAAGATAATTTTTATGTGCCTAAGATTGTACGAGAATATTTATCTAATGCACTTGATAACTTTGTTGTAAATAATGATATTAGAACATTCTCACCCGGAGATTTACCAACCATTACAGATGATGATGTTCCATTTTAAATCAGTTTCTTGTAAAATTAATTATAGAAAAAACCGTAACGGAAAACAAAATAAACATGACAAATTAAGATGAAACACTCTATGGTAAAACAATGTACATCGACGTTATACGTCGATGAAAGCAACGTGCAACGTTACAATACCAATCTAATTCCCTAGGATTCCCAGCAAGACACCAGCAGCAACGGCTGAACCAATAACACCTGCTACATTTGGTGCCATAGCATGCATTAATAGGAAATTACTCTTATCATATTTCTGACCCATCGTATGAACTACTCTGGCACTATCCGGCACAGCACTTACACCTGATGCACCTATCATTGGATTTAATTTTTCTTTAAGGAATAAGTTCATTAATTTTGCAAATAAAACTCCGGTAGCAGTGGCGATCATAAATGAAAATGCACCTAAGGCAAATATTTTTATAGAACTGGAAGTTAAAAAGCCTTTATTAACTCCATCTACAATTCTAACAGCTTGGGTAGAAGCACCCACGCAAAGTCCTAGAACTATTGTAATAATATCTATGAGAGCATTGGAAGCAGTTTTTGCCAGACGATCCGTAACTCCACTTTCTTTAAGTAAATTTCCAAAAAAGAGCATACCTAATAATGATGAAGCACCTGGAGCAATGAGAATAGTAACAAGAGCCCCAACTATAGGGAAGATTATTTTTTCACGTTTGGTTACAAGTCGAGGTGTTTTCATGCGGATAACACGTTCTTTTTTGGTTGTGAGAAGTTTAATGATTGGTGGCTGTATAACTGGTACCAGAGCCATATAAGAATATGCTGCAATGGCAATTGGACCCAAAAGATGAGGTGCAAGTTTGGTTGATAAGAAAATTGACGTTGGTCCGTCTGCTCCACCGATAATACCAATAGCACCTGATTCCATTACATTGAATCCCAATAAAATTGAGCCGATAAAAGTAGCAAAAATTCCAAACTGAGCAGCAGCACCAAGTAGAATCAATTTTGGATTTGCAATCAGGGTTGAAAAATCTGTCATTGCACCAATTCCAAGAAAAATAAGTGGTGGATAAAGACCGAATTTAACTCCGAAGTATAATTGCTGCATCACAGAGCCATCGGCGTAAACACCATAAGCTTCAGTTCCTGGGAGGTTACCTAAAATTACGCCAAAACCTATTGGAACAAGCAGCAAAGGTTCATAATCTTTGGCAATTCCCAGATAGATGAATAATCCTCCAACAACCATCATAATGAGGTATGGAAGTTGGATCTGGGCTAAGCCTGTTGTATTAAAAAAATTAACTAATTCTGCCATTACTCTAAGCTCCTACCTCAATTAAAACTTCACCTTCCTGCACAGATGCACCTTCTTTTGCACTTATTTTTTTAATAATTCCAGATGTTGTTGAAGCGATCTCAGATTCCATTTTCATTGCTTCCAGTATAAGTACAGGATCACCAGCATTCACACTATCACCTTCATTAACCAGAATTCTTAAAACTAAACCAGGGATGGGAGCAAGTACAGATCCAGCAGTAGTAACAACTGGCTTAGAAGAAGTTTTCACTACCTCAAGTACGGGTTGAGTTTTCTCCGAACGTACAATTTCTTTTTTTCTTCGTTCAGCATGTTCCAAGTTTATTTCATAATCTATTCCATTGATTTCAACTATAACTTGATCACTTTTATATTTCTTGATCCTGGCATCATATTTTTCACCGTTAATGCTCATTTTATATGTTTTCATCTTCTACCTCGTCTATCTTCAAAAATTCTATTTTCTATCATGCCGGCAGCTTTCCACATGCTGCTAGTTTGTCTCTTCCAAGTTAGGTCGATTTTGTCCTTTTCCTCTGCATCATGCAGGAACATAGCGGTTATTGCAGCCACAACTCCATTACTGTTTAGGTGTTTTTGGGGTGCGGTTACAGTTCCTACGGAAGTTACAATATTAACGTTCTTCTTAGGTTTACCTATATATTTTAATAAGCTTATAATAAAACCAGCAAGCAAAAGGCTTGTAAACACAATTCCCATTCCTACCAGAGTAATTCCAGTATAAAAAGATTTTTTATTTGTTTCATATTCAGCCAGGGCATTATTTACATCTTCACTGGAAACACCAATTTCCTGTAAGCTGAGATTATATTTTGTTTGATCTTCCAGTTTGAGATATTGTGCTATCTTTTTTACCGGTATATTTGTTTGAGTGGAAACTTCTATTAAGGTTGTAGAAGGTGTGAAATTAATTGTTTCTTCCGCAAAACATAAAACAGCGAAAACCATAATAAATAGGACTATAAATTTTTTCATAGCTCTTCCTAAAGAGGGATATTTCCGTGTTTTTTTGGTGGGTTAGAAACACGCTTTGTAGCCAGCATTTCTAATGAACGAATTATGCGGAAACGTGTTTGAGCTGGTTCTATAATGTCATCTATGTAGCCTTTTTTAGCTGCAACGTAAGGATTCGCAAATTTATCTCTATATTCTTCTTCTTTCTTGGCTGCCACTTTTGCGGGATCATCTGCTTCATTTACTTCTTTGCGGAAGACTATTTCAACAGCTCCTTTAGGTCCCATCACAGCGATCTCGGCAGTTGGCCAGGCATATACAATGTCTGCTCCCATACTGCTTGAGTTCATCACACAATAGGCGCCGCCATATGCTTTACGGATGATAATGGTAATTTTGGGAACAGTAGCTTCTGCAAAGGCATAAAGGAGTTTCGCACCATGACGGATTATCCCATTTTGTTCTTGATTACTTCCAGGAAGGAAACCGGGAACATCTTCCAATACAACAAGAGGAATATTGAAAGCATCGCAAAAACGGATAAATCGTGCAGCTTTAACAGAAGCATTTATATCTAATACACCTGCTAATACTTTGGGCTGGTTGGCAATAATTCCAACACTGTTTCCGTTCATTCTAGCAAAGCCTACAACAATATTCTGAGCGTAATTTCTAGAAGTTTCTAAAAAATCACCATTATCTACAAGGCAGTTGATAACATCAAGAATATCGTAAGGTTTATGAGCATTAGCGGGGATTACAGAATTAAGCTCTTCGCAGTAACGATCTATTGAATCATTAGGTGCAATGTAAGGAGGAGTTTCCATATTATTAGAAGGAAGATAGCTAATTAATTTTTGTATCAGCAGTAAAGTTTCTTCTTCATTATCACTAACATAATGGGCAACACCACTTTTGGTTACATGCATCATTGCACCGCCAAGCTGCTCAGTTGTTACATCTTCATTCAAAACAGTTTTTACAACTTTAGGTCCGGTAACGAACATATAGCTAGTTTCTTTATTCATAAAAATAAAATCTGTGATAGCTGGAGAGTAGACAGCTCCACCGGCGCAGGGACCCATTATAGCTGTTATCTGAGGGATAACACCAGAGGCTTTTACATTACGCAAGAAGATCTCTGCATATCCTGCCAGCGCATCTACACCTTCTTGAACTCTGGCACCACCACTATCATTAAGTCCAATAACAGGTGCTCCAACCTTCATTGCCATATCCATTACTTTACAGATCTTTTGCGCATGAGTTTTAGAAAGTGAACCACCAGTAACTGTAAAATCCTGTGCATAAAGATATATAATTTTTCCAGCAACAGTTGCGTAGCCAGTAACTACACCATCACCCATGATCTTGTTTTTTTTATCCATATCAAAATCGGTACAACTATGTTCGATGAACATATCAAATTCTTCAAAACTATCTTCATCAACAAGTATTCTGATTCTTTCACGAGCGGTAAATTTACCTTTGGAATGTTGTGCTTCTATACGTTCTTCTCCGCCACCAAGTTTTGCCTGCTCACGTTTTTTTCGGAGTTCAGAAATTTTCTCTTCTATCATCATCCTCTCCAATATCCTTTTACATCAATTTTTTTAACCGACTTATTTTTTATGTGATAGAAGTCAATATTATTATAGTAAGCACTAAAAAGCCTATAATTTAGATAGTAAAATTACACTATATTATTAAAGATAGTTAAATATTTATTATTCTTGTACAGTCTATACTCAATTAAAAACTATATTATATGCTCAAAAATTTACGGTATGAAGGACAATGATTATGGTTTTGATTAAAGATAAACTGCCAAAATTTAAAGATATGAACCTGAATATATTTACTCTAAGTTTTAAAGGCAGATTAGAACAGGATTTCATTACCGATTATTATGAAAAATCAATTTATCAAGTTCGAATTTCTTTCTTCCTGGCTGTTTTACTTTATGGTTTTTTCGGCTTACTCGATATTCATCTTGCAATTGAGTTGAGAAACATGATGTGGTTGATCAGGTTTTCTGTAATTGTACCGATCGGGTTATTGGTTCTTGTAACTTCTTATTCAATCAATTTTGATAGATACCGTGATCTTACAATGTCATTTACAATGATCTTGTTTAGTATTGGAATTTTGTTAATGACCATTATCACACCAAAGCCGGTAGATTTTGCCCACTACGCAAAATTGATGGGAAAATGCTTTTCTCAGAAAATTTTCTTTTCCAATTATTTTGGTATCTATCAGGAAAATTTCAGAGAAAAAAATGCAAAGGAGTGTTAGATATGCGGAAGAAATATACGTCCGAATTTAAAGCAAAAGTAGCTTTAGAGGCAGTAAAAGGAGAAATGACATTGTCAGAACTATCACAAAAGTATGAAGTTCATCCTAATATGATAGCAAACTGGAAATCTCGATTTCTTAAGGAAGTGCCTAGAATATTTTCAGATAAGCGTCTCAAGGATAACAAGAGCAAAGAGGTGCAAGTTGATGATCTCTACAAGCAAATCGGAGTACTTCAGGTGGAGAAGGAGTTTTTGCGAAAAAAGTACAAACAAATCTTCGGGAAAGAACCGGACTTGTAGAATGTGATAATGAGACCTTATCAATCAGTCGGCAATGTGAATTATTGAGTGTAAATCGAAGCAGTGTGTATTACCAAAAAGTAGAGAAGAATGATGAAAAAGAGTTGGAAGAAGCGATCATGATCTATCTAAAACGGCCATTTTATGGTTATCGACGCATAGCGGAAGAATTGAAGCGAAATGATCATCAGGTCAATCGCAAACGAGTTCGGCGTATAATGCATAATCTAAACATCCGAGCAATTTATCCTAAGCTGAATCTCAGTATTCCCAATAAGCAGCATAAGAAATATCCCTATCTTCTTTCAGGCATGCGGATCGATCATGTGAACCAGGTCTGGGCTTCCGATATCACTTATCTTCGTCTAAAGCGCGGAGTTGTTTCTTGGTACTTACTTCGGTTGATGGAATTGACCCATTATTTTGCTGCGCAGAATTTGGCGAATCTCCAGTCGTCCTACGGACTCCTTCCAATTCGCCAAATTCAAATAATCTTTTCTTCGTTTTCTCCATTTTTCACCTTTCTTTTTCAACACCATTTTAGTGTAGAAAAGTGTCCAGCGTCATCTTGGCACAGAGGGGTTTTAGTCTAAGCAAGATAGAACAGATAACATCGATTATTCAAAAAGCTTTACAACAAAACTACTAAAACAATATTTGGATCGTTTACAATGTGAATAGAATGTATCTGCCTTGAATATAAACCGGAGGGCTCTAGTGGAAAAGCTAATTAAATTCTTTAAAGTACATCATGGTTATTCAAGAATGAAGGATCTGCGTAATGCAGGTATTCACACTAGAGATATTGCCAAAGCAATGGACATGAAAATAATCGAAAAGATTAATCCGGGTCTTTATAAGCTGATAGATTATTCTTGGGATGAGTATCTTAGTTTTCTTGATGTAGCTAATGCTAAAAAAAATGCAGTAATTTGTCTTATTTCCGCACTGGAATTTCATCAGCTATCAACTGTTAATCCCCCTGTTATTTCTATTGCTGTTCCTCACAACACAGATAAATTCAGTATGAAATATCCTCCGGTTAAAGTTTATTATTATCAAGATACATTTTATGAGCTTGGAATTGAAGAGATAAAAACAAAGACGGGTTCCTTTAAAATTTATAACGCAGAAAAAACCATTTGCGATATGTTCCGTTATCGCAATAAACTGGGAGAAGATCTTGCTCTGGAAGGACTGAGGAATTACCTCAGGCGTAAAGATGCAAATCTAGCCAAACTTAGAAAATATGCAATTAAATGTCAGGTAAAGACAGTTCTGCTTCCATATCTAAAAGCGATGGTGGTAAAGTGAAAAAGCTTATAAAGAATGTTGAAGCATCCGTGAGAGCCAGACTACTAAAAATAGCCAAAGATTCTAACCGTAATTTTAATGCAGTTTTGCTACAATACTTTCAGGAGAGGCTACTCTACCGGCTTTCAATTTCTATATTTAAATATAATTTCATATTAAAGGGTGCTCTTCTTTATCTTGCTTTTGATATATCACGTATCAGACCTACTAAGGATATTGATTTCTTAGGAATTAATACTCCAAATTCTGAAAAAAAGGTATTAGATATGTTTCGAGAAGTTATTCTCATAGAAGAAAAAGATGGTGTAAAATTCGATGCAGACTCACTTGAATCTGAATTGATAAAAGAAGATGCAGATTATCAGGGCATCAGGATTTATTGTATTGCCTATCTTGGAAAAATAAAGAGAAGAATGCATTTTGATATTGGCTTTGGAGATAAGATCTTTCCCGCTCCTATTTCATTGGATTTTCCGGTTCTGCTGGCAAATTCTTCGATTCCAAAATTGAAGGGATATACTCCGGAATCTGCCATTGCAGAAAAATTTGAAGCAATTGTTAAGTTAAATTATGCTACAAGTGGGATGAAAGATTTCTATGATATTTACTTCATGGTTCGCAATTGTAAATTTGATCTTAGCATATTGAAAAAAGCTATTGAAACTACATTTAAAAATCGTGAAACCGATCTTTCCTCTCGGACAATCATCTACACAGAAGACTTTATGAATGATGCAACAAATCAGATTCAATGGAAAGCATTTTTATTAAGGATGGATTTAAACACGGACATAACATTTGAAGCTTGCATAATAATTATCAGAGATTTTATCGAAGCTGTATTATGATATTCAGAATCAATGGAACAATAATCAGCGTGATATTGAAAAAAAGACAGAGAGGATAATTATGAAAACTATTACTAAAGAAGAGATTCAAAAATTAATAGCAGATAAGCAGGAGTTTGTACTGCTTAATGCCCTACGTCCGGATAGTTTTGCTAAAGTTCATATTCCAGATTCGGTAAATATTCCTATTCGTTTAGAAGGATTCGATGAAAATGTAGGGGAGCTTATCCCCAATAAAGAACAGATGGTAATTACCTATTGTACAAATCCAGACTGAACATCTTCTTCAGATGCAGCCGGTCGGCTGGATGAGTTAGGTTACAAAAACGTTTATGATTATGAGGGTGGATTACAGGATTGGTTAAAAGCCAGGTTACCTGTTGTTAGGGGATAGGTTCAGGGCCTCCGTAAATACCGTTTTATTGTAAGGGTCAGGCATGCCTAGCCCCTACAATAAAACCATGAGAATGTATAATGAACCGCAAAGCAAACAGATACAAAGATTATAAATATTCATCACAAGGTTATTATTTCGTTACGATTTGCACCAAAGATCGTTTGTGTTATTTCGGTAAGACAAAAGATGGTAAAATGATTTTGAATAAATACGGTGAGATCGCAGGGGAATGTTGGTTAGAAATCCCGGAACATTTTTCGAATATAAGAATTGATGAATTTGTGGTTATGCCCAATCATTTTCATGGGATAATTATTATAGATGATTTTGTAGGGAACAGGCATGCCTGTTCCCTACAAAATACAAACGTAAATCGGTCTGCCTGTTCCCAACAAAATGGCAACGATAACAGGCGTGCCAATTATCTACAGAATGTAAACGAAAATGAAAACGAAAACCGGCAACATCAAAAATTACCAGTTGTCATCGGTTCGTTCAAATCTGCCGTTTCCAAATTAATACATCGCAAATATGATAATAATTTTCAATGGCAAAAATCCTATTATGATCACATAATTCGTAATGAATCGTCGTTAAATAAAATTAAGGAATACATTAGGAAAAATCCACAAAGTTGGGATACAGATAAGAATAATTTGTTGTTTCGCAGTTTATGATTAATTGATTCTTCCTTAAGAGAACAACGTGCAAGATTCGTCAGAATGACGGTTAGTTTCTTTTATTCCCCTCTCCTCTGGAGACGTTTAGGGAGAGGCGTTATCTAGGAGAAACCTCTACTTTCCCTGATCTTTTAAGTGAAGCCAGGTGGAAAGTGAGAGCTAAGATAATTAGTGCGCAGAATATTGGGATAGTATAAGATAGTTTTAAATTATAGTCACCTAATCCACCCATAGCTCCTGCAATTAGCATATTTCCCATACTGGCAAAGGCAAACACCATTCCATTAAAAAGTCCAACTTCTCGTGGTGGTAATTTTTGTGCTGAGTATTTTTGCATCAGTGGGAAAGTGGGAGCCATAGCAGCAGCCAGCAGAACAAAGAATACGGGTTTATTCGTGAGTAGAAGCAAAACCAGAAAACAGATAGCAAGAGTGCTGCTAATTTTTACAGAGTTCAATTTTCCCAGGGGCTTTTCTAAAAATTGTATCATTAATCTGGATGCCGTAAAAATAATCCAATAGAAGCTAAGCAGCATCGATGCAGATTGAGCTGAATGTCCCATCGCATCACTTAAAAGGTTACCGCTCCACATCACAATTCCCTGCTCGCTTCCGGCTTGGAATACTATGATAATGAGTACTGGCAGAATAAAGCTTTTGCGTATAATCCCGAATGCTTCTTTAACTTTTATGTTATCATATTTTCTGTTCTCTATCAAACTGGAAGTAGCTACAAAACCGATAAAACCAAGGAAAACTACAATAAGAAAATAGTAAATGTAGCGGTAGCTGAGGTTATGTGTAAGTAGGAAGCTGATGATAGCTGGGGAAATTATGCCACCGATGCCGAAAAAAGCATGGAACACACCGTAGTTTTGATATTTAAGTTTAATGTGAGCGAATATGGTAGATGTATTGGTAAGCCCGAATGCTGTGGAAATTCCAATAAGCGTGATGCCAAATAGGAAGAGATAAATATTGCTGGAAAAAGCCAGGATAACACAGGCAACTAAACTTATAAACAGGAAGTAGAGATTTAATCTTTTCAACCCCAACCGAGCTGATACAGAAGCGATAATTATATTGGTTATAAATCCGCCAATTGTACTAAGAATGGGAATTATTGCAGATTGGGCAATAGAGAGATTGTACTCTTTCTGAAAGGTAGTAATGAGCGCAGGAATTGATACAGCTGCCATAGAGAGAGCTATCATTTGCGCCAATATTAATACTCTTATTTTTTTATCTTTATCCATAATTTATTTGAAGTTTTTTAAATGCTTAGTAGAGTCAATGGAAAAAATTGTAAGCTATAAGTTGATAATTCACAAAAGAGTTGATTTTTTATTTGCGATTAATATTAATTGACTTTAATTTAATACTTTAAGATTTTTATTTAAGATTTGTGACATTATTCGGAAAAGTCGTTTTATTGTAGGTGACAGGCATGCCCGTCCACTACAATAAAACTATGAGAATGTATAATGAACCGTAAAGCAAATAGATACAAAACGTATAATTATTCCTCGTCAGGTTATTATTTCGTTACGATTTGTACCAAAGACCGGTTATCGTTTTTCGGTAAAATAGAAGATGGCAAAATGATCTTGAATGAATGTGGTAAGATTGTAAGGGAAAGATGGTTGTGGTTACAAGATCAATACAATTACATCAAATATGGTGAACATGCAATAATGCCGAATCATTTCCATGGTATTTTGATTATTGATACAGTAGGGACAGGTCGTGACCTGTCTTTTAATCCGTCCAATAATAATGGATTAGATCATGCCCCAAAGGGTAATAATATTATTCGGACAGGTCGCGACCTGTCCCTACAAAAGATAAAACCATTATCCGAATTGATTGGTGCATTTAAAGCCACATCTTCTAAATTGATACACCAAACAGGATTGAATGAATTCCGTTGGCAGCGTTCATTTTACGATCACATAATTCGTAATGAATCATCGTTAAATAATATTCGGGATTACATTATAAAGAATTCGTTAAATTGGGATACAGATAAGAATAATTTGCAATTTAATCCTTAAGTCAATTCAGAAAACATGTGCTAGTTTTGTTTGGTCTATTCTTCCTATGGATTTATGCGCCGTGCGGAATCCGGAGTGCTGTAGACTCTTCTTGATAATGCCTTTGTGAGAGTTCTTCAGAGAGACAGCAACATTGTTTTCTTGAGTAAAAGAATTTTCTACAAGTCATTCTTCCTGTGGAGAGCAACGAGAAAGATTCGTCAGGATGACGATTGGGTAGAGAATAGTGTAAAAGGCTCCTTAATGGTAATGCTTGCTAATTAAGTTTTCTAGATAACGAGACTTGATCTGCTGGCTGGCTAATATTTGTTTAATTGGTGGCATTTTTAGAATAACACCCAACACACCTGCCAGAGCTCGATGACTCCATAATACTTGGTTATCAAAGATTAGATTTTGCAGTTTCCCGCGTTCAATTGCCATCACCACTGCTCTGTGTACTCCATTTAATGGAGTAAGAACTCTTTTATCTCGGGGTTTAAGGATAATACTTTGTTTCGAACATGCTCTCACGCAAACAGCACATCCCAGACAAAGATCTTCATCCACTTTTGCAATTTTTTTATTTGGATTATCAGTGTCGTTAGCAGAAATAAGTGTCATTGCTTCAACCGGGCAAACACTAACACATTTTCCGCAGCCGTTACAAATTTCTGTATTGATGGAAGGAAGAAAGTTTGTGGTGTGGATGGGATTCAATATCGCAAATCGTCTGGCAGTTATCATTGCTTCGCAGCAGCATCCACAACAATTGCAAATGAAACTAACATTATTTCTGGCATTTTCACCAAATTGTACAAGGTTGTGTTCATAAGCTATCTGTAATAGATCCAAGCACTCAACCTCATCAATTTTACGAGCAACTTCATGTCTGGTTAAAGAGTCTGCAACGTTATTAAAAGTCATACAAATATCTTGAGGAGCATCACAAGCTTTTCCGATATGTTCCATTTTGTGACGGCAATAACAGATCCCAACACCGATATGAGTAGCAGTTTTTATAACTTCTGTTGCACGTTCGTAATCTAAAACATAGAGAGCGTTTTCATTGGAAAGTGCTGGTTCCTGCACGAAGGTTCGTCCTAGCTGAGTTTCTCCTCTGGTAAATAATTCGCGGATAAAATCTTCTTCCACATTCAAATATTCATAAAATAGTTCAGCCAGCACCTTCTGATCGATATCATTCCTAAGACGCATCATTGAGAATTCAAAGAAGCCTGCCATGGGCGGAGGAAGCGTATAAACCGTTTCTCCATTTTGTTCAATGTCAACCAGGATAGCACGATCTGCTAAGGTATCCAAAATCTTTTTTGTATTGGTGATATCCATTTTCCAGATACGACTGGCTTTTTTTGCAGTAAAAGGTTTTATAGGCATCAATGAAACAAGTTCAGCTTCCTTTTGGCTGAATAACATTTTAAGTATTTTAAATAAAAGTTCAGAAGGAGGTGCTCCTTGAGGAAAGCGGTTTAACCTCTGGGTTAGTTTATCGTAACTTGATCTTATTGTATTATGAGCCATAATTTTATTATGAGGTCTTTATCGGGGGAATGCTGCAGCATTTTTCTTTATCCATTCTTCAGCTGCTTCTTTGCCGTTAAGAATTCTGCCCTCTTTTTTTAATATTTCTCTTTTATAATGTTCAATATGGCAAATTTGCTCTA
>Ga0307987_1000287_pt1 | contig 30405 bp, 22 predicted proteins | sample EllFjometagen181_FD_203157 | JGI IMG/M metagenome (GOLD analysis project Ga0307987, IMG submission 203157) | Marine microbial communities from Ellis Fjord, Antarctic Ocean - #181 | ecosystem: Environmental > Aquatic > Marine > Unclassified | place: Southern Ocean | collected 2014-10-08 | reverse complement strand
CCTCGCCGCCGGTGTCGGTGCCCCAGTCGGGACAGAAGTCGAAGACGTCCCAGGCCTCCCCGTCGTCGCAGACGTATTGGGGAGGGAGGCTCTGGTTGATGCTGTGCGTGTGGCATCCGTCGCCGAAGGCGGCTTCGCAGGCCTGCAGGTCGCAGGGGTCCGGTTCGCCGGTGGCGGTGGTCATGACGATGGTTTCGCAGTCTTTGAATGTGACCGTGTCTTCGCAGGCTGTGGCGAGGCACAGGCAGATCGCCAGAAGGCTGGTTCGAGTCATAGTGGGCTCCCCTCGGTTGTTGGTGATGTCATGGTAGCAGTTTGGTTCGAGGGTGTCGTGAGTTGTCTCCGACCTGCCGAGACGGGAAGGCGTCTCGCACGGCGGGGACGCTGCCCCAAGCTCCCCTGAACCCTGTGTCGTTCAGGCCTGGTCGTCGGTGCGGTCGAAGGCCCGCTCGAAGTCGCGCTGCCGGGTCACGAAGGCATCGACAACCACGGGATCGAACTGGCTCCCACGATCTTCGACGATGATCTCGAAGGCCGCCTGGTGGGGCATTGGCTCCTTGTAGGGCCGGCGCATGCGCAGGGCGTCGTAGACATCACCGACCGCCATGATGCGCGCGCTGATGGGGATCTGCTCACCTTCGAAGCCTCCGGGGTATCCGGAGCCGTCCCAGCGCTCGTGGTGGTAACGGGCGATCGCCTCGCCCAACACCAGTAGCCTGTTGTTCGGATAGTCATCGAGGACGCGCTGGAGGGTCTGGGCACCCAGCAGTGTGTGTTGTTCCATCCGAACGCGCTCGCTCGGTGTGAGGGGCCCGGGCTTGAGCAGGATGGCATCGGGGATCGCGACCTTGCCGATGTCGTGTAGGGCGCTCGCCTGGGAGAGATCCTCTACGAAGCCGGTGTCGATGATCTCAGGAGAGACCCCCGCTTCACGGAGCTGATCTCCCAGGATTCGGCAGTACCGCTGTACCCGCAGAATGTGCTGACCGGTGTCGTCGTCACGGGATTCGGCCAGTCGCGCCAGCGCGATGATGGTGGCCTGCTGGGCGTCCGAGATCGTCGCGACCTGCTCAGCGACTTTTTCCTCGAGGGCCCGGTTGTGAACGGTCAACTGCCCTTGTAGCTGGTGGATACGCAGGTGAGTCTCGAGCCTGGCGATCACCTCCTCCACCTGGAACGGTTTGGTGATGTAGTCCACACCCCCGACCGCGAACGCCCTGGCTTTGGACTCGACATCCGCGATGCCGCTGAGGAAGATCACTGGAATTTCGGCGGTTCTGGGGTCGGCTGCGAGCCGTTCCTGAGTGGCCCAGCCGTCCATCCCGGGCATCTTGATGTCGAGCACGATCACCTGGGGCAGAACCCTCTTCAATGCGCGCAGGGCGGTAGGACCGCTCGTGAACGGTAACACCTTGAAACCACGGCCTTGGAGCAAGCGCTCCAACAGCCTGAGGTTGCGAGTTTGGTCATCGATGACCATCACGCAGGGTTGCGGTGGCTGGGTTCTCTCTGGCCTCATGTCGTCTCCCGCGTTCAGGGCGTGGTCGTGCCTGTGCGCTCCAGAATCTTCAGAATTCCGTCGTAGTCGTAGCGGTCGATCCGGGACCCGATTTCAGCTGCAAGGGTAGGGGACATGGCGGCGAGCGGGCCATCGCACAGCGCCCGCAACTGTGCGGTGTCCCCCACCTCTGCCGCTCGCTCTATGGATACCCTCAGCTCATCAGGAACGGGGGGGAGGACGCTGGTCACTGCGGAGGGTGTGGAAACGCTGCTCATGTCGGGCTTGGTCTCGAGCGGCTCTGCTTCTCTGAGTGGCATGACACGCGCGAGCATCGAGAGCAGGCCGGCCTTGTCGAAAGGCTTTGGCAGATAGTGGGTTGGGCCACGGATCTGGTCGACGAGCTCGGCATACGTCGCGTTGCCCGACATGAACACCACGGGGAGACCGGGTGCTCGCTCTCGTACACGCGACGCGAGCTCTGGCCCGCCGATCCCTGGCATCATCACATCGGTCAGCAGCAAGGAGATGCTGGTCTCGTGGGCTTCGAAGAGCGAGAGGGCGCTAGCACCGTCTGCCGCCGACAGCACCTGGACGTCCCAGCCACGGAGCATACGCTCGACCGCCGTGCGGATCTCCCGTTGGTCGTCCACCAGCAGCAAGGTGCCCGTTCGGGGGGATAGGCGCGGGGCCTCGCTGGGGCTGGGCTGTTCCGCGACAGCACGCTCCGTATGAGGCAGGAGGATCTCGACCGTGGTGCCGACCCCTTCGGTGCTGTAGAGCTGAACCGTGCCTCCTAGCTGTTTGGCCAGGCCCTGCACTGCTGCGAGCCCCATCCCGCGGCCTTCGACTTCTCCCTTGGTGGTGAAGAATGGCTCGAAGGCCCCGCACGCAACGTCGGGTGGCATGCCGGTCCCATGGTCCTGAACCCTGATGACCACCAGTGGCGTGCTGGGATAGGCCACCTGAACCTTGCGGTCTGTGTGGGGAGGAACGCTCCGCGCGACCCGAAGGTGGATCACGCTGCTGGGCGCGCTGGCTTCCCCGGCGTTGGTGATCAGAGCCTGCACCATCGCAGCCAAGCTGGTCGGCTCGGCGCTCACGGCCACGGGGTGGTCGGAGAGCGTGGTCTCCAGCATCACACCTGGCGGCAACGCGAGCTGCCATTGAGCATGGTGTGCGTCGATGAGCTCGTTCGGGTCCGTGTGGGTCTGGGCCACGCGGCTGCGCTGCCCCGAGGCCAGGAGCTTCTCGGTGAGCTCCGCGGCCTGGTTGCAGGCGAGTTGGATCTGGGCGATATCGGCGGCCAGTAGGCTGTCCGGTGCCAGCTCGGTGGAGACCAGCTCCGCATAGGTCCCGATGACGGTCAGCAGGTTGTTGAACTCGTGCGCCACACCACTGCCGAGACGCCCTACAGCCTCGACCCTGCGTGCACCCTCGAGTTCTCGCTCGAGCCTGTCCTGAGATTCACGGTCTCGGAGCTGGCGTGTGATGTCGCGCGCGATGAACACTGCGCCCGCGAAGGCGCCGTGCTTGTCGATGGTGGGGTCGATGCTGACAGAGAAGCTTTGGTCCCGCTGCTCGATGTCGCAGGTTTGCCGTTCGAGGCTGTCCCTCGAGCGCATCACCATTGTTTCTGCGGCCTCAACACTGTCGCACCCCTCGAACGCCCAGCAGTACTCCCCGACAGCCTCCGCAGGAGGAAGCACAAACATGTCTCCAGCTGCGAGGTTGCACCGCTGGATGCGCAGGTCTGGACCGACCACCCAGATGGCGTCCCGGGCCGCGTCGAAGGTGGCCTGCCAGGTTTGCGCCGCTTGCTCGAGCCGCGCCTGTGATCGACGCTCCTGGTGCGCTGTGCGCCGGCGGGTGCGGGCTAACCACCATGCGGCGAGGAAGAGCCCCCCCCAGCCGAGCAGGCCGATAGCGAGGTGGGCCAGCAGCATAGTGGTCTGCTGGTGCTTTTGGGCGTGGAGATAGCGGCTCGAGGGAGCGGACACGCTGATTCCGCCACGGATGTCGCCCACCGCGTAGTCCTGGTGGCCGTGACACTTCAAGCATCCGGGCACCACGACGAATGGCTTCATGAAGCGCAGCGCCGGCTCGCCATCCATCTCCTCGACGGAGATCACCTCATCGGTCCCTCGCTCGAAGGCCTGCAGCGCCTCGGCTTCCCAGGGGTCCGGCGCGTTGCCCGGTCGGAGGGGATCGAGGCTCGTGATGTGGCCCCGGAGACCATAAAGTTCCCAACCCAGCTCATGCACCTGTCGTGTCATGTAGGCGGGGTTGATCAGCGTGAGCGCGCGTCCGTTGGTGGTGACGATGTCGCGCTCGGGAAGGTGGGCCAGGTATGGGTTGGGGGGGGTGGTCTCGGTGACGGGCGCGTACACGCCGCCGTGCATGGTCACCCATTTGCGGTAGATCGAGTCCTTCTCGAAGGATGAGCGCAGGTCTTGACGGGCCAGCGCGTCCAGAGAGCGTTCGATCTCGTGGCGGTTCCAGGCCGCCGACAGCCCCACGCAGATCGTCCAGGCCAACCCGATGAGCAGGAACACTATGTGCCGGTGACCAAAGAGTTTCAAGGTGTTGCGCCCCTATCGGATCCGCCTTGACGCACGGCACCATCTCTGAGCCAGGCAGATACTTGTTCATAGGCGTACCGCTCGATCATGTCCGCCAGCTGGTCTGCGATGTGGGGGTCCAAGCACCGCACCTCCAGCTCGATGAGCGAGCGCAGAGCGGCGGCGTCCCCTCTCTCCGTGAGGTCGAGCAACCTCTGCGTCAGCGACGGCGGGAGGGGGGGCGCAGGTACGGTGCCACCGGAGTTTTCATCGAGGGAGGGTCGATCTTCGAGCTGCAGGTCTTTCTCTCGGCCAAGCGCCTGCCGGACCAAACCGAGCAGGTCCTTTCGTTCGAAGGGCTTGGGCAGGAAGTGTGTGCTGGGCTCCAGCTGGCCGTGCTGGGCGATCGCATCATCGGCGTAGCCGGACATGTAGAGCACCTGCAGGTCCGGGAAACGTTCCTGGAGTTGGCCGGCCAGCTCGAAGCCGTTCATCTTGGGCATGACCACGTCGGTGAGCAGCAGATCCGGAGGGACCTCGAGCAGGGAGCTGACGCGGATGGCTTCCTCTGGGTCAGCTGCGGACAAGACGAGGTAGCCGGCAGCGTCCAGGACGCGTTCACACAATCGGCGCAGCTGTCCCTCGTCTTCAACCAGCAGGATGGTCTCGGACCCCGTCTTGGTCGAGGCGGGTTCGTGAACGACTTCAGAGACGTCGCCTGGGTGGTTCGAGCGGTTGAGGTAGACCTCGATTGTGGTGCCAACGCCATCCTCACTTCGCACACTCAGCCCTCCCCCACTCTGCTTGACGAAGCCGTAGACCGTCGCGAGGCCCAGCCCTGTGCCCTCGCCTGCTTGCTTGGTGGTGAAGAAGGGTTCGAAGATCCGTTGGCGGACCTCGGGCCGCATTCCGCAGCCGGTGTCCGACACCGCGACCATCACGTAGCTCCCAGTGGGCGCGGGTATGGGTGAGCACGCGCAGGATTCATCGAACTGGACGTCTGCGGTTTGGATGGTCAAGGTGCCGTCGGTGGGCATGGCGTCACGGGCGTTGACCACCAGGTTCATCAGCAGCTGTTCCAAGCCACCGCGGTCGGCGAAGATCGACCCCAGGGGCTCGGCGAGGCGGGTCCGCAGCTCGATGTTCTCACCGATCACGCGCCTGAGCATACGCTCGAGGTTCTCGACGACGGCGTTGAGGTCGAGCACAGTGGGCTTCACTGGCTGCCTCCGGCTGAAGGTGAGCAGCTGGCGCGTGAGCGCCGCAGCGCGGTCGCTGGCGTCCAGGATCTCCTGCATGTCCTCACGGCATTGGCTGTTCGGTGGGAGATCGTCCATCACCAGCTCGCCGTAGTTGCCGATGACCGCCAGCATGTTGTTGAAGTCGTGCGCCACTCCACCAGCCAGCCGGCCGATGGACTCGAGCCGTTGCGCCTGCTGTAGCTGGTCGTCCAGCCTCGATCTGGCCTCGTCAGCGCGCTGGCGGGCGACGACCTCGCCGATCACACGGGCAGCGGTGTGACATCGCTTGCGGGCTGTCTCGAGGATGAACTCCGGACGTGGTTTGTACTGTTTTCCGATGCTCTGCAGCTCTTCGAGCTCGAGGCCGAAGCGGCGAGAGAGTGCGCCGAGCTCGTCAGGGTCGGTGGGTGGGTTGCCGTAGCCGATGTTCAGGGCGCCGATGATCTCATCGCCTGCGCGAATAGGCACCGCATAGAGCCGGACGCCACCCACGCAGCGGATGTCGGTGGGTTCGCCCGTGCGGATGGCGGCCTGTGCCGAGTGGCGCCAGCAAGACTCGTGGCAGGACCACGCGCCAGAGGCGAGGGCTTCTGCGATGTTGTCGGTCCCGCAGCGGGCGAAGGAGGCCTCGAAGAGCCGCCTGCACCAGGCCGAGGTGGCACGCCCCAGGGCATAGTCACCATCGACTTCGTAGATGGCCACAGAGGTGTCCAGCAAGGCCATCAGGTCGTCGGCGATGGTGTTGAGCAGCGCAGAACCCACGGTGTCCAGGATCTGCCGCGTGCGGTTGGTGGCGGTGACATCGGGGGGCGCCGGTGCTGCGTCCCTACCGTGGCCGTGGGCGTGTTCCGACTCTTTCTCCATCAGCCAGTCGAAGCGCAGCAGCTCCGCCTCGATGTGCCGCAGCTCCGTGATGTCCGGAAACGCCACGATGCCGGCGACGACATGATCCCGTTCGTCTACGAGGGGCGCAGCGTGCGCCAGCACTCTGTGCTCTCCGTCGTCTCGACGTATCAGGAGCTCGACTCCTTGGGTCGTCTCTCTGCGTTCGATCGCACGGGTGAGCGGCAGGTCCTCGACTCGGCAGGGGGTGCCATCGGTGTGGAACGTGGGCCAGAAGGTGCGTTGCTGTCCGAGCGGGATCGCGGCGGATTCGTCCGCCGGCACCGCCATGAGCTCGAGCGCGGCCTTGTTGTAGCGGGTGATGCCTACGTCGGGCGCTTCGGCGATGAGCACAGGGATAGGAACCTGCTCGATGGCGAAGCTCAGCAGCCGCTCGCGTTCCTCCAGGGCTCGTTCGGTGGCCACCCGCGCGGTGATGTCCTCGAAGATGCAGATGGTGCTGTGGAACGCGCCGTCTTGCCCTGTCAGCGCGGTGGAGTTGATGAGCATCTGCCGGTGGGAACCGTCCTTGTGGACCATGGTGTAGGAGTCGTCCACGGGTCGCCCGGAGGACAGGCTCTCCACCAGAGACGCCCTGGCTCTGGCGTGGTCGTCAGGATGGAAGATCCTCAACATCGGCTCGCCGATGAGTTCGTCAGGTCGGTAGCCGAGAGCCTGGGTGACCCTTTGGTTGACCATCCTGAGGAACCCGTCAGCGTCCACCGAGGTGATGAGCCGAGGAGCGGCCGCGAAGAGCTGCTGGTACCGATCCCGGGTCTCGCGGAGGCGGTGCTGGGCGGCGATGTGGTGGAGAGCCATGCCCAGGTCGCCAGCGACCTCGGACATCAATCCAAGCTCTTCATCGGTCACCTCGATCTCCGAGGGGACCGCGACACAGAGCAGGCCGTAGGTGTATCCGTCATATGCCAGTGCTGCGGTGAAGACGGGGCCTTCGTGCCGTGGTGGATCGTGGGGGCATGACAGACAGAGGCTCGGGATATCGGTGAGCGCGACGCCACCCTGCGCGTCATCGACGGCGTCGAGGCATCTGGGACGGCCGCCCGCAACGAGGAACTCCATGCAGGGGCGGAAGGCCTCGTGCCAGGATGCCTGGATCAGCGTGCCGGTCAGCTGGTCATGCGGGAAGACCGCAGCCCACGAGGCGCTGTAGCCGCGGGTGTCCACCAGCAGTCTGCAAGCTTGGCGCAACAACGCCTCGGGTTCGCGCTCGTGGACGATGAGTTGGTTGACCTGCCGGATCGCGGCCAGGACACGCACGAGGTGAGAGACAGCCGCTTCGTTGCGGACCCGCTCCTGCTGTACGTGGGAGGCCGCCAGTTCACGTCGGATGGCGCTGCCTAGCCGCTGGAGCCTGTCCCTGACCAGGAAGTCGCTGGCCCCAGCGCGCATGACGCGCACCGCGGTGTCTTCGCCGACGGTCTCCGAGATGACGATGAAGGGTAGGTGGGGCTGACGTTCACGCACCGTCCGGACCGCATCGAGGCCGGAGAGCTGTGACATGTCGAAGCCCGATAGCACCACGTCCCAGCACCGCGCCCCCAGCGCGTGTTCCAGTCCTCGCGTGTCCTGGACTCGCTCGTGTTCGACCTCGAAGTCCTGCCTTCGCAAGATATCGAGCAAGGGCAGCGCAGCCAGGTCGTCGTCTTCGACGATGAGGACTCGCAGTGGTTCAACCATGGCGGATCGTTCCTGGCTCCGCGGCGGACGACCGCGCCTGGCTGAGGATGGCGTTGAGCGTTCGCTCGAGCTGCTCACGTGCCACTGGCTTCGCGAGCAAGAGCACGGGCGGGTGCTGCATGGCGCGCAGCATCAAGTCGCCCTGGGGGTGGCCCGTGATGATGATCACGGGGAGGGTGGGGTGGTGCTCACGGAGGCGTGCGATGAAGGTGGCACCGTCCATTCCCGGCATCATCAGGTCGAGCAGGATGGCGTGTGGCGCTAGCTCGTGGGCCAGGCGGAGCCCGGCTTGGCCTTGTAGCGCCCAGTGGGGCTCGAAGCCGAGGCGTTTCAGCAGACGGGCCAGGCCGCGGCACAACGGCTCGTTGTCGTCGATGATGAGGATGCGCTTGGCACCTGTTTCAACTTCAACTTCAACTTCAACTTCAGCTTGGTCGTCCGCCCACCGGAGCAACACCTCGCGGCGGAAACGCCAGCTCCTCCCGACCTTGAAGCTCGGAATCTCGCCCCGACGCGCCAGGCGCCGCACCGTCTCTTCGTGTACGCCCAGCAGCTTCGCGGCTTGGCGCACTGTCAGCGCGGGGTCATCGTGATCTTTCATTGCGAGCTCCTTGGGTGAGGAGAATTGGCACGCCTTCGTCACCCATCGGTCCTTAACATTATCGGTGCATTGAGTGGTAAGCAGTAGTAAACAGTTGCATAAAGTGGGGCCGGGGAGCGCAGTGTTTTTACTCGCCGAGCTTGCGATCTCGTGTGGCGCGCACTGATCGGCTCCATCACCGAACAGGGTAGCCGCAACGATGACATGGGCCGGGCTGGCTCCCGCGAGGTGGAGTGCCCGCTCAGGCGTCCAGGAGCTCCCTGACGAGTCCGGCCAGTGCCTCGCCGGTGTAGGGCTTCGGGAGGAAGTTCTTGCCACTGATGAAGTCACCGTGCCGTGCGATGATCTGGCCCGGGTACCCAGATGCGAAGAGGACGACGATCTCGGGGTGTCGAGCCTTCACTCGACTCGCGAGTGTCGCGCCGTCGATCCCAGGCATCATGACGTCGGTGAACAGCAGATGCACGGGCCCCGTGTAGTCGTCGAGGATCCGTAGCGCCTCCTCGCCATCGGCGGCGACGAGGGTCTTGTACCCGCAACCATTCAGGACGCGGAGGATGACGTTGCGTACCGAGGGGTCGTCCTCGACCATCAGCAGGGTCTCGGAGCCACGCGCCAGCGTCCAATCGCCGTTCGTCTCGGGGATCGGGGCTGGTTCTCCGGTGGTCGCCGGCAGGTAGAGGCGGAACGTGGTGCCGAACCCCACCTTGCTGTGCACCGTGAGGTGGCCACCGCTCTGTTTGATGATGCCATAGACGGTGGACAGGCCGAGCCCCGTGCCTTCACCGACCCCCTTCGTGGTGAAGAATGGTTCGAAGACCTCGTGCAACAGCTCCGGGGCGATCCCGTGACCCGTGTCGGAGACCGAGATCCCGACATAGTGTCCTGCGGGGATCACGGAGCCATATGCCGACACCGCCTCGGGAAAGGACACACGCTCCGTCTCGATCAGCAGCTCACCGCCGTCGGGCATCGCGTCGCTGGCGTTGACGGCCAGGTTCACGAGGACCTGACCGATCTGGGCTTCATCCGCCTCGAACAGGAGCTCGTCGGACGACAGCTGCGCAATGATCTCCACCCGCTCAGGCAAGGTCCTGCGCAGCAGGGCCTGGATCTCGGTGATGACCCGGCTGACGTCGAGGACCTTGGGGGCGAGCACCTGTTTGCGGCTGTAGGCCAGCAGCTGGCGCGTTAGAATCGCGGCCCGCTCTCCAGCCCGCCTGATCTCGTCGACGTCTTCGATTCGAGCCTCGCCGGTCTGGAGGTCCTCGCGCAGGAACTCGGCCGTTGCGAGGATGGAGGTGAGCAGGTTGTTGAAGTCGTGGGCGATCCCACCGGCGAGGGTGCCGATGGCCTCCATCTTTTGGGCCTGCCGCAGCTGTTCCTCGGTCTTGGCCAGCTGCTCGCTGGCCCGCTCGGACTCGGTCACGTCCTGCATGATGCCCAGGTAGTGCTGGACGGTCCCGTCCTCACCCTTGATGGGGGTGAGGGTGGCATTCTCCACGAACAGCTCGCCGTCCTTGTGGCGGTTCACGATGCGACCGGTCCAGCTCTGCCCGTCGCTGATGGTCCCCCACAGCTCGGCGAAGAATTCAGGTGGGTGCTGACCGGATCCCAACAGCCGGAGGTTGTTGCCGATCGCTTCGCGGGGCAGGTACCCTGTGACCCGGGTGAACGACGCGTTGACGAACTCGATGTCGCCCGCGAGATCCGTGATCACCACGACATCCTGAGCGGCGCTGACCGCGGCCTCGAGCAGGAGCAGGCGTTCTTCGGTCAGCCTCCGTTCACTCTCCGCCAGGCGAGCCTCGGCGATCTCCGCGGCCCGACGGTAGGTGAACCCGAAGAACCCCAACAACCCGAAGACGACACCGATGTTGACGTAGCCGACCACGAACAGCAGCGGCCGTCCGATCGTGTGCAATGGCGTGACATCGTGGGACCACGCCAAGATCATCACGTAGCCAGCCGCCGAGCAGGCCAACAACACCATCTTGGATGTGAGCCGGCCGGTGGGCAGGAAGAACACCAGCGCCGGGATGACCATGATGTAGTACTGGAACCCGGCCTCCCATCCGAGCGAATGCACGCAGAAGGCCTGGTGGACGACCAGTTCTGCAAGCGCGATGGCGATGGTGGTGGTGTGATGCCCGCGCCGGTTCGCCCACAACGCAGCGAGGTAGGCGAGGTGGCTTGGGATGTTCACCCAGAGCAGCTCGGTAGCCCCGAGGAGGTAGAACAACGGCAGGATGGCCAGGTGGACACCCATGGCCGACAGCGTGCCGATGTTGAACGAGACGTAGGTGCGATAGTTGACGGGATCGATGGCAGCGGTCGGCTCGAGCACCCAGCGCTGCAAGCTCTTCCACATGTTTGTCTCCGTCGTCTACGTGTTCTCGGCCAGTATCACCAACGGCGCCTTAGGATGGCCCTGGTCTCCATCCCTGGTGACGGCCTGCTCATCTTCCAATGCGGTGAGCCCAAGGCTGGTCGGAAGCTCGCCCGATCGTTGCCTCCCCCTGCTTGTCACCCCTCCCAGTCCGCCACGATCAACGCCTCCATCTCATCCCAGCTCGAGAACCCGGTCTCTACGGCCATCACGGTCATGTCCGGCCGTACGATGGACCAGGCCGGGTAGCCCAGGGCGTCGCCCAGGTAGTTGCCGAAGGCGGCGTAGCCGTAGCCGCGGTCCTTGAGCAGGGGCTCGCCAGAGCCGTAGCTGGCCAGGTAGGCGTCGTAGGTGCTCTGGCTGGGTTCGCCGATGACGTTGGACAGGCCGTCGCCCAGCATGGACACGAAGACCACGGGGATGCCCTGGGACTCCATGCTGGCCAGGAAGGCGGGGGCTTCGTCGGCCATCACCAAGCAGAAGCCGCAGTCGCTCTGGGTCGAGTCGAGCACGATGTAGCGGCCGTAGAAGTCCCACAGGTCCACCATTTCGCCACACTGGTCCTCGAGCCAGGCCGTGGGTAGGGTGGCGTCCAGGTCCAGCACCCAGTCGGTCTCGAGGGTGCCGGGGTTGTCGGTGGGCCAGCCGCAGCTGTAGGGGCCCGGGCGGGGCTGGCGGATGTCTTCCAGCGCCACGCTGTCGGACACGCTGAGGGTGGCGGTGCCGGTGGCGGTCAGGGTCATGGAGCCGGGCTGGGTCAGGCCAAGGTCGGTCAGGGCGTAGGTGGCTTCCCAGGTCATGTCGAAGGGCACGTCCAGGGCGTCGGCGGTGAAGGTGGTCAGCTCGCCGATGCCGTAGTTCTCTCGGGCACCTCGGTAGAAGATGCCCTCGCCGCCGCCGTCGGGCCAGGTCAGGCCCCACCACTCCGTGCGGTCGGTGGTGCCGCCGAAGATGGGCTCGTAGCAGCTGTCGAAGCCGACGGTCATCGACGCGGTGCCCGCGACCTGATGGGTGCACTCAGGGCAGAGCCAGGGCTGGTCCAGGAACTGCAAGCCGCTGAACGTGCGGGTGTAGTCGCAGGGGGTGTAGCCGGACTTGGCGGCGGTCTCGTCGAAGCTCAGGGCCCAGGTGACCTCGCCGGTGATCATGTGGGCGTCGGTGGTGGGGTAGACCACGTCGGTGTCCGCATCGGCGTCGGCGTCGGCATCCGCATCGGCGTCGGTGTCCCCGTCCGCATCGGCGTCGGTGTCCCCGTCCGCATCGGTGTCGGTGTCGGTGTCGCCCTCGGGGGTGTCGGTGTCGTCCTTGTCCGGGTCGCCACAACCGAGGATGAGGGCCAGGAAGAGCAGGGAAGCGGGGGCGCGGCGCATGGTGGCTCCAGGGAGGGGAGAGGACCCTTGGAGCGTACGCCAGGGCACCCCGTGCGTCCAGGGGTGCCGCGTACCGTCTCGGGTGCTGGCGAGGGGACAGCAAGAAAGCTAGGTTCCGGGCCCCGCGCACATAGGAAGAAGCATGCCTCACAGCGCCCCGCACTTCGACGTGGCTGGTCTTGGAAACGCTCTGGTGGACACCCTGGTGACCATCGATGACCAAGCCCTGGTGGATACCCCCTACCAGCGCGGGATCATGCACCCCGTGCCCCACGGCGAGTGGGAGCAAGCCTTCGCCCGCTTCCAGCACCCCACCATGCAGGTGCACGCTGGCGGTTCGGCCGCCAACACCATCGCGGGGCTGGGCCTGCTGGGCGCCCGCACGGTGTTCCGGGGCCAGGTGGGCGATGACGAGCTCGCCAAGCGCTACGGCGCCTCTTTGGACGAAGCCTGCGGAGGCCACGCCCTGGCGGTCACCACCGACCACCCCACGGGCAAGTGTTTGGCGCTGGTGTCCAAGTCCGACAGCGAGCGCACCATGCTCGTGGACCTTGGCGCGGCTCCGCAGTTGTCCAGCCTGGGTGAGTTCGAGACCCACATCCGGCGCAGCAAGGTGTTCCATGTCACCGGCTACGCCTTCCTCGAAGGCCCTATCCGCACCACGGCCTTCCAGGCCCTGGACGTGGCCCGCCGCGCCGGCGTGCAGATCAGCCTGGACGTGGCCGATCCCTTCGTGGTCGCCGCCATCCGCGACGATATCTGGAAGATCCTGCGGGAGTACGCGTCCATCGCGTTCATGAACAACGAAGAAGCCTCTGCCCTGTGCGGTGGCGCTGCCCCCGAGCGGGCAGTGCATGAAGTCGCCGAAGCAGTGGAGACCACGGTGGTCAAGCTGGGTAGCCGCGGCAGCCTGGTCAAGCACCACGGCGTGCTCACCCCGGTGGGCATCCACCGGGTGGTCCCCCAGGACACCACCGGCGCTGGCGATGCCTACGCCGCGGGCTTCCTGTACGGCTACGTCAACGACTGGTCCCCCGCCCGTGCGGGCCGCCTGGGTGCCCGGATCGCGGCCCTCACCGTGGCTCAGGTTGGCGGCGTGTTCCGCGACCGCGACGGCCTCGTCGCCGCCGTGGACGCCTGCAAGGAGCAGCCATGAGTCTGCCGGTCGAAGTGCTCGACGCTGTCCGAGAGGGTCGCTGTGTGCTGGTGCTGGGCAGCCGCGCCAGCCACGAAGCCGCCAAGCTGGCCGGCCGCGACTACCCCAAGGCCGCGGCCCTGGCTCGCAAGCTGGGCTGGCAACGTCCCCGCCGCCTGATGGGCTCCAAGACCCGCCCCGAGATGCCGTCGGTCGAAAAGGGCGCGGTGGCCTTCGAAGACGCCAACGGCCGCACCCAGCTCATCCGCGAGCTGCGCGCCATGGCGGGCTGCGAAGGCATCGATCCCAGCGAAGCCCACCTCATCGCGGTGCAGCGCTTCCCGGTGATCCTCTCCACGGCCTGGGACGACCTGCTCGAGCGGGCCGCCGCCGACCTGGGGCGTGAGCTTCAGGTGGTGCGCCGTGGCCAGCCCATCCCCGACGCCACCGACCAAGCCGGGGTGCTGCTCAAGGTGCGCGGTGGCTTCGACGAGCCCCGCTCCCTCATCGTCACCCAGCTGGACCACGCCGAGCGCCGCTTCGGGGCCGACGTGCGCCGCAACATGCGCTCGTTCTTCCGGGACAACGTGGTGCTCTTCGTGGGGCTGCGGCCCGACGAGGAAGAGTTCGATCGGCTGTGGGAAGACCTCACCGACGCCTACGGCGGCGAGCTCCCCCGCTGCCACATGGCGGTGGCCCAGGGCCCCATGAGCGACTTTTTGTGGCAGAAGTGGGTCTGGCGCGGCCTGCTGCTCTTCACTGCCGATCCGGTCGAGTGCTTGACCGAGATCCAGGAGCGCCTCGAGGGCTAGCCCACCCCATGGACGAAGCCATCCGCAACGCCGCGGTCTTCGGTGCGCTCGCGCTGGGCTGCGGGAGCTTCGGGTGGTGGCCCCGCTGGGGTTGGCTGGCCGCGGCTTGCAGCGCCCTGGGCGCCCTGGTGGCGTCGGTGGTGCTGGGGGTGTTCGATCCCCTCGCGCCCGCCCTGTGGGTCAGCGCCTGGCCCGCCCCGCCTCTGGTGCTGCTGGCGGGCTGGGGCCTGCTGGCGGTGGGGTTGCGACGTGTGGGCGGCGTGGGCGGTGTGGGCCCGGTGGCGCTGGGTGCCTTCCTGGGCGGAGCGGCCTTCGGAGCCCTGCCCGTGGCCCTGGGCCTCGTCTACGGTCGCGAGCCCTCCGATGCCGCCCGCATCACACTCGCAGCGGTAGGTGGCGGGCTCTGTGGTCCCCTGGGCTCGGTGCCCCTGTTGCTGCTCGGCGCCGGAGAGCTGCTCCCCATGGTGTGGCCCCTGGGGCTGGCCCTTGGGGCCGTGGCGGTGGTGCCCGGCGCCGGTCGAGCTCTCGCCCCTGCACAGGGCACGTCCCCCCGCATCCTGCTGGCCCTGGCCCTGCCCCTGTGGCTGCTGGCGGTGCTGGTCTCGCCGCCGTTGGCTCTGGGCATCGCTCTTGTGCTGGTGTGGGCCCTGGTGGCCTGGCAGCGCTCCTCCACGGTGCCCTGGCCCTCCTGGAAGGGTGCGCTGCGGCTGGGCAGCCTGCTGCTGTGCGTGCTGCTGCTGGTCCCTGCGGGGGTGCTGGACTTCCTGGCCTGGGGCCTGGATGACGCTCGGGTGCTGGTGGGGAGCCTGCTGGACCTGGGCTTCGGCCTGGCCGGGCTGGGCCTGGCGGCGCTGGTGGGTGGAGCCCCCGTGGCTCTGGCCGGCGCCCTGGCGGCGGTCTCCGATCCCGCGGGCTTCCCCCCGGGTCTGAGGGCGGCGCTGGTGGCTGGGGCTGTGGTGGGCGGCATGGTGCCCATCATGGTCGCCGCGGGGCCCGCGGTGTTGCGGGCGGGCTTGGGTCGCTGGGCCCTCGCGGTGCTGCTGCTGCTGGGCTGGCTGGCGTTCCACGCGCTCTGAACACAGGGCCCAGGCGCTCCGGCCGCCGTCATCGTTGCATCCAACGACGCAACGATGACGGAAGCCATATTCTTAGGGGGGAAGACAGATTCTTCCCCCCCTGTCCGGGCCCGACACGGGCCCTCCCCCCCATCTTCGCCGCCTGAGCAGCGGCGGGCGCCTTCGGCGCCAGTTGCTCACTTGCAGCTGTCGCCTGGCCGAAACGATGACCATGGGCTTTGCCGCCAGATGGGCGGCGGGCCCTCCGGCTCCATTGCTGAACAGGGTAGCCGCAACGATGACAGGGCCCAGGCGCTCCGAACCTGGCGCGTCCGCCCCGGTTCGCGCTAGGATGAGCACCGAGGCGAACATGCGAAGCTCCATTCTCCCTGTCGTTCTGCTGGGCCTGGCCGTGCCGCTGGTGGGCTGCGATCCCGACTGCGACAACCCCAACCGGCTCGATGGCTTGCACAACGTGTGGTCCAACGTCGTGGAGCACACCCCCGCACCCGACGCCATGCCCGACGAGTACCCGGTCGAAGAGATCTTCTACAACGGCAACAGCGAGTGGCGGCTGCGCTATGTGCAGAACCAGCGCGCCTTCGATCTCGAGCTGGACGGGCAGCAGTACAACGCCGATTATCGCAAGGACGACGCCAACTGCAACGCCTTCCGGTTGAGCTACGAAGGCGTCTACGTCTCGCCTGGCGGTGCCCAGCACGAGTTCCAGTGGGTGGGAGATCTGGTGTACTTCGGCACCCACATGGGCGGCACCTTCGAGTACGTCTCCGACTGGAACGACGTGGGCACCAGCACCGCGGGCCATGTCTGGACCGTGGGCGAGCTGCGCTCCACCAGCAGCGCGGGCGACACCGGGTACTGATCTACACCGCCGCGAGCACCTTTCGGGTGAGCGCCTGCTCGTGTCGCTGGATGCGCCAGCTCGGTGCCCAGCCGGCCAGGAAGCGCTCGAAGTCCGCCCAGGCCCAGGGGTACAGGGCCCGCCACTCGGCCTCGAGGGCGTCCATGTCGGCGCCGGGTGCCCCGCGGCGCAGGGCCCGGAAGTAGTGGTCCAGGCTGCGCTTCACGGTGCCTTGGTCCTCGCCGGCCATCAGGTAGGCCAGGTCCTTCATGCCGCAGTCGCCGCCCACGTACTGGAAGTCCACCGCCGCCACCCCGCGCCCGTCCCGAGAGAACAGGAAGTTTTCGGGCTTGGCGTCCCCGTGGATCAGGGTCTGGAAGCGGGCCGCGCTGAGGCGGGCATCGATGGCCGTGGCGGCCTTGCGAAGGGGGCCCGGCGCCATGGCGCGCAGCTCGTCGGGCCGGGTGGCCAGGTGCCAGTACGAGCCGGTCTTCCACAGCCCGCGGGGGCGCTCCCCCAGGAAGGTGGCGTGGAAGCGGGCCAGCCAAGCCACGCAGGTCTCGAGCTGGAGCCTGGAGGGGTTGTCTCGGCGCTGGTCGAAGCCGGCGGCGTCCAGGTCTTCGAAGACGAACAGGCGCTCGCTGCGCTGGCGCTCCACATGCAGGCAGCGGGGCACCCGACAGTGGGGGCCGCAGCGGCTGGACCAGCGCTCGTAGAAGGCCTGCTCCACTTCGTAGGACCGCAGCTTGCGGTCGTGGGAGCGGCCGCGACCCTTGCCCGGGGCGATGTGTTTGACCACCACCGAGTCGGCCTCGGCGCCGCTCAGGGCATAGCGAAACACCTCGCCGTAGCCGCTCCAGACGGTGGCGATGTGATCGCCCCTGCGGGCGGAGCTAGCGCCGGTGGCGGTGGCGATTCGTTGGGCGAGGGGGTCGGTCATGGAGCATGGGCTATCCGACCCGCGGTGCTCTCGCCGTGGTGACCCGCGGCCCCCGGGGTTATCGGGCGACCATGATCAACCTGCTTATCGCCATCGGTTCCGCAGCGGCCGCCTTCATCTTGGGCATGGCCGTGGGCGGTCACTGGATCGCGGGCTTCTTGCCGGCGCTCCTCGTCCTCGTCATCGTCTACTTCTTGCTGGCGCGACGTACATCCAGCAAGCTGCAGGCGCTCATGGAGCTGGCGGGCAAGTCCATCCAGCGCCAGAAGGTCGACGAAGCCCGGCGTGTGCTCGAGTCGGGTCGGCCCCTGGGCCGCTGGCAGTTCCTGGTGGGCGGTCAGATCGAAGCCCAGCTGGGCGCGCTGGCCTACCTCGAGCGGGACTGGGGCCGGGCGCGCAGGCACCTGGAGAAGGCCTTCAGCCGCAACTGGATGGCCCAGGGCATGCTCGCGTCCATGGACCTGCGGGAGAAGAACGCCGCGGCGGGTGTGGAGCGCATGGAGAAAGCCAGCGGGTTCGCCAAGAAGGAATCCCTGTACTGGGGTCTGTATGCCTACATCCTGGTCGAGTCCAAGAAGATGGACAAGGCGCTGGAGGTCCTGGCCCGTGGGCTGAAGGTCATGCCCGACAACGACGGCCTCAAGGGCCTGCAGCAGGCCATCTCGAACAAGCGCCGCAAGCTCAAGATGGGCAACCTGTTCGGCAACCAGTGGTACACCTTCTTCCCCGAGCAGTTCCCCGTCCGCCGCTACCAGCAGGCCGCCGTGCAGGGCCGAGGATTCCCTCAGCCACGCAGGTAGCTTTCACGGCATCGACGGCTCCAGGCTGACGCTGTTGGCACCGGGGACGGGCGGGACCTCGATGCCTCGCAGTAGCAGGGACTTGCGCAGCTGCGCGTCGCCGGGCTGGTGGCGCCAGCCCTCGAGCAACACCAGATCGGCCTCTTCGGCGCGGTCCAGGCTATCCAGCACCCGACTGGCGGCCACCCGCACCGTGGCGTCGGCCGGATGGAGTCGCAGCGCGAGGTCTACCGTCCCGGCGCGATCGGCCATCTGGTAGGTGGCCAGCAGATTCAGCAAGCCGATCACGGGGCGGGGATCTTCGGGATTCAGATCGCCGGCCTTGCGCCAGGCCTCGCGGGCTTCTTCCGGGTGACCCGCGCGCCCCAGGGCCTCGGCCAGATCCGCCTGGGCCTTCCATGAGGTGAGCTGCTGGCCGGACTTGCGGCGCGCCTGGGCGAGCTCGAGGGGGTCCTCGATGTCCACCCGGTCCAGGATGCGACGCCAGAGTACGCGGTAGCGCTCGGCGTGGTCCTGGGTGGTGTGCAGGTGGACCCGGTGCAGGTAGTGGCCGCGGGCCACCAGCATGGCCTCGAGCTCGTGGGGTTCGCCGCTCAGGATGAAGCTGGCCCTGAGGGTCATGGCGGGCCAACCCTCGAAGCGGGCCTCGCTGCGCTCGAGGATGTCCACGTGCTTGCCGCCGGCGTCCACCTGCTCGATGAAGCGGTCGGTGGCTTGCTCGATGTCCACCGGTTCCACATGGACCGTGGTGTCGATGACCAAGGTGGACTGGCGGGTGGGGGAGAACGAGCCCCGATCGCCGGTGAAGGTCCAGCCCTCGACCCAATAGGCCGGTCGTGCCGCGGCCAGACCGCGGTAGTGCCATTCTTCCATGGGCACCAGGTGGGGGCCGAACAGGGCCATGCCCGATCCCAGCAACAGCACCACGGCCAGGAAGCCGCGGCGTATCCAGCGGTTGTGCACCTCGTAGCGGCCGAGGGCCTGGGGATGCAGCAGGGTGATCATCACCGCCCCGCCCAGCAGGCCTCCAAGGTGGCCCCAGTTGTCCACCCCAGGCGAGCGTATGCCCGACAGCAGGGCGGCCACCAGGTAGGCCAGGATCGCCCAGCCGTAGTACTTCCGGGCCGCCGCCGGGATCAGCTCGCCGTACTTCCAGCCGAAGATCACCGCCGCGGCGATGAGCCCGAAGTCACCGCCGCTGGCCCCCAAGCTGGGCCTGTCCGGCGACATGGCCATGGACAGCAGGCCACCGCAGAACACCGACGCCAGGTAGATGAACAGCAGGTTGCGGCGCCCCATGGCCCGCTCGAGGTTCCAGCCGGCGTAGGCCAGGAACAGCAGGTTGAAGGCCAGGTGGGTCAGACCCAGGTGCAGGAAGCCGTAGGTGAACAGCCGGTAGACCTGCCCCAGCTCCAGCACGGCGGGGGCCCAGTTGGCCAGGCGCTCGAGGAACCAGGCGTCGGCGTCGGGGAGGCCTGTCCATAGGTAGATACGCACCTGCAAGCCCACCAGGATGGCGGTGACCCAGGGAAGGCTGCGGCGGGCGAGGCTGCGGGAGAAGCGGGCCTGGTCCGAGTGGGCGAGCTCCTGGTACAGCTCGAGGCTGCGCAGGGGCACGAACTTGTCGCCGGTGGCGGCGTCGAAGCGGATCTCCGCATCGGGGGGCACCTGACCGTCCCGTACCTGCTGCTCGAACGCCTCGTAGGTCAGGCGTCGGATCCGATCTTCGTGCTTCAGCTCAACCAGCATGCGCTCTGCGTTCTCCGAGGGGCAGTCTATCAGCCTTGGCCACAGCGCTGCGCGGCCCAGGCGGCGTGGCTGCGCACCACTGGATCGGGGTGGCCCCCGGCGAACGCCAGCGCCGGGAGGGCCGCGGGGTCGCCGATGTTGCCCAAGACCACCGCCGCGTTGCGCTTCAAGCCGGTGGCCCGTGCTCGGCGCAGGGGGCTGCCTTCGAGGCGGCGCTCGAGGGCGTCGTCGTCTTCGTGCAGAAGCGCGGGCAGGTCCAGCCAGGCGTGTCCGGCGCGGGGGGCATAGTCGGGGTGGGCGTCGCGGGGCTTGGCGTTGTGGGGGCAGGTGTCCTGGCAGACGTCGCAGCCGAACACACGCCGGCCCATGGCCGGGCGCAGGTCCTCGGGGATGTCACCCCGGTGCTCGATGGTCAGGTAGGACAGGCAGCGGCGGGCGTCCAGGCGTCCGGGGGCCACCAGGGCGCCGGTGGGGCAGGCCCGCAGGCAGCGCGCGCAGGACCCGCAGTCGGCGTCCAGGGGTGGGCTGTCGGGGAGCGCTACGTCCAGCACCAGGGTGGCCAGGAACACCCAGGTGCCCTGGCCCGGGAGGATGGTGGAGCAGCTTCGGCCAGCGAATCCCAGGCCGGCGCGCACCGCCCAGGCCCGCTCGTACACCGGGCGACTGTCCACCGAGGTGTAGCCCCCCAGCGAGGGGAAACGATCCCTCAGCGCCCGCTGCATGCGGCGCAGAGCCTTGCCCACCCCGTTGTGGTAGTCCCGGCCCCAGGCGTAGCGGGAGACCTCGCCTGTCAGGCCTCGGGGGTCGTCGGGGCGGGGGTGGCCGTAGGGCATGGCCAGCACGGCCACGGTGGCGGCGCCGGGCAGCAGCAGCCGAGGATCGAGCCGGGCGTCGCGGCTGCGCTGCATCCAGGCCATCTCGGCGTGGCGGCCTTGGTCCAGCCAAGCGTCCAGGCGGGCGCCCTCGGGTTCGAGGGGCTGCACCGCAGCGAAGCCCACCCGGACGAAGCCTTCGGCGGTGGCGAGGGTGCGGATGGCGGCCGCGATGGCCGCCGGGTCGCTCACGGCATCATCCCGTACAGGCCGTGCAGCACGTTGCGGGGCTTGAGGGTCTTGAGCTCGAACAGCTGACGGCGGATCTGATGGGGCCGCAGGTAGAAGCGGCGCAGGGACCAGTGCTGCAGTCGGATCAGCTCGTTGGGGTCGTAGCCGGGGGGGTGCCAGACCAGGGCGTCGGGATCCGTATTGAAGGTGATGTAGTTTTCCCAGTCGTCTCGGAACAGGGTCTTCTGCCAGGCGTCCTCGAACAGCTTCGAGCCGGGGAAGGGCACCGTGATGGCGAACTTGGCGAAGTCCAGGTCCAGCTTCACGGCGAACTCGACCGTGTCGCGGGTCATCTCCGGGGTCTCGCCGGGCAGCCCGATCATGAACAGGCCCACGGTCTGGATGCCGGCGGCCCGGGCGTTGGCCACGCCTTCACGGATCTGCTCGGGGTTGAGCTTCTTATTGACGTTCTCGAGCAGGCGCACCGAGCTGGACTCGATGCCCAGCAGCACCCGGCGGCAGCCCGCGGCGTACATCAAGCGGCAGGTCTCGGGGTCCAGGCGGTCGGCCCGGGTCTCGGACAGCCACACGCAGCGGTCGGGCAGCTTGCGCCGCAACAGCTCGTCGCAGAAGGTGGGCAGGTCTTGTTTGTCCAGGGGGAAGATGGGGTCCACGAACCCGATCTGCTTCACCCCGAAGCGGTCCACCATGAACTCGTACTCGTCCACGACCCGGGTGAGGTTGCGGCGCCGGTAGCTCTTGCCGTGGGAGTGTAGCAGGGAGCAGTAGTCGCAGCGGTAGGGGCAGCCCCGGGAGGCGGAGATGGTCAGCACCGGCCGTGCGATGTCGGCGAAGGGCAACAGGCCGTAGCGGTGGACCGGGAGCAGGTGCCAGGCGGGGTAGGGGAGATCATCGAGCTGAAGGTTGAGGGCACGATCGGCGGTGCGGGCGGGCTGGCCATCGGCGGACCAGGTGATGCCGGTGATGTCGCTGAGATCGGTGCTGCCGCCGGCCCAGGCCTGCACGAGCTCTACGATGGCGTGCTCGCCTTCGCCGTGTACCACCACGTCGGCGTCGCCCGACGCCACCAGGTCGCTGGCGAACACGTCGGCATGCACGCCCCCCAGCACGATGCGCACGCCGGGGATGGCGCCGCGGATCATGGTGGCGATGGTGGCCACCACAGGGGCCGAGGGGGTCATGACCGTGAAGCCTACGACGTCGGGCCGGAAACGCTCGGCGCGCTCGAGCACGTCGGCGGCCCCGAGGCCTTCGGCGAACATGTCCACCGCGCGCACCAGGAAGCCCGCCTGTTCGAGGGTGGCGGCCAGGTAGGCCACACCGATGCAGGGCATGGGCTCGAGCAGACCGGCCACGCGGCCCAGGCGCTCGAGGTTCATACCGGGATTGATCAGGAGGACGCGCATGGCTCGGGGGTGGTGATGGGGTCCCCCACCTTATTCGCTGCCGCTGCTGGGCGCTGGCCCAAGACGCCTGCTGGGCCGAGGCGGTGCCGGGGGTTACCCCTCGCAGCGTGTGCTCTTGGAGGTTCTATGCGTATCTTGGCCCTGCTCCCTTTCGCCCTGCTGCTCCAGGGCTGTAGCAGCGACTGTCGCGCTCCCACCGACCTGCTGGGCGGTACCTTCGAGGGTGTGATGGACGGCGAGGCCTGGGCCGCCGGCGACGCCACCTGGACCTACACCGGCTCTCAGGTGCTCATCGGCCACAGCATGGTGGATGGTGTGATGATGAGCATGGTCATCCACACCGCCATCGACACCCAGCCGGTGGTGGACCTGCTGGACCGGGAAGAGCTCCCCTTCGAGGTCCTGCTGGGCGAAGGTGAAGACGGCGGCTGGGTCACCGTGTACCGCGACGGCAGCACCTCGAGCTTCCACACCCAGAACGCCGCGGGCGGCAGCGTCATCATCGCCGAGCGCGACGGCGACCAGCTGCTGGGCTGCATCCAGTTCGATGCTGCGACCAATGATGGTGATGGGATGAGCTTCGAAGAGGGGTTCTTCAGGCTGGAGTTCCGTGAAGACTAGAGAACAACCCGACCGCCTCCTGATCACCCAGTGCTTGCAGAACGACTTCGTGCAGCCCATCGGGCGCTTCGATCCGATGCCCAACCTGCTGCATGTGGGCTCCGAAGAAGCCACCCGCCTGCTGGGGGCTGACCCACCCCGGGGGCCTGTGGCCCGCTTGATGGCCTGGGCCTGTCAGCAGTCGCCTGAGGACCTGGGGATCCTGCACCTGCGGGACTGGCACCAGCCCAGTGATCCAACCCAGGCCGCCCACATCGATCGCTTCGGTGATCACTGTCTGGCGGACAGCCACGGCGCCCGTTTCGTCTTCGATGAGTGGGTCGACCGCACGCGGCCTGCCACGGTGGTGGACTCCCTGACCCTCAACGACTTCCAGGGCACCCGGCTCGCGGCCACCCTGGCGCCCTACGCTGGGCGGGCGGTGAAGGTGGGGCTGGTGGGAGTGTGGACCGAGGCCAAGATCAGCTTCTTGGCCTACGAGCTGCGCACCCGTTTCCCAAGTTTCCACATCGCGGTGTGCTCCGCCCTGACCGCCAGCTCGTCGAGGGCCAACCACTTCATCGCCCTGGACCAGCTCGAGCGACTGCTGGGGGTCCGGGTGTTCTCATCCCTGGGCAGCTTCATCACCTACCTGGGGGGGGACTCCGATGAACTGCTGAGCACCGACGAGCTGGGCCCGCCGGATCGGCCCAGCCTGGAGATCGAGGGGGACCGCACCGTCAGCGACGCGGACACACGGCTGCTGCGCTACCTGTTTCGCGATGCCCGTCGGGTGCGCCTGCGGCCTCTCGATGGCGGCTTCTCTGGCAACGTGGTCATGGGTGCCCACAGCGTGGATGTATACGGCCAGGAGCAGGTCCCCCACGTGGTCAAGATCGGCCCCATCGACGACATCGGTCGGGAGCGGGCGTCGTTCGAGCGGGTCGAGGCGGTGCTGGGCAACAACGCACCCCGCATCGCAGACTTCGCGGACTACGCCGAACGCGGCGCCCTGAAGTACCGCTACGCGTCCATGGGGGGTGGCTTCTCGAGCACCTTCCAGAAGCACTACATGCAGGGCATGCCCGTCGCCGAGGTGCGACGCATCCTGGACACCGTCTTCGGTGAGCAGCTGGGCCGCTTCTACGCCGCCCGCAGCCGGGAAAAGTGTGATCTGCTGGACTACTACTGGTTCAGCGCCGAGCGCGCCCCAGGGGTGCGGGAGCAGGTGGAAGAACTGGTAGGCGGCCCCGCCTTGGGTCGCACCCTGCAGCTCGAGGTGGGGCCTGAGTTTCCCAACGTGTGTGACTTCTACGAGCGGCAGCTGGACACCCTGCCCCGCAACCCGGGCAACTCGGTGTTCTTCTCGTACGTACACGGCGATCTCAACGGCGCGAACATCATCATCGACGCCCAGGGCAACGTGTGGATCATCGACTTCTTCCACACCCATCGCGGCCATGTGCTCAAGGACCTGATCAAGCTCGAGAACGACCTGCTCTACATCTTTACCCCCATCGATGGCCCGCAGCAGCTCGAGCAGGCCATGGGCTTCACCGACCGGTTGCTGGCGGTCGAGGACCTGGGCCGTCCCCTGCCCGAGGCCAGCTTCTCCCTGCCCGCCCTGCAGCGGGCCTGGGATACGGCGCGCATGCTGCGCAGCTTCTACCCGGAATTGGTGGGCACCGACCGCGATCCCTTGCAGCTGCACATCGGCATGATGCGCTACGCCATGCACACCATGAGCTTCGACGAGTGCAACCTGTGGCAGCGACGCTGGGCCATGTACACCGGCGCCCGCTGCGGGGAGCGCATCACCGAGCGGCTGGAGCAGAGCGGGCCCCTGCGGCTGGACGACGTACCCGAGGCCAGTGTGGATGGTGGAGGCCTCGCCCTCACCCTGCTGCCCGGACGAAGGGACTACGGGCGGGTGCTGGATCAGGATCTCGCCGCCATCCGCGCCGGCCACATCACCCACGTCTGCAGCCTGCTGTCCCCCGACGAGTACAGCCGGTACGGCGTCGAGGGCCTGGCCGAGGCCGTGCGCACCGCCGGGCTGGAGCACCGCGCCCTGCCCATCCTGGACCAAGCGGTGCCCAGCATCGCGGAGATGCGCGGCCTGGTGCACTGGATGCGGCGCGCCATCGACGGCGGCGGACGTGTGTTGGTGCATTGTGTTGGCGGTCTGGGCCGCTCGGGCATCGCGGCCGCCTGCTACCTGGTGGCCCAGGGCATGGAACCGGTGGCCGCCATCGCGGCGGTGCGGCGGGCGCGCTCCCCCAGGGCCATCGAGAGCCGGGTTCAGGAACGTTTCGTGCTGGACTTCACGGCTTAGCAGCCTGCGTCGAAGCGCCAGGGACCGGGGCGCGTGGGGGCTTCGAGGGCTTGGGCCAAGCGCTCGAGGTAGCGGTGGCGGGGAATCTCGTAGCCCCCCAGCCGGGCGAGGTGGTCGCTGTGGAGTTGGGCGTCGATGAGGGTGAAGCACCAGCGCTGGAGCTGCGCGGCGAAGCGCACGAAGCCCACCTTCGAGGCGTCGGTGGCCGTGGAGAACATGGACTCCCCAGCGAACATGCCCCCGATGCTGACCCCGTACAGGCCACCCACAAGCTCATTTTCCCGCCAGACCTCCACCGAGTGGGCGTAGCCGAGCTCGTGCAGCTCGGTGTAGGCGCGTTCCATGTCCCCGGTGATCCAGGTGCCCCCCTGGTCGTCCCGGGGGACCTCCGCGCAGGCGTGGATCACCCGGGCGAACGCGGTGTCCATGGTGACCTGGTAGTCGTCTCGGCGTAGGCGCTTGCGCAGGCTGCGCCCGACGTGCACGCCACTGGGTTCGAAGACCATGCGCGGATCCGGGGAGAACCACAGGATGGGTTGTTCATGGGAGTACCAGGGAAAGATGCCCGAGCGGTAGGCCAGGATCAGCCGCGCGGGCTGCAGATCCCCCTCGACGCCAAGCAACCCGGAGGGCTCGGCCAGCTCCGGGTCCGGAAAGACGAGCTGGCGGGGGATGCGGTAGACGGGCATCGGTGGGCCTCGCGGGGGCGGATCAGAACTCCTGGGACTTCCTGCGGGCCTTGGCCTTGGCTGCCAGGGCCAGGCGACGCTGGCGGGAACGCCAGGACGTGGCGGCGGCGACCAACAGGCCGGCGAAGCACAGCACGCTGATGAAGATCCATGTGCCGGCGCCCACGGGATCCGCCTGGCTCGCCCGCAGGTAGCTGCGGGCGGACTCTTCGTCTTCGCCCAGGAAGCGCAGGCGGCGCAGGGTGGTGTCCTCCCACTCGTCCTTCTCTTGCTCGCTGACGCGCTCTTCGGGGGCCTGGTCCAGGTCTTCTTCGCCCTGCTGATCGGGGCCGCCGGGGCGGTTGTCCCGCAGCTTGCGGTCGGGGAAGGCCGTGCCGTCGTTGCGCCAGGCCGAGATGCCCAGGGCCGCGTCCAGGTTGGCGGCGTCGGCGCGCACCACCACGGACTCTTTCAGGGGAGGGCTGTGGCTGTGCCACTCGTTCCAGCCCAGGGAGGTGCAGCGGCCGGTGCAGCCGCCGATGACGCCGGTGGCGTCCACGTGCAGGAGCTTCTCGCCGGTGCCGGGCACAGTGACCAGCCGGGAGCCCGAGGGGGGCTGGACCGCGGCCAGGTCGCCGCCGCGGCTCACGGCCGTGGAGATGTGGCCCTCCGATCCACCGGCGCCACGCCACAGCACGTACCAGGTGTCGTAGCCGAGCTGACGCATCAGGGCCGAGGCCGCCACCGCTGCGTCGTCGCAGTCGCCCTGCTCGTCTACGAAGAACTCGACGGTGTACTTGGGATACTCGGTGAACCCCGTGGAGCTGTCCTTGGCGTACTGCACCGCCTGGACAAGCCCCTGGATGTAGCCCAGGCGCTCCGCCGGGCTGGTGATGCCTTTGTCGTCGAACAGCTGCTCTAGGGCGCGGGCCAGGGGCGCCATGTCGCTGTGGGAGGTGGTGACGATCTCTGCGATGGAGTCGTGGGCGCTGTTGCGGCGGGCCGAGTAGGCGTCGAGAGACACGCCCAGGGTGACCCAGGCATAGTCGGTGCAGCGGTCGTGGTAGCTGGGGCAGAAGGGCCAGCTGAGGATGCGCACACCGGTGGTGCCTGACGTGTCGGGCTCGTGGACCTGATCGTCGTGGTAGACCCGCGCCCACTGGATGGCTTGGCCTTGGGCCTGGGCCGCGGACGGCAGGACCATGGCGAGCAACACGGCCAGCAGGAGCGAGAGGCGGGCCATGCTAGAAGTCCTCTCGCTGGCGACGCTGGCGTCGGGCTTGGGCGGCGGCCTGCCGGCGGCTGCGTCCTCGCCAGGAGCCGATGCCCGCGGCGGTCAGGCTGGCCAGGGCCAGCACCGCGATGGCCAGGTAGATGAGGTCGTTGCTGTGGTCCGCAGGGCGGCACTCCAGGCCCATGGCTTCGGCCTGGTCGCAGATGTCCGGGCGAGGGGTGCGCTGGGGTGGTGGTGCGGGGGCTGGCGCCGGGGCGGGCTGGGGTGGCTCGGCGGGGTCGGGGGTGGATGCAGGGTCCGCGTCGGCCAAGCCGTCAGAGGCGGGCTCGGTGCCGGGGCTCCAGCCGACAGCCTTGACCTCGTCGATGGACCAGACCTGCAGCTGCGAGGCCTCGAGCTCGCCCGTAGGCTTGGCCTTGAGGTGCAGGGGCAGCAGCACCCAGGTTGGGGTGACCCCCTGGATCGCCCAGGCCCAGTCGGCGCCGTCGGGGGCCGTGCCCTCGAGGATCAGCCCAAAGGCCAGGCCCGTGCTGGTGCTGGGGGTGGGGTAGCTGCACAGGGATGCGTCGACCCCCTGGGCCTCGAGGGCCAGCAGGGCGGTGAACGCGGCGCTGAGGGTGTCGCCGGCCTGGGCGTCGTAGAGCACTTCCCAGGGCTGCAGCACACCCTGGTAGTGGGAGACCGGGTGGGGGTTGGCATAGGCAGAGTTGCGCAGCAGCCCCGCCCACAGGCCTGCGGCGTCGATGGGCGCCAGGCCCCCTGACCAGGGGATGTCCTGCTGTACTGCGCTGACCAGGGCGTTGAGCTGCCCACGGGCAGCGATGGCTGCATCCGACGGGCTCTGGCCGCTGCTGCGGGGGCGGTCCAGCCAGCTGTCCGGCACGTGCACCGCCATGGTCCAGGGCTCTTCACGGGGTGGCAGGATCCGCACCAGTTCGGCCACCTGGTGGCCCGGGTCCACCACGTCGCGCCGCTGGACGATGTCGGCCTGGAGATCCACCCTGAACGACGCTGAGGCGAGGGGGACGGCCAGCGCCAGGATGAGTGCGAGAGACATGGGGGCTCGGGTACCGGGGGGACCCTTCAGCTAACCCCACGGGCCTCCCTGCTGTCGGCCGATTTGCGCTACGCGTCGAGGCTGCCGGTCGGGTGTCGGCGACGGTAGCCCAAAAGGCCCAGACCCAGCAGCGCCAGGGATACGCCGGTGGCGTTGCTGCCGGATGCAGCGCAGCCGCAGTCCCTGGGTTCGCCTGCGTCTCCGGTATCTGCGGTGTCGCTGGTGTCCCCAGGCAGGACCGGCGGCGGGGTGGTGTCGAAGGCGAAGTCGAAGGCCGGGAAGTCCAGGCCGTCCCAGGTGCTCAGCCCTGGACCCACGGTCACCGTGTGGATGCTGTCGGCGGTCCACCCCGTGGTGGGCCGCAGCCCGAGCACGTGGGAGCCGTAGCAGGCATGGATCTCGAAGGGCACCACATTGCCGCCTTCGTCCTGAACAGCGATGGTCTCGGGGCCGACTGTTCCCATGTCTACGCCGCGGGCCAGCACGAAGGACACCATAGCGTCGATGCTGTCGTCGGCGGCGGGCCAACCCTGGGGGCCGGTGGGCGGATACTGCCCCAGCAGCGGCATGGCCAGCGGTGTTTCCCCGTGTAGGCGCGCCCAAAGCTCCTGCCAGTAGGCTGCCACCACCGGTGCTGTGTTGGGTGGGTTGCCCGGCTGGTCCGGGTCCACCTGGTGCTCACCCGCCCAGGGGTAGGCAGCGGTGTACTCGGCCAGCAGGTCGTCGTCCTCGGCGGCGCCGCAGATGATGTGCATGGAGAACGCCACCAATGTGTTGCCGTCGCGGATGTCGTCGGGGGCGACCTCGTGGCCGGCGTGGCTGAGCATCAGCTCGGCCATCAGGTCCTCCGGCAGCCACTGGCTGGGGGGATCGGCGCAGCCCACGGCGCCCACGAGGGCCACGTCCGTGGCGCCGTCGCGCCCGATGCTGGTGCCCGGCGAGCCCTCGTCGTAGACGTCACTGCGGGGCAGGTAGGCGCAGTCGTAGGTCTGGTCCGACATGCCGTGGGACGCCATGCCCATCAAGAACGCGATGTGCTCGCCCGCTTCGGCGGACCATGGGGGCGCGTAGTGGTCCAGGATCCAGTCCAGGTAGGCGGACTGGAAGGGCTCCCAGTGGGCGATCTCGCCGTAGCCATCGTCGATGGCGTAGCCGCCGTCGGGAAAGTTGGTTCCGTTCTGCAGGGGCAGGTCGTGCTGCTCCAACAGGTCCTGCAGGTCTCCGTCAGGCAGCGCGTCACGGGCCCAGACGGTGACCCAGAGGTGGGACTCGTTGCCGTTGGCCCCGGCGGTGGCGGGCATCGACAGTGCGAGCAAGAGGCCGAGGGTGCGGGCAATACGTGAGTGCATGGCCCCATGGGTAGCTTTGGGGAGGTGAGGGGGCCAGGGGTGGGGCCCGAGGCTGGCATCCACGGCACGAGCCGTGGCCTTAGAACTCAGGGTCGAGTGCGATCTCGCAGACCCGCTCGTCTGCGGCTGAGAGCTCGGCGCGCCGCAGAACGGCCTGGGCTTCGCAGTGCTCCAGGGCTGCCTTTGTGGCCGAGGGTGCGGTCTCCAGCTCTGCAGCACAGGCCTGTGCCAGCTCGAGGGAAGCCTGCAGTGACCCACCCAGGACCTGACTCAGGTCGCCGTCACAGCCATGCACGGTGGCGGGGATGCCGATCCCCTGGAGGATCGCGATGGAGTGGCCCACCAGGGCCTGCTGATGAAGCAAGGCGAACCCCAGCGTTTCCGCCGGTGGGCTGGCCAGGCCGGAGAGTACCTCCAGCGATGGGCAGGGCGTGCTGGCCCAGGGCATGAAGCTGTCCGCCATCCAGCTGTGCCAGCGGGCGCTGTCGTGCTCATCCAGCTGTTCGGACCAGGTCACAGGTGCTTTGGGAACCTCCCTCGCGAGACACGCCCGGGTGGCGTCGTGCACGGTGCGGTGCCATTCGCTCGCGTCTTCGAGAGACCCATCCAGCACCACGCGGCCGTCGAGGGTCGGGGCAGAGGTACCGGGGCAGGCAATCAGGAGGGTAAGGGTGGCAAGGCCGGAGAGTTTTGCGCGCTGCGATGGCATGGGGCTCCCTGCGGTGGAACCGCGCAGACGGAGCGGCTGGCATTCCATTCGTCTGGGTCGCCGAAATACCCAGCGATAGTTGGGGCGGTGCTGGGAATCGACGGAGCCGGCGCGTCACGGCTCGACGGGGTTGAGGGCGGGAGGGATTGAACCCCTCCTCTACATCGAGCGGCCACAACCTCATAGCTGCTCGATACGACCGTAGAACGATGTGTATTCAGCCCGGAGTCCTACTCCACATAGGGATGAGGGTGGCTTGCAAAGACGGTTGAACGGAACCCCTTCGGGGTAGCAGGTGGCGGGTAGCAGCCCTGGTGGCGGGGCGGTGGCATCCCCGCGCCTCTGTCGAGGCACGGGAACGCAGGGTGGACGACGAGGGCGGCGTCACGG
>Ga0307987_1000285_pt1 | contig 30549 bp, 27 predicted proteins | sample EllFjometagen181_FD_203157 | JGI IMG/M metagenome (GOLD analysis project Ga0307987, IMG submission 203157) | Marine microbial communities from Ellis Fjord, Antarctic Ocean - #181 | ecosystem: Environmental > Aquatic > Marine > Unclassified | place: Southern Ocean | collected 2014-10-08 | reverse complement strand
TAAAAGGCTTTTTTTTAAGAGCCATTGCATATTCACCAAAACCGACAAGCGTTTTCTGAAAAAAATCTGTCAGCAACTGCGGCAAAAGTGTGGCAAAGGCGGCCAGTATTGTTGAAATGTGGCTGTCCTTTAAATGAATCTTAAATTGACAATCAAAATCAATGGTGATACATTTTTGCTGTGGGGTAATTCCCATATTGCCCTCTTTGGTTATGGTTGGTTTGCCAAAACTATTTTACCATAACATGGAGGGCATTTTTTTTCCACTTTATCCTGTAGGTCTCTTATTTTCTACGTTACCAAATCTTTGCCAGGCCCTGGGCATTCTCCGCGCTCCGCCTGCTCCGAATGACCCAGCTCCTGAGCAAAAATTTTGCCGACCCCTTTAAACCCCCTGGCTTTTATGACCTCGGGCCAGGCGGAAGCCATTGCTGGGCCAGCGGTTGCCCGGCTCGTACCAGTGGCGGTACGCGGAGCGAACGTCTCGGCCGTCGTGGTACCAGCCGCCGCCGCGCATCACGCGGGACTCGCCGCTGTCAGGCCCCATCGGATCAACCACTTTTCCCTCGGGATATGCCTCGTTCCAATAATCCGAACACCAATCCCTGACATTGCCATGCATTTCATAAAGCCCCCAGTCATTGCAAGGAAAAAATTTTGTATCGACTGTCTTTTTCCGGTATTGGCCTTTGGCGCCGTTATGATACGGGTTATTCCCGTCGTAATTCACCTGATCCGTGGTGATGTTGTCGCCAAAGCTGAACGGGGTGGTGGTCCCGGCCCGGCAGGAATACTCCCACTCGGCTTCCGTGGGCAGGCGAAGATCCAAGCCTGGAATCATGGCATTTATTTTTTCGATAAACTCCATGCAGTCGTCCCAACTGACTGAATCCACCGGCCGCTTGGCCCCTTTGAACCGGCTCGGATTGGCCCCCATGACCGCCTCCCACAACTCCTGGACGCAGGCCGTGTCCGCCATCCAGAATCCGTTTGTGAGAGTGACTTCATGCAACCCCTCACGGCTGGAACGTTCCGGCTCGTCCTCCGGAGAACCCATCATGAATGTTCCCGGTCTGATCCAGCGAAACCGCTGTTCAACCCCATTGATCTTTAAATCGGCGCGCATGCCATAATCGTCATGCCCCACCCGCTCGATCCACTCGGGCCAATAGACCCGTCGATCAAAATCATCGCCCGGAAGGATCACAAAAAAACCATCCTCATCCCGGCCCATGCCATCGGCCCAAGGCGGTCGTTCTCTGGACATCAACGTTACCTCATCATGATCCGTCTTTAAAACCAGAGTTCCGGAATCCGGGACGGGGATGGCGATGGGTGTTTCGGAAAGTCGATCCAGGGGGTAATTCATGTCGTCGCCCCCATCCATATGACTGATCTGCAACACCGGGCTTTCCGCCGTCAAGCTCGCCACGAAACTCCCGTGGCGGCGACCCTCTTCCAGCGCCTCGCCAGGCGCCCCGGCGTCGGCCGAAACAACGACAAACCGTTCCCCTTTTTGAAATAGATTCAAACGCAACGGGGTCTCCAAAGACTCCATCATCCATGACAGGGCCGGGACATCCAGCCCGCAAGGCGACGCCCCCCCCTCTTTTTGAACGCGCTCCAAATTAATCGCGCCCCATGCCACGCGAAGCGCCTCGTTGTCTTTCCACATCGTGGGGTGGTCAAACTGCCGGAGGGTGAACCGGTTGAGCCATGCGATTTGACCCGAACGCTCGGATGTTTCCGCGCTGTACAGCGTGCAGACAAACCGCCGCATAAACGCCTCCGCCGATTTAATATTATTCTCAGAAAAAATGCCCGACCGATACGTCTCTTCGAATCTCACCGTTCCAGAAAGATGGCAATGATATTTTTCTATGAGTTCTCTGACCTGTTTCTGTGTTTTTTTGGACTCCTTGTCCCGAAAACGAATCAGATATTTTTCAGACCCATCCTTTTTACCAGACCCATCCTTTTTATCCGACAGCTCCTTTTTATCCGAACGGCTCGTCGCATCCGACCGATCTTTTTTAAAAGAAAAACCAAGGGAGCAGGAAACGACATCGTCATGATTCCAGACGGCGGCTTCCGTAGCCGCGTCCGCGCTTCCACGGGGCAACAAAAAGCGTATGGCGCGCAACAGGGAGGTCTCCACCCATATGGCCGGGGAAAGAAGGCTTAACAGCCGATCGGCCCGCGCCGTTTCATCCACCGCCGCCCCCCGGCTCAACGGCGTCCGGATGCGACGGGTGCGATGGGATGGGTCCACCCTGGGAAGACGGCGCCCCCTGTCCCAACAGGCCATCTGAAACACCCCGGTGAATTCGTCGGGCCAGCGCCTGGGTGGGCACGGGTTTAAGACAATGGGTAAAAACCCGGCCCGGTTGTGCCGTTTCCCAAATCGAAACCAGGCCTTTTGGGCGTTTCCCGAAGGATCAAAAAATCCCAGATCGCTGACAATAAGAATGGGCGTCCCCGGCTCCGGAAAGTTCAGATACGTGGCTCGGCCTCCGGGATCCCCCCATTTTCGGGCGCCACCGTCCGGCCCGTTTTCCAGTATGCGCGCCTCCAGCCCGGACCGGCCATGGAGTTTTTCAATTCCCTGGAAAAGCTCGACCATGTCCGACCAGAAGGGGGTCAGGCGCGGGTCAAAGTCAAACAGGATTCGGCAGGCGGCGGCCCACCCGTTTTTTTGCCTGCGGGGAAATCGGCCCACCGGCTTCAACTCCGAAATCAGCCGGACCGCCTCTTTGATATCGATGGATCGGCTGTCGTGGCAAATCCCCAGCGCCCGCCGGAGAAAGGGCCAGAGTTGGGGCCAGGGAACCAGCGGGGGGTGTTTTGGGGATGTTTTTGAATGATCCTCGCGCGTATCAGGATCGCCCGGCTCAAACGCGTTCTTGGGGTCTATCCACGCCGGTCTGATTTTTTTCTTTTTTTCTTTGACGACATGCGTGGCCACATGCCAAAACGCGACCTTTTTTTCCGGCTCCGGGAAAAAATGCTCGGTCTTCTTGGAATCGGCTTCACCAGATCGGGCCGCGCCTCTGACGGGCGCGCCTTTTTTTCGGGCCGGTTCGTCTTCCGCCTTGCGCTCAACGCGGCGATACCCCACGAGGTCGGCGGCCATGTCCAGGCCCTCATGGTCAAAACCCTGAACCAGAAGACGCGCCAAATCCCCTCGCCCGGTCCGGGCTTTTTTTTCGCGGCCCAAAAATGCCATATGATTTTCTTCCCGACTCATCAACGGCTCTCTTCGGGATGTTTTTTCAAGGCAAACCCGCTTATTTCTTTTAAAATATTCAACTTCTCTGTTTGATCCAAACGCTTTTTCCCGTCTCGGCCAATGACCATGATCGCCCGCAAAATATCGAGGTACTCGGCCTGTCCGGGCGCGGGGAGGCCCCTGTCCAGAGCTGGCGACCGATCCGTCCACAACAGCTCGGCGGCTTTCGTAAGGACGGCTTCGGGGCAATCGGAAAAATGCATCCGCCCTCTTTTCGTCAGCCATTCGATAAGGTCATTTTCCTTGTCCGGCAATTTCAGATGCATGACCATGCACCGCCGTATAAAGGCCGGGGGAAGCTCCCGTTCCTCATTGGTGGTGATCACCACAAGGGGTGGAGGCGCCCCTTTGGGCAATCCCACGGAATGGTCGATGTGCGGAACGGCAAAGGCGCCGTTGCCCAGGGTTTCCAAAAGACCGTTGGGAAGATCCGCGTCGGCCTTGTCTATTTCGTCAATGAGCAGGACGCATCCCTTGTCCGGGGTCCAGCCTTCGGGTCTTTCCGGCGTTCGAACGCCCTTTGTGCTTCGCTCAAACTGTTGTTCCGCCGACTTCCAGTTTAGCGTCCACCACAACGCGCCGGGGGTCAAAAAACGCAAGGGGTCCAGCTTTTTATCCTTGTTTTCCGAATTCCCGGCGATGCCTATGGCCTGGGCCTCTCCGAGACGACCCACCGCGTCGAAATGCCACTGAAGCTCCTGGCATTCGCTTCTGGCGTGAACCACTTCAAAGACAAACGCCCGGTTTAAGGCATGGGCCGCGGCCCGTGCGAGCTGGCTCTTTCCGGTTCCCGGCTCGCCCCGCAGCAGGAGCGGTCTTTGGGCCGCCAGCGCCGCTTTGATGGCCCATATGCTCTGTTCGTCGAAGACGTGAACGGTTTCTGGCCATGAGCCTGTGGGCGGGAGGGTTATTTTTTTGTTTGGTTCTATGTTATTCATTTTTCTCCTTCGGTCTGTTTATGAAAAATTCTTTCAGACATGCGTTCAAATCTATTTCAGGCACAATCAAAGCGCCATCCCCATTTTCCATTGAGATATGAACAAAACTCAATTCGGGGAGATGAGACTCGCTAAGCAACAACTGATACACATTCATGTCATTCAAAGGGGTTTGACTCTGATCCATTGACATGCACAAATATGTAAAATCTTTATCCCTCTTGCGTCTTTTAATCGTCGCGTTCAAATCCTTGATGTCTCTTTCAGAAAGTGTCGCGCGAACTTTTTTTTCTTTGTAAATGGCCTGGAATATCACTCGTTCCATATGCAAAACCTTATTTTCTATGTTCCAACCTGAATCCATGGAAAACAAAAAATCCACCCGATTTTCCCCATACACCTTCAATCCTGTGTCGTCGCACTCAAACCTGGCATGGCATCCCTTTAAAGCGGAAAAACGAATTTCCACCCCGGCTTCTGTTTCCGCTGAAAATTCCATGCCGCTTATTTCAAGATTATTCTTTTTTTCATTCAACCAGTCATCATCCACTGAAAGCATGACCAGCCAGCCAATAATAGAAATAAAACCTTTCCATAAATCTTTAATCCGCTCGAACCCGACGCCATCATGTCTGATTGACGTAAAATAATCTCTCACTGCGTTTTTCATAATTGGGGAGATGGCATCAAGGAGATCATAGCCAATCAGAATATCCGCAAGCTCTTGGCTGACATCCACTTTTTTTTTATTTTTTTTAATGATATCTTCGATCTCAACGGTTTTGTTGTCCGCACAAATCACGTTCAAAAGAAATGGAAGAAATGGATTCAAATGGTTTTGGGCAAGAAGACTGGAAATCTTTTTTTTAATTTTAGTTTTGATCTCCTTTTTTCTTTTGGAATTTCTTTTTTTGACAACTTCCCTGTCCATAGCAGAACGTTTTTCTGCCGATTTGGGATTTTCGCCGGTTTTTTTTCTTCCTTGCTCAGGCGGAATACCCCTTATGCCGCATTCCAGGCGCCAAAACGCGTCTTTATCATTCATTGATTTGAACTTCACCCGATTCATGACTGAAAGAAAATCCGGCGCATCCTCCGGTTTTTTCGCTCCCGGCAACAGAACAGGAATAACCCGAAATGAAGAATCAAGCGTTTGCCTGTTGAACGCCAGGTCTATTTCTTTCCTGTGCCACGGCCCTTTGTCATTTTTTCCCAAGAAAACAGCGCATGTTTTTGACCTGTTTATTCCAGCTTCGAGGGTTTGAACAGAAGGTTCGCCGGGCACAGCTTTCCATTTGTCAAGCCAGACTTCCAGACCCGCACAGTTTTTTAGATCACCAGCGATCTGCTCAACCGCTTCCTTTTCAGAAGAATTGTAGCTGATAAAAACATCAAATTCTCTTTTCGTATCCATGTCCTTTTTTGTGCTCATAACAGGCTCCCGTTGGGTTTCGTTCCTCAACCCAACCTACATAAGTAGCAGTCAATATTGGTATTTTGGCGAAAATTCGATAACGGATGACATTGATTTACGGTTGCGCCGATTTAAGAAATATCAACCCGGCTGAAGGGTATCGCGACTGTAGAGACAAGGCATGCCTTGTCTCTACGGGACAAAACCACCAGCGCGGCGATGGTCCCGCTCCATGTTCCAATGACCATTCCGGCCATCATCCCAAACATAATCCCCATCAACCCTGTTTCACCTATTCGTTAAAACCGATGGCGCCCATGATCTGCCTCGCTCGTTGGCGGGTTCGGCGGCGGTCGCGGCGGCATTAGCGGGTTTCACGACGGTCGCGGCGGCGGCGACTGTAGAGACAAGGCATGCCTTGTCTGGCCATGCCTTGTCTCTACGGAACAAAACCACCAGCGCGGCGATGGTCCCGCTCCATGTTCCAATGACCATTCCGGCCATCATCCCCGATCGCTCAATTTATGGTCGGTCTCAAAGCCTGCGACCACAAAAGAATCTTTTTCTCTATACCCATGACAGCGTATTTTTTCCGACGCCCTGAATTTATATGTTCTGATATCCCGGCGACGCCCAGGCAAAGTCCCATGAAAGGCCTTGTAATCCAGACCTTTGTCAGAACAAATCTGATCCCAGGTCAATTCCTCAAATTTTCTGAACGTGTCGATAAAAAGAGATTGCTCGGCGCCTTGAATTCTGGAAAAACCCATTTTTTTATCCACTCGCGAAAAATCAAGCTTGCCTTTTGAGAACCTGGATTTCAGGTATGCTTCAAAGGAAATCCGTTTATTCTCCCAGAGAAATTCTGTCAACATGCCGAAACATGTCACATTCAACAGCGGAATCGTCGTCCCATTTCGGATGAGAGTCAACGGATCGACAGAGGCGGCGGATAAAACGAAAGAAACAAGAATTTTGTCTCGCTCGCAAGCCTCGGCCGGCGAACTGCCCCAGATATCGACTCCGTCAAAAAGATATGTGGAATCAGGGTTCTGTTTGCTGTCAAAATCCCAGAACGGCTCTTTGGAAAGGGTTGAGATCGCTGATTTCAAACGACGGATTTCATCTGATTTTCTAAGAGGAGACTTGACAAGAAACGAATGCAGAGTGTCGTCGGGCGTGACCATCTGGCTCCATGCGTCGCTTTTTTTCAGCAACAGGACGGTTGAAAAACCCTGCATTTCTTTCAACGCCCCGATAAATGGAAGAAGACCTTTTTTGACAAACGCGTCTGAATCGTAAAATTGACCGATCAATGAACACTCATTAAACAGTATCTGCATGTCATAGCCCCAATATCTGGTCCAGGTCATCGTCAAATTGATCAAACAGCCCCTTGGGTTGGGTCATGGGGCGCCCATGCTCGTTGATGTCGATGACTCTGTTTTTTGCGAGAAAATTTTCATCCAACTGAAAAAAATGAACCGCCACATCCGTATGGGCGATCTCTTTTTTCACAATGGATTTTCGAATTCCGTTAAACACATGATCGCTATGGGTTTCAAGCAGAATCTGAATGCCCGCGTTGGCGGCGAAACAAAAAAACTCAGTCAAATCGGATTGCGCTTTTGGGTGCAGATGAATTTCTGGATTTTCGATGACCACGATATCGTCGGGATTTGCGCTCAGGCATGAGACAATGGCCCCGATGGCGAAGCTGACTCCCGAACCCATGTGACAAGGGCGGACCGGCTTGTTGTTTTCAAAAGAAAATTCCACCGAAAGGCTGTTGGAAAGACCCATATCCCGAATGGTATTCTTGATTCCAAAAAGTTTTTTCAGCCAGTGATTGACCTGATGTTCAAGGGTGACGCTGGCCGTGTCGGCAATGAGCGCCGGGGGCAACTCTTTCTTGTGGTTTTTACGCAAAAAATCAAAGACAAACTCCGCCTTGTTTCCAAGAAAATTCATGCGATCAAAGTTTTTGGGGTAGGCGTCCTCCGGTCCAATCCGGTTTGCGGGCAGATAATAGACATGATGCTTTTCCAGGCTCAACAGATTTTGCAACGTCGTGGATGGGTCAATGGTTGAAACGTCGGCGTCCGTTCCATCGTCATCGGCTGAACAAAACTCCGCCTGAAATGTCTCTCCCCCCCCGGAAACGCCGATGCGGAAAGCTCGGGCGTTGGTCCGGTGATTTCGGCACTCGTCAAACGCCCCCATGCGAACCCACATCCCGTTAAGCGGAGAGGATGAGCCGCCAGCCGCGTTATGGCACAACAACAAAAACGCCTGGATGGCCGAAGACTTGCCCGACGAATTGGTCCCCGTAAAAAGGGTGATCCTCCGCAAATCAATTTTTGCCGCGTCAAAGCATTTGAATCCGTGTATGCGCATGGCGTCAAGCATGTCGTATCTCCTCAATGGTTTTTTCCACAAGTTTAAACCGGTGGTTGACACTTAGTTTGCTGTCCACAATATAGGTTGCGCTACGGATAAATTTTTTGTCGGAAACAAGCGCCTTAAATCCATTTTTTATGCTCCCATATTTTTCCCTCGGCAGATCCATCAATTCAACGATCAAATAAGCGGCCGTTTCAAACAGCGTCATACTGATGGGCCGACGATTTTTTTGGCCCTCTTTTTTCGGCCATCGGAAACACCCGGCGCCCAAAATGGCGCGGCATGCGTTCATGGTTTCATCAAACATTTTGGGGAATTGGTCGCAAAAGGCCCTCCCCGCCTCATGGTTGAGAAAAATCATGGTTTTGCCAAGAAAATCCTCAAGATCGCCGCGGTATTCAACCGGAGGGGCGCCCGTCTCCTTAACAGACAGCCACTTTTTTTTGCGCCAGAGATAAAAGGCGATCAGCCGAAGAATAAGGTATTTATCCTTCATGCGGCTCGGTTGGATGGAATCTTCCGTGGCTTCCTTAAAACTTTCAAACCCCGCCAGATCATTCAATAAATCGGTGGCGGCGCCCTGATAAATAGCGTTTCTCATTTCCTGGTTGTTCAGCCGTGTGCCGCCGCGATTGACTCTGTCAAACAGGTCAAACGTGACCCGATCTTCAGTGGGCGGCTTGATCACATGCAGCGTGAGGGGACAATCTTCGACCTTGCTCTGCTGGGCCTGGGTTAAACATAAACACTGGCCCGCTCCGGCCCGGCCCGTTGACGCCTCGCTGAAACAGGCGCCATTCAATTCTTTCAAAACGCTGAGTTTTTGAAGGGGGAATTTATTGTTCATGAAGTCAAAAAAGGCGCTTAAACGGTGGCGGCCATCCACCACAATATAGACGCCCTTGTCATCCTCCTTCATATAAATAAGAGGGAGCGGGATGCCCATGAGAACCGATTCGATCAATTCACTTTTTTGTTTCAGGCTCCAGACATCCTGCCGTTGAAAATCAGGGTCCAGCCGGATGAGGGGCGGCGTTTTATCCAGCTTTCGTTTGAGTTGAAACGCCGACGCGCTTTCCGGCGCGATGTGAACCGTGGCATCCAGATAGACATCTGTTTGATGAGACCCGGCCGCATCGGACCCGGATTCCAGAGAATGCTCCAGAAACTCGGCTCCGAGGGTTTCTTCTCCCTCAAACGTGTCTTTGGGATCAAGGGGCGTTGCGTCTGCTGACATTTTTCATGTTCCTCGCTTGTTTTTTTTTAAAGTATGGGTATGAATTATAAGTTTTTGAAATAAATGTCAATGAAGAACGCTGATCCCATGGGAGGGACGCGGCGGCCTTGAAACCGGGCGCGGCGGTTTTTTTTGACGCATCCGATATGGCAAGTAACGGCCATCATTTCCAGGCGCTCTTCCCGTTATTTTTCTCTGGTTGATTTTTAAAGCGCTTTGGGCTAAAAGGGACGACAGCGGCTATCTATTACACTAATCAAAGAGGCCATGACACTAACCCCATACATCAACCCAAATCAAAGCGGCCATTACATCAACCCAATCAAAGCGACATTGCGAATCGACCCCATGACCAGCCAAAAAGAGACGAATCCAAAACCGAATTCAAAGCCAGAGCCAAAATCAGAGCCGAATTCAAAGCCAGACCCAAATCTAAAATCAGACCCAAAACCGAACCTGAAATCAGACCCAAAATCAAAACCAACGCCGAAGCCAAAACCAGACCCAAAATCAAAACCAGAAAAGACCCTGAAAAAAAACCCGGCGAACAGACAACAAACAACAAGCGCCAAAAAAAACAACGCCACACCCGTCTCCGTGATCACCACGCACATCAACGCGGATTTCGACGCCGTGGCCTCCATGCTCGCCGCGCAAAAACTCTACCCCGGCTCCATCGCGGTTTTTCCCGATTCAAACAAAAAGACCCGGAATCATTTTTTCATCGACTCCATGGCCTACCTGTTCAACATGTCCCCCCCGAAAGACATCCTGAACATGAATGTGGAGCTTCTGGTTTTGGTGGATGTGGCCAAGGCCAGACGAATCGGAAAAATGGCGGCGCTTCTTGAAAACAAAGAGATGCAAATCCACATTTACGACCATCACCCCGAAAGCCCCAATGACATTCAGCCCGATTTCTCCATTCGCCGGGCCACAGGCGCCGCCGTCACCATACTGGTGGAGATCATCAAAAAAAAAGAGATCCCCATCACCCCCGACGAAGCGACCCTGCTTGGCCTGGGCATCTATGAAGACACCGGCTCGTTCACCTTTTCATCCACCACCCCGGACGATCTGGAGGCCGCGGCCTTCCTGGTTTCAAAAGGGGCGCGGCTGGATGTGATTTCAGACATGATCGCCGGCGACATCAATCCCCGACAGATCACCATATTAAATGAGCTGATCGAGGCCTGCGTCACCCATATTATCAACGGCGTCGAGGTGGTCGTGGCCACCATCGCCACCGATTATTACATCCCGGATTTGGCCTGGATGGTTCAAAAAATCGCAAAGATGGAAAGCCTGAAGGCATTTTTCGCCATCGCGCTGATGGACAATAAAATTTATGTCGTGGGCCGAAGCCGCATGGACGAAGTGGACGTCGCCGACATCCTGTCTCCCATGGGCGGGGGGGGCCATCCCTTTGCCGCGTCCGCCTCCATCAAAAACAAAACCCTGGCCCAGGTTGAAATTGAGCTGTTTGAGCAATTGAAAAAAAAAGCCGTGGCGCTCCGGGTGGCCCGGCGGATGATGAGCTCCCCGGCCATCACCGTGGAGTCCCATCTCTCCTGCGCCGAAGCCGGGGAACTCATGACCCGCTACAACATCAACGCGGCGCTGGTGGTGAAAAAATCGGAATCTCCAGGGGACGCCCGCCATCTCCTGGGTCTGATCACCCGACAGGTCATCGGCAAGGCGTTGTTTCATCAACTCGGCCATGCCCGTGTGTCAGAATACATGAGCGCCGAATGCCAGACCGTGGGTCCGGATTCCGGGCTTTTGGAAATTCAGGATAAAATCATCGACAGCAACCAACGGATTTTGCCGGTGGTGGAAAATAACGTCATTCTAGGCGTGGTGACGCGGACGGACCTGTTGAAAACCCTGATAAAAAAACCGGAGTTTTACGACATCTCAGAGACCGACCCCCACAAGGAGTCGGAGAGCGTCCCGTCTCGAAACATCCAGAGTCTGATGAAAGAACGCTTGCCCAAACCCACCCTGGAGATACTCAGACAGATCGGGGAGACCGCTCAAAAGGGGGGATACGGGGCCTATCTGGTGGGGGGATTTGTCCGGGATCTGTTTTTGTACCGAAAAAATGAGGACATGGACATCGTCATAGAGGGAGACGGCATCGCGTTTGCGAGGGATTACGCGTCGTTGACCGGGGCCAGGGTCAACGCCCATACAAAATTCGCCACGGCGGTCATTATTTTCCCGGACGGACTCAAGATCGACGTGGCGTCGGCCCGCCTGGAATTTTACAAATACCCGGCGGCCATGCCCACGGTGGAGATGAGCTCCATCAAGCTGGATCTGTTTCGCCGGGATTTTACAATCAACACTCTGGCCATCAAGCTGAACCCGGACAAGTTTGGCGTTTTGATCGATTTTTTTTCGGCCAGAAAAGACATCAAGAGAAAGGCCATCCGGGCGCTGCACAATTTGAGCTTTGTGGAAGATCCCACCCGGGTCTTTCGCGCCATCCGGTTTGAGCAGCGCTTTGGATTTAAAATCGGAAAACTGACCTCCGGGCTGATTAAAAACGCCGTGGACATGGATTTTTTCAAACGACTGAGCGGAAAACGGTTCTTTAATGAATTGCGCCAGATACTTGAAGAGGAAAGTCCGATTCCGGCCATCGCGCGACTGGCGGATTACGGTCTGTTGCGTGTGATTGATGAAAAAGTGATTTTAAACGATGCTCTCATATCCATGTTTCATTCGGTTGAAAAAGCGCTGGCATGGTATGAATTGCTTTTTTTGGAAGAATCGTATATGAAATGGGTCGTCTATTTCATCGTGTTGACCACGGGTTGCGATGAAAAAAGCAGCCAAGCCATCTGCCGGAGATACGACATCCCCGCCAGCCTGGAAACGATATTTTATCAAGAGCGGTTCAAAGCGGACCGGTTGCTGCTTCGGATGCGGCGAGGCCCGGCCCCTTCCAACAGCGAAATTTACAGACGGTTTTCAAAATTTAAGACGGAATCGCTGTTGTATATGATGGCCGCGGCCAAAAAAGAAGAGACAAAACGCGCCATATCGCTTTATTTCACCCATTTGCGGTATGTGAAAATATCGGTGACCGGAACCGATTTAAAACGGGAGGGGTTGGCTCCGGGACCGGAGTACACAGAGATACTGGACAAAATCCGGGACGCCGCGTTGGACAAAACCATCGCATCCCCAAAGGACGAGATGGACTTTGCCAAACGGCAGGTCTCATTGAAACTGAAACAGACGACGCCAAAAGAGGCCAAAAGACCAAAAGAGACAAAAAGATAGGAGCCATGTTTACGCATATTGATTTTTACCAGATTTTTCTTGTGATTGTTCCCCTTATTTTCGCGGTGACCATCCATGAATTCGCCCATGGGTACGCGGCGTTCAGACTGGGAGACCAGACCGCCAAGCTGGCGGGCCGACTGACCTTGAATCCATTGAAGCACATGGACCCCTTCGGCTCGTTTATTCTGCCGTTGATACTGAAACTGACCGGTTCCCCGATTTTATTTGGCTATGCCAAACCGGTCCCGGTCAATTTTTCACGACTTAAGCCATTCCGCGTGGGAACCATCATCGTCTCCGCCGCCGGGATCGGCGCCAACCTGGCCATGGCCTTTTTGTCCGGCGCCATTTTCAGGCTGTTTATTCTGGCGGACTCCTGGGGAGCCGGCTTCAGCTATTCTCCCCTTTTGCTGGATGTCATGAAACTGCTGGAGTACAGCGTCATCATTAATTGCGTCCTGGCGATTTTCAACATGATCCCCATCCCGCCCCTGGACGGGAGCAAAATTGTCGCCATGCTGTTGCCCGAGTCCATGCGAGCGGCCTATTTCAAGCTGGAACGGTTTGGCATCGTTATTTTGCTGATATTGATGATTTCAGGATCGGGGTTTTTCCGGACCATTATGCGGGTTTTTTTAGAACCCCTTGCAAACTTTTTTTTAGGAGTGTGAATTTAAAATGAAAACAGGAAAACGGATTTTAAGCGGCATGCGCCCCACCGGGCCGTTGCACCTGGGAAATATGCACGGCGCGCTGGCCAACTGGGTCGCCATGCAAAACGACTACGATTGTTTTTTCTTCATCGCGGACTGGCACGCCCTGACCAGCGACTACGAACAAACAGGAAAGATTCGGGAATACACCCATGAGATGATCATCGACTGGCTTTCCGCGGGTCTTTCTCCTGAGAAATGCACGTTTTTCGTCCAGTCCGACATCAAAGAACACGCCGAGCTTTTTCTGATTCTTTCCATGATCACTCCGGTTCCCTGGCTTGAGCGAAACCCGACGTATAAAGACCAGATTATTCAGCTGGACAACAAAGATCTGTCCACCTTTGGTTTTCTGGGCTACCCGGTGTTGCAGGCCGCGGACATCATCATGTACAAACCCGACGGCGTTCCCGTGGGGGTGGATCAGGTCCCCCATGTTGAAATCACCCGGGAGATCGCCCGGAGATTCAATTATCTGTACGCCGAGGTGTTTCCCGAACCCGAGGCGATGCTCACCCAAACGCCGAAAATACTCGGGCTGGATCGCCGGAAGATGAGCAAAAGCTATGGCAACGCCATCTTTATGTCCGATTCCCCGGAACAGATCGCCCAAAAGACAAGCCGGATGATCACCGATCCCATGCGGCAAAAAAAGAGCGATCCCGGAGACCCGGACATCTGCAACGTCTTTGATTTTCACAAACTGTACAGCGACAAAGAAATGGTGGATGAGATCAATGAACAATGCCGGGCCGGGGCCATCGGGTGCGTCGATTGCAAGAAAAAAATGACCGCCAACCTCACGGCGGCGCTGGAGCCGACGCGTGAAAAAAGAGCCTGGTACGAAACCCGGCCCGACGAGGTGAAGCAGATCATTGAAACCGGAAACGCGGCGGCTACGGTCGTGGCGCGACAGACCATGACGGATGTTCGAAACGCGTTGAAGCTGTAGGGGCGTGATAGACGGATCCATTTATGAACGACACACGTTACAAAATCAACCTGGAAAACATTTTCGAAGGCCCCATGGACCTTCTGATCCATCTGATCAAAAAAAATGAGGTGGATATTTACGATATCCCCATCGCCAAAATCACGGATCAATTCCTTCGTTACCTGGAATGGATGAAGCGGATGAACATTGATGTCGCCGGGGATTTTATCCTCATGGCGGCCACCTTGACCCAGGTCAAATCGAGGATGCTGCTCCCCTCCCGACCAAGCGATGAGCCGGAGGATGACGAAGATCCCCGGATGGAGATCGCCCGGCCCCTTCTGGAATATTTGCAGATCAAATCCGCGGCCGAGCAGTTGGGAGGCCGGAGCCTTCTGGGCACGGACACATTCGCCCGTGTTCCGACGGCGGATGAGCGCCTGGACACCGGGCCGGAGCCACTGATCAAAATCGGGCTGTTTGAACTCATCGACGCCTTTCAGAAAATCCTTGAAAAAACGCCGGGCCAATACAAAATTGATTTTCAGTCGGAACGGATATCGTTGAAAGACAAAATGACGGAAATCATCGACCTTCTGGAAACCAAAGCCTCCGTTGCCTTTGATGAGATGTTTTCGCAAAACAGCGCCAAAAGCGACATCGTCATCACGTTTTTAGCCATCCTTGAAATGGTCAAAATGGGTCTTTTGACTGTGGCGCAGAATGTTCAGACCGGCGTGATGCGGCTTTTTTACATTTGATCCGTTTAAAATTTTTCACATTTGATCCGTTTAAAAAAAGTCAGGGTTATTTTTAAAGCGAATGCGTAGGGCGGCGACAAACCCATTGAATCCACACTAAGCGAACCAGCAAAGCCAATTGAGCCAAATGGAAGATTTAAAGAACATCATCGAAAGCCTCTTGTTTGTGGCCCCCTCTCCATTGCCGCCGGACGCCATACGAACCCTGCTCCCGGAAAGCGACATCCGGGAAATCAAAGAGGCGCTGCATGACCTGGCCGTGGAATACGAATTTAGGAAAGGCGCCCTTCGCCTCTATGAAATCGCCGGGGGCTGGCAGATTCGGACCCTTCCCGAGTACGCGCCCTGGATCAGAAACATGCTTCGGCCCAGCCCGTTTCGCATGAGCAAGGCGGCCTTGGAAACCCTGGCCGTGGTCGCCTACCGGCAGCCGGTCATACGACACGACGTGGAGCATGTCCGGGGGGTGGACTGCGGGGGAATCTTGAGGATGCTTTTGGAACGAAAATTCATACGGATTCTGGGGCGCCGGGAGATTCCGGGCCGGCCCCTGGTTTACGTCACCACCAAATACTTTCTGGAAGTCTTTGGCTTGAAAAGTTTAAAGGATCTCCCCACCCCCAAAGAGTTCGAAGAACTGGCCGGGGAAGCCATGGAAAAAGGGGCTTTGTCTCCGGCGGTCGAAGGGGACGGCGGTGACGGCGGTGACGGCGGTGACGGCGGTGACGGCGGTGACGGCGGTGACGGCGGTGACGGCGGTGACGGCGATGGTGGAGGCGAAAGCAAAGGCGAAAGCGAAAACGAAGGCGAAGGTGAAAATGAAAACGAAAACGAAAGCCAGACGCCGGATTTGGATGACGCCGCTTGCGAAACCCTTAACGAAAACGACGGATAAAAAAAAGGCTCCCGAGAAAAAAACGACTGATAAAAAAACGCCCGGAAAAAAAAACAGCGCCTCTTTTCTGAATTTTCCAACTCTTTTGTTATGCCAAAAAACAAACGTCAAAAATACGAACGGGTCAAGCGACTGCCCAATGTGACCATCTCCAGCTTCAATCAATCGCTCCTGCCCCGGTCATACCCCTGGAGCCATCCCCGGTATGACGGGATGGAGAAAATAATTCTGGAGCTGGGTTGCGGCAAAGGGGAACATACCTTAGCCTTTGCCAGGGCCCATCCCGGCCGCCTCTGCGTGGGGGTCGATTGCAAAAGCCATCGCATTTGCGTGGGCGCGGAGCAGGCCGTGGCCGAGGGACTTGAAAATGTCCAGTTTCTCCGCGCCAGGATTGAGCGGATTGGGGAATTCTTTTTGCCCGGCTCCATACACGAAATCTGGCTCACCTTCCCAGACCCGCACTTAAAAAATCAGGGGATCAAGCGCCGCCTGTCCGCCGCCCCGTTTTTAGACGCCTATGCCCGTCTGCTGACCCCGGACGGGCGGGTCCGATTAAAGACAGACAGCGAGGAGCTTCAGCATTACACCCGGCGCTCGGTCCAAAAATGGGGGGGACGCGTGGTGGCGGAGTCCGATGACATTCATGGGGCGCCCGATATCCATGCGGGCCACAGCCCATGTAAAAATAGCCCCCGTGAAAACAGCCCATGCGCCGGAGACGTGGTTTCGGCTTACGAAAGCGCGGCCCGTTCCCGTGGACTGGCCATCAAATACATGGAATTCAGGCTCGACGAACCCGGCGCGCGCATTGAAAAATAGGGCGAAGGATTCCCTATGAGACTATCCATTGGATTTTATTTTATTTTATTTTATTTTTAAGTTTAATTTTATCTCTATTTTTAACCCTATTTATAACTCTATTTATATTGAGGCGACGCATTTATGAAACATTCAACGGGGGAGGCGCCCCTTGCGCATGAACCGCCGGGCATGGAAAACCATGGGAGCGACACAGAGAAAAAACGGGGCCGTTTGATTGAAGAGGCCCTTCAATCCGGGGCCTGTGACGCCGCGCTGATTTCATCGGACACTATTTCCATCGACCCGGATCTGGCCGGAAAATGCCTGGAGCCCCGGTGCGAAAATTACGGATTGTCGAAAAGCTGCCCTCCCCATGTGGGGGGGCCATCCGCCATGAAAAAAAAACTTGAAACCATGAGCCGGGCCATTTTTTTTAAAATCGACGTCCCGTCCGACATGCTCTATTCCAGCGAGCGTCGGGAATTTTTTCAATTGCTCCACGAAATAGGGGCCGGCGTTGAGCGATCCGCCGTTAAAATGGGGTTTTCCAACGCCCAGGCCTATGCCGGGGGCTCATGCAAAGAGATATTTTGCCACCGCCACCATGAATGCCGGCTCATTTCCAAAAAGGGAATCTGCCGACACCCCGACCATTCCCGGCCCTCCATGTCCGGGTTTGGGATCAATGTGGCGGCGCTGGTTGAAGCCGCTGGATGGCCCAAACTTAAAGGCGCCCGAATCGATGATTCAACCGGAGTGAAAATAGAGAATATTTTCGGCCTGATATTAATTGATTGATTAATTAATTGATTGATAGCTAACCAACTGGGGTCGCACGGAAAATAAACGATTTTTCGCGCGCGAAACCCAACCAAAATAAAAAAGGGATTGGCCCATGCGTCACATCACCATCACCCGCGACAAAAAACAGGGAACCCTCTCATATTCCAACGCCGATTCCGTCAAGGTTCAAACCGCCTGCTGGTGGGATCCAGACAAAAAAATACCGCCGGGCGAATATAAAAATTGCTCCGCCACCACCATGTCGAGCAAGAAAAATTCCCAGGGCCAGCCCAGGGAAGCGATATTTATTCCAGGCGTGGAGGGATTTTCGGGAATATTCATCCACATGGGAAACGACCCAAGCTGGTCCGATGGCTGCGTGGTGGTCAAAGAGAACAGGCTGCTTGATATTTACAACGACATTGATATCAAAGACGGGGAAAACATCACTGTTTCGATTCAAGACGCGCCGCCCCAAGAAAAGTCAAGAGAAGAAAATGACGAGGCATAGACGTTGTCGGATGGATCACAAACAACAGCCGCCGCAGACGCCGGGCCCATATTCAATCAAACCAACCATTTATACAGGAAAAAATCCATGACATGGAAAATATGAAAGACATTATATCCGCCGAAATATGTAAAAAATGCGCCGAATGTTGCAAAAATCACCCGTTTGTGACCTTGTCCAGAGCTGAAATCGCGACGCTCGCCAAATTCACACAATGGCCCGTCGATCAATTCGCCAATCAAAAAGACGAATCCGACAGGGGCCATTTCCTGGGTTTTAAAGAAAACGGGCATTGCATTTTCTTAAATAAAAAAAACAGCGGCTGGTCTTGTCAGGTGTATGAGGCGCGGCCCGGAATTTGCCGAAATTACCCGTCCGATACCATACAAACCGAGATATGCCACGCCAAGTGGGGAAAACTCATGGCCAAGCGCCCCCGTTTAAAAAACGAACCTGAAAAAAAAACAACATAAAAACCGCTATAAAAACCAACATAAAAAACCCGAGCCAAATCAGGCAAAATCTTTTGAAACCCGAACGCCACGCCCCCGGTTGCCCCTTGTGCCGCAAAGGCCATGCCGGGCCATTTTTTCAGGATAAACACCGAGACTACCTGCGTTGCGGGCATTGCCAGCTGATCTTTGTCCCCAAGCGCCATTGGCTGACCCTGGACCAGGAGCGGGCCGAGTATGATCTGCATGAGAACGATCCCCATGACGCCGGGTATCGCCGCTTCCTCTCCCGATTCAGCGAGCCTTTGCTCAAACGGCTGCCCCCCGGCCAGACCGGCCTGGACTTTGGGTGCGGCCCCGGCCCGACCCTGTCGGGGATGCTGGAGGAAAAGGGACACACCGTGGATCTGTACGACCCTTTTTATCAAAACCATCCGTCGGTGTTTGAAAAACAGTACGATTTCATCTGCGCCACTGAAGTGGCGGAGCATTTGCGCGATCCCGACGCCGAGTTCCAAAGGCTGTTCGCCATGCTGAAACCTATGGGCTGGCTGGGCGTGATGACCCGGCTGGCGGACCATGTCGACGCGTTTGCCCAATGGCATTACATCCGGGACGCCACGCACATCTGTTTTTACTCTCTGCCCGTGTTCCACTACCTGGCCGCGCGCTTTGATGCCAGAGTCGAATTTTATCCGCCGGATGTGGCGCTGTTTCGCAAAAATATCCCGGAGGCCAACCATGCCCCGGCAAAAAAACAACCTTAAAAAAAAGAAACGACAACCCAAAAAAATGGCTTCAAATGTTCTGATCAGCTCCCATTTTGTGAGCAAATCCTATGGGGTTCAGCCCCTGTTCACCGATATTTCCCTGCAGATTCTGAAAAATGAGCGCATGGGTCTCATCGGTCCCAATGGCGCGGGAAAATCGACCCTCTTGAAAATACTGGCCGGGGTGGAGTCCGTCGATTCCGGCGAGATATCCAGGCGACGGAACACCCGCATGGTTTACCTTCCCCAAAACGACGATCTCGATCCTGAAAAAACCATTGAGGAGACGCTGCTTCACGGGGTTTTAACCGATATTGAGCCGTGGCGGATTGAAAAGCGACTCCACGAAATCCAAAGCCTCATCTCCATAAATGACACGGCTCAAAAGGTAAAGACGCTTTCCGGCGGATGGCGAAAACGGCTGGCCATTGGACAGGCCCTGTTCCAACAACCGGATCTGTTGCTCATGGATGAGCCGACCAACCATCTGGATCTGGAAGGAATTTTATGGTTGGAGCGCCTGTTGCAAAAGGCCCGGTTCGCCTTTGTCCTGGTGAGCCATGACCGTTTTTTTTTAGACAGCGTCTCCAACCGAATCGTGGAGCTGAACCTTCGATATCCCGATGGATTTATCAAGGTGGCGGGGAGTTACAGCGATTTCATCGTGGCCAGGGAGGCCTTTGTCCAGGAGCAGGCCACCCAGGAAACCGTTTTGTCCAACAAAGTCCGCCGTGAAATCGAATGGCTCCGTCGCGGTCCCAAAGCCAGAACCACAAAAGCCAAACACCGCATCGACCAGGCATGGCGACTCCAGGATGATCTGTCGGCGATCAAGGGACGAAACTCCAGGGACAAAAGCGTGGCCATCTCCTTTGACGCCACCCGCCGAAAAACCAAAGAGCTTTTGAACGCAAAAAAAATAGAAAAATCCCTGGGGGGAAAAACCCTCTTTGAAAATCTCAATCTGAAACTCGCCCCAGGCATGGGCATCGGAATCATGGGTCAAAATGGAACCGGGAAAAGCTCGCTGCTCCATGTTTTAAACGGCGACATGGCCCCGGACAACGGCTCGGTTCAGATGGCGTATGGGTTGAAAGTCGTGACCTTTGACCAGAAAAGAGAGCTTCCCGATGAAACCAAGACCCTGCGGCGGGCGCTGGCCCCGGACGGAGACACCGTGATATATCGGGATCGGCCGGTGCATGTGACCTCCTGGGCCAAACGGTTCCTCTTTGAAAAAGACCAGCTGGGAACGCCGGTCTCCAGACTTTCCGGAGGGGAAAAGGCCCGGGTTCTCATCGCGGCCCTGATGTTGCGCCCGGCGGATGTTCTTTTTTTAGATGAGCCGACCAATGATCTGGACATCCCCACCCTTGAGATTTTAGAAGAGAGTCTGGAAGAATTTGCCGGCGCCATTGTCTTGATCACCCATGATCGGTTCCTCATGGAACGCCTGTGCGACACCCTCCTCTATCTGGATGGGCGCGGCAACGCCGAGTATTTCGCGGATTACGACCAGTGGCTTGAGAGCCGAGCCGACGCCCGGCCAGACACCCGGATAGACACCCGACCAGACGCGGTCTCCCTGATGAAAAGCGCCGCCGTTGGCCAGACCCCTGAAACCAACGGCGCGAAAAAAAAGAGTCCCCCATATCAATCCGACACGGGCGCCCCGGACAAAAAATCTCAAAAATTGACCTACGAGGAGCGCAAGGAGCTGGCCCGCATTGAAAAACAGATCGAAAAGGCCGAAGAGGCGGCCGAGAGTCTGGCCAAACAACTCAACGACCCGGACAGCGCCTGCGACGCGGCCCGATTGGAAGGGCTCTACACCGAGAATCAGGAGGCCCAGTCCAAAGTGGACGCGCTTTATCAGCGGTGGGAGGAGCTGGAGGCCAGGTTGGCTTGATATCATCCCCGGCTATTTAATTGGATGGGGATATTTCGGAGGGGGATATTTTGGATGGGGAGCCCAACGCCAAAAAAAAAATAGCGCCAAAAAGATGACGCCAAAAGATACTGCCAAAAGATAATTTCAAAAAGATACTGCCAAAAAAATACCGCCAAAAAAAATACTGATAGTAAAAAAATAAAAAAACCCTGATCCCGCAGCGACTCGTTATCCCGAGCTGGCGAAGAAAGCGCAAAAGACCATTTTAAAAAAACCGAGGAAATCTACCAATGCCTCAAATCCCTGGTGAAATAAAAAATATTTTAATAAACTATCTAAGCGCCTTGTCAGATGAGATAAATGTCACGTCCGCTATCTTGTTCAGCTCTTATGCCACGGGAAAATGGACCCCTGAAAGCGACATAGATATCGCCATATTTCAGATCATTTTTCAGGAATTGACAGAACCGAGGCCATCGCTTTTCTTCTTGATAAAACCCTTGAATTCAAAATTGATCTTCAGCCTCTGGCCTTTGAAAACAAAGACCTTGAAAACTGCCATGACAACCCTTTTGTAAATGAAATCGTTGCCCATGGCATAAAAATCATGTGACGATAAATGGTCCGCTTCCGCCTCTTTCATACCCATCCCCATCTCCGTTCTTCATAAAATGTTCAATGGCATAAAACGGCAATGAGACCCTTCCATTCCATGGCCCGGGTCATCATGGGGAGCCTGGATATTTTGAACCCTTTTTTCACCCGGTGTGTCTCCATCTGTCATTTCCATGCGGGTTGGAATATTTTCCTGACTGGAAAATTTCTTCCCGCAAATCATTCTTTCCCCGGTGGCAGGATCGCCCCCAATTTCACGCCGCGCCAAAAAAAAAAGACAAACAAAAAAAGACCACCAAAAAAACAAATTTTTCATTCAGCCTCTTTTTTGCCAATGCTCCGGGTTGCGTTGGCATGAAATACTGCCAATATTACGATTTCTCTCTCCCCGATTTCATAGTAAACTGTGTAGGGAAATCTTTTCACCACCGTCTTTCTCGCATTTCGCAATGCAAACGGAAACATTTCAGGGTCTCTTTTTATTCTGGAAATCGTTTCATCCACGCAACGCATGAATTCGGCATCAAGCCCGCCCCCTGACGGGCATGCCATTCTCTTGCCTCACACAGTTCGAATTCCGCCTCGGGATGAAATATCACCTTCATGTCTGTTCCGATTTCAAATAGTCATTCTTGATGCTTTCCCATGATCTTCCTCTGAAAGAACCGGCATGATACGAATCAATTCTTCTGTTCAGCTCTCCGCGCTGTGCTTCTGTGAGTTCCGGATATTCGTTCCCTTGCGCAATGCTGTCCCATATCTCTTCGACGATGAGAACTTTTTCGGAAACACTCAGTTTTTTGATTGCATTTATTGTCGCCTGGCTGATGCTCATTTTTTTCTCCGTTCTATGCATTTAAATGAAACAGTTTATGAAATATCCAGAAGGCGCTGAAAGACTGACGACTGTCACAGCAGACGGTTTCTTTCTTCAAAATCCGATTATCTCACCTTCACGTCGGAGAATCCTTATAACTCCACCATTATACCAACTTTTGTTTCAATTCCATTCTGGTCTGATTAAAAGCAGGACGCCGTGGCCGTGATACCAGATGACAGCTCGGGTTTCAATTCCATTCTGGTCTGATTAAAAGTTGGTGCAGGCGGCCAACGATCAGCGTGAAACCGGTGTTTCAATTCCATTCTGGTCTGATTAAAAGCGCGCCGCCTCCATGGCCTCCCCCACTTCCCTCAGGGGTTTCAATTCCATTCTGGTCTGATTAAAAGACGTGGTATGTTTGAGTTAAGCGGTTCGTTTAAGAGTGTTTCAATTCCATTCTGGTCTGATTAAAAGAGCGGCGTATTGATCATCTGCGCCTTTTTTGTCAAGGTTTCAATTCCATTCTGGTCTGATTAAAAGAATAAACGTTGATGTCGTTAGACACACCATTGTGAAGTTTCAATTCCATTCTGGTCTGATTAAAAGGGCAAAAGAGATAGTGAAGCAATTCAAGGGGGTCATGTTTCAATTCCATTCTGGTCTGATTAAAAGAAGACGTTGATTTGTGGATGGGCGATATAATCCCCCGTTTCAATTCCATTCTGGTCTGATTAAAAGCTCACCGCGCCAGACTATCTAATCATTCTTTCGTTCGTTTCAATTCCATTCTGGTCTGATTAAAAGTGATCCGGAAAAGCTTCACGCGCCGCTGGCAAATAGGTTTCAATTCCATTCTGGTCTGATTAAAAGAATAAACTAAAATAAAGCTTGACAAAGGTTTGTGCTGTTTCAATTCCATTCTGGTCTGATTAAAAGCATGATACAGCTTCCCGTCGATATGGTGTGTAATTCCGTTTCAATTCCATTCTGGTCTGATTAAAAGGCACGTTGCGCGGACTGCGAGGATTGCGCACGTTGCGGTTTCAATTCCATTCTGGTCTGATTAAAAGCCTGATCTTCCAGACGGCAACCCCTGCCCGTGCACGTTTCAATTCCATTCTGGTCTGATTAAAAGCAAAAAACAGGAATACACCGAAACCAAAAAGAACGTGTTTCAATTCCATTCTGGTCTGATTAAAAGTCGCCATAACAACTGCGTTCGCGGCATTATACGGAGGTTTCAATTCCATTCTGGTCTGATTAAAAGCTCGGGGCGATATACCAGCTTGACCCTTGCTTGTCGGGTTTCAATTCCATTCTGGTCTGATTAAAAGAAGATGTTGATTTGTGGTTGGGCGATCTTATCCCCCGTTTCAATTCCATTCTGGTCTGATTAAAAGGCAAGAAAATGAGGTTAGCCGGGGCCGCGAGCATTTTGTTTCAATTCCATTCTGGTCTGATTAAAAGGTTTCATGCAAACTATTATTATTTCCACGGCTGGCTTGTTTCAATTCCATTCTGGTCTGATTAAAAGACGCCGCCTATGAACAACTTTCATCAAATACGTTCGTTTCAATTCCATTCTGGTCTGATTAAAAGTTGCGTTACAGCCAATATAAAGCCCACTTTTTCCATGTTTCAATTCCATTCTGGTCTGATTAAAAGGACCCCTGGGTCGTTGATAATGTCCTCCCACATATGATGTTTCAATTCCATTCTGGTCTGATTAAAAGTATGGCGATGCTCAGGTGTCTGGCGATGCTTGGGTGTAGTTTCAATTCCATTCTGGTCTGATTAAAAGATTGGGTTGACCCCTGGTCCGGATATCCTGAAGCGAGTTTCAATTCCATTCTGGTCTGATTAAAAGCAGGCGTTAGATTCTCTTAAGCGTCTTAATGTTGTGTAGTTTCAATTCCATTCTGGTCTGATTAAAAGTGATGCAAACGAGGCATGGTTTACAGATGTTATTCAGTTTCAATTCCATTCTGGTCTGATTAAAAGGTAACAGCGACTCAAGAGGCGTCTATGGTCGGAGCATGTTTCAATTCCATTCTGGTCTGATTAAAAGTTACTCTCCCCCATCATTTTCGACTTCTGATATTTAGTTTCAATTCCATTCTGGTCTGATTAAAAGGATGGCCGTTAATTTTATGGGGAGCATTGATATTAAGTTTCAATTCCATTCTGGTCTGATTAAAAGGGCGGTTCAAGTTGTGTCGGGCATGTCCTGTCAATCGTTTCAATTCCATTCTGGTCTGATTAAAAGATTTTCAAAAGAATATATTGGTGGGACTCTTGATAGTTTCAATTCCATTCTGGTCTGATTAAAAGGAAGGGGTGCGAAGTCGGGAAGAATATTCATGCTTCAGTTTCAATTCCATTCTGGTCTGATTAAAAGAGGGGCCAAAAACTTCACAATGGACACAGGATTATGTGGTTTCAATTCCATTCTGGTCTGATTAAAAGGGTCGCGATTAAGCGCTTTGTAAGTACCTTGTCATGTTTCAATTCCATTCTGGTCTGATTAAAAGGAAAAAATTCAAAGCATCATAGACGCCAACCCATTGAGTTTCAATTCCATTCTGGTCTGATTAAAAGTGGCAATGCTTGGGTGTCTGGCAATGCTCAGGTGTAGTTTCAATTCCATTCTGGTCTGATTAAAAGGTGGTTCGCAGATGATGACCAAGTTTCTGTCCACACTTGTTTCAATTCCATTCTGGTCTGATTAAAAGGGAAAATATGCCAATAGAGGTCACTTGCACTATCATGTTTCAATTCCATTCTGGTCTGATTAAAAGTTTAGCAGGCTCGCATAGGCACTGTTTGGCACTAAATGTTTCAATTCCATTCTGGTCTGATTAAAAGTGTCCATTCGCTTACAGTGCTATTATCACTATCGTGTTTCAATTCCATTCTGGTCTGATTAAAAGGGCAACCCCACCGATCACTAACGACCCGTCATAAGAAGTTTCAATTCCATTCTGGTCTGATTAAAAGTTATTTAAAGGGTGTTGTTACATAAGAGATAACCATGTTTCAATTCCATTCTGGTCTGATTAAAAGGGACTCTGCCAGGATAAATACTCTTTTTCTCTGGTGGTTTCAATTCCATTCTGGTCTGATTAAAAGCTGACATGAACGCACGTCAACATATATTTGCCGATGAAGTTTCAATTCCATTCTGGTCTGATTAAAAGGTTTAACATTCTCCCGTATATTCTAAGGTTCTCTGCTGTTTCAATTCCATTCTGGTCTGATTAAAAGAAGAAAAAACAATCATTGCTTAAACAACAGCAACGCGGGTTTCAATTCCATTCTGGTCTGATTAAAAGGAGCAAGCATTGCGACAACTCGTTACCGACCATTTAGGTTTCAATTCCATTCTGGTCTGATTAAAAGATCGACGGCGTAATGTCCATAGTCGGCGACAAGGGAGTTTCAATTCCATTCTGGTCTGATTAAAAGGAGCTTTATGAGGGGTCAACGATGTTCCGTCATCGTGTTTCAATTCCATTCTGGTCTGATTAAAAGAGCCAATATCATTTTCAACTGAAGAGTACGCAATCTTGTTTCAATTCCATTCTGGTCTGATTAAAAGTTGGTTAATTTGTATCATTACGTCGATCTTCTTCTAGTTTCAATTCCATTCTGGTCTGATTAAAAGTCTTTTTGCTCTGTCACTCATTATGACTTTTGGTGGTTTCAATTCCATTCTGGTCTGATTAAAAGACGGATAACCAGTGTGTCCGTCCAGGTCTCTGTTTGGTTTCAATTCCATTCTGGTCTGATTAAAAGGAGTACGACCATCGTATCTACCAATCCCGTATTTATTGTTTCAATTCCATTCTGGTCTGATTAAAAGCCATTCGATAAATACTATAAAATAAGAGATTTATATTGATAAACCATGCTATGTTTTCCGTCAACCCCCAATAATGTAAAATGGCGGGGAGATTGACGTATTTTTAAATTTCCAAATTTTCAAAGAGCAAATATTTCTTATAAAAAATTGTCAGTATCATCTTTTTGAAAACCACAAATATCTTTCTCCATCCACTTAATATCGCGGCTTTTAAAAAAAATGAGTGAATCAATGGCGCTATCAATAATCTCATTCGCTTTGGACTTCATTTCTTCAAATTTTGCCAGGGAGAGTTCTCCTTCAAAAACTGAATTCTGAATTCGAATAAGATATTTTTTCATCAATTTAAAAATTTGCCTTAACCTTTTCCGCCCGGATTTTGTTTCCGTATTTATATCATACATCGCAATTATATACATGATTACCACCACATTTTAAAACCGGCATATTTTTCCTCGCCAAGAATATGCTTAACAATTTTATAACACTCAAGTCTGATAAGCCGCCGATAAGAAACATTCCGATTTAGTTTTTTATGCTTAATTGTTTTTTTTAATCTCTCATCATATTTTCGTAAAAATTTCATCCGGCCCCGATCTTTGAGGTAACAATGATTAAGTTCTTTTTCAGTGTCTTTTTCTGTCAGCTCGTTTTTATTGATCATGCTAAACATCATTCTGTCGATAATAACAGGTTTGAAAATTTCCGCTATATCAAGGGCAAGGGAATAGCGCCTGTACCCTGGTTCATGAAGAAAACTTACGACAGGGTCAAGCTGGGTTCTATAAATTTCAGACAGCGTTGTGGTGTAAACCAGAGAATTCCCAAAAGAGATCAGTGAATTGACAAAATTATCGGGAGGTCTTCTAACGCGTTTATTAAATTCGAACTTGTTTTGAATAATTTCATTAAAAGCTGAATAATACAATTCCCTTATATTCCCTTCAACACCCATTAAATATGGAATTGAATCCGCTTTTTTTAATGTTTTTTTTAATTCTTTAATCTGAAGAATTTTTTTGTCAAGATCCCTTTCCCTGTTTTTGTAATATGTCAAATTTGTGAGAATATTTGAAGCCGCTGCATTCAAAAATTCATATGCCAAAAGAAGTCTTTTCTCTTTATCAAGATAATGTTTGGCCTGCTTGATTGTGACATGGCCCGAAAGGTATTGTTCTCTGGGGAAAAAAGAACCGGAATAAAATCCATAGTAGTTAAATATATGAACAGGAATTTTGTGCTGTCCCAGGAAATTTAACAGTTTTGTATTCAGGGAATGCTCTTTGAAAAGAAAAATATCAGCGACCGCTTCAATGGGACGAAATTTTTTTACCCCGTCGATCTCAAACATCAAGGTGTTGTCTTTTCTCTTGATGGCGCAATTTGAAAAGAGATATAAAGAATTTTTCATGCCACTCCTTATGCGAAACAGAATTCATAATAAGCGCATTTATTGCAAATGGTTTTTTTCAGCGCGCCAGGCGGTTTTGGCTGGTCAAGAATCTTTTCGATGCCTGAAAAAATACGTTTAAATTCCACTTCATCCTCATGGCTTAAAAAAACCGCTTCCTTTTTTTTTAGTTTTGGGTAATTAATTTCACCCGTGATATTTTCAGCGCCCATTTTTTTCAGGGTCAGAATATAATATTTGAGCTGATAAATATGGGCGTTTTCAATCTTGTTCGATTTTTTAATTTCATGGATCACGCCATTTCTGTCAATAAAATCAATTTTAATCTGTCCAATCTCAATCTGCTTTTTATTCCGTTTGTAAGACGTTTCATCAAGAAGCCGCCCCAATTGAACATATTCATTTTCGCTCTCAAACCTTATATCCCTGGAAAACAGCCAGAGTTTGCGATGGCATACGAAATAATAATTGATTTGAGTTCCGGTGAATGTCAGGTTTTGCATACGCTAAGGTTCCGTGAATATTATTTATTTTCAAAATCCTTTGCTAAAATTTTTTCTTCTCAGTTCGTGTTTTCTTAAAAATGTCTGTAAAAATAAAGTTACCTTTTGTTATACTTTGCCTATAGAAAAAAGGGGGCTTTTCTTTTATCAAAAGGTAATTAAATAAGAAAAAATTTCCGTCCTTTTTTTTAAGAGACACAGCCAAAACCCGCGCTATTTTTTTCGCCCCAGCCGCATTCGTAACCGATCTTTATTAATTCAGGATCGGCTTCAATACTAAAAGGCGCCTCCATGGCTTTTATTTTAATTTTATTTTTAAACTCCAACAACTTTGAAATATTCCCCCTTCGTTTTGCGATATAGTCAACATCAAAACTGAAATTAAATGGGTGATCTGAATTTTGATATTCAATGTTATGAATGGTCTCGTACTTGTTGATCAGATTTTTCTTAAGGTTATCAATAAAATGTTTTCTTTCTTCCGGAAGCATGTAGTTTAAAAAATGCTGCTCCCGTCGCCCATTTTCACCCATTCTTACAGTTGTGACGGTTATTGGAGACAGACACATAAATTTTTCACGATGGCTAAATGTCGGTTCCGGCTGTATATCGACATTGCCTATATCAAAAATAGATACCTGGCCATTTAACATCAGTTTAATTTTTTGATTGGAAAAAATTCCCAGGACTAAATGTTTGAGGCTTTCATCCACCGACGAAGTGAAGGTAAACTGAATTTTTTTAACATCATGGAAGCCGTCTTTCGATCTTTTATTTGGAAAAAATTTAAGCTTTGAGAAGGTGAAAAATTTAAACTTTTTATTAATTCCATCCCTTATATAACCATCATTATGCAAAAACGTTGAATATTCAACCGAAGATTCATTCATGAGAGAGTATAATGCTGAATGCAATGCATATTGATAATTGTATGGGAAAAAAGAGGGTCGCTCGCTTATTGCTGTTATTATAATACGCAAAATTTGTCCCCGTAATAAATCATGTGTTTAATATTTTAAATTCAAAACGAATCACCCAACTGTTTTTCATAATCAAAATTTTTCATTCGTTCCACAATATTTTTTTCCGCCAATTCCAGCGCTTCGGCTTTTTCCGACTTGGTGATCACATAGCCATCCGCCGAAAGGGTGATGAACATATCAACCCCGCCGAGCTGTTCTTCGATCACGGGAACGGATCTTTTTTCATGTTCTTCACTTAATTTTCCACGGATGCTACTCGCAATTTTATTGGCGTTGTCACTTACCGCGACCGCAAGGGTTTCCATGAGACTAAATGTTCTGGATTGATTTGAGGTGATCTGCCAATTGAGAATGGCTTTTGCAATGGCGGGGACAAGTTTTTCTCTCATCTCGAAAGGGGCCAGCAGACAATCTCCAAAAATATTTTTTGTTTGAATCCAGCCATTTTTCTTTAACTTTTCTTCAGTGGGTTGACTGATTTCCGGTTCATAAATATCCAGGCTGACACAAAACAACCGCCTTAAATCAATGGCGATATCCTGAACGAACAGGCCGGTCACTCTCTTGTTGTCCGGTATCCATTTTCGAACGAGACTTCTGTCCTTATCCTCAAGCATCTTTTTGATATCATCTTCAGAAAGGTTGTTCCCGTCAGAATCCCGCACAATGACTTTATTATTCGATCGACCACTTCTGTCAAATGTAATGTTTTCTTTATTAATGCCCGCCAGCAATGGATGCAAGGCTCTCATGGCGGATATGGAAAAAGGACTCCTCCGTTTGACGGTTTTTTCTTTCCCGCCTTTGATGGCTTTCATCCAACCGCCCAGCAACTGGTCGAAATGGGATGGATCACACGTGCCAAAAACCTCGCCTTCAGTGATTTCATTTTTTTTTGTCACATCGGAAAGAAATGTCACAGGGGCAGGGATTTCATTTAGCTCGATTGATAATCTGTCCATAATTGAGCGTTTTATTTGCTGCCCGCTGGAATAAGGGATGACTCTGTTAAACTGGGGTTCAAAATATGTTTTCTGTCCATCCGCCACACAAAAAACAGTGTGGTCCGCTCTTTTCAAGGTTCTAACATAAATTGTATGCATATTCTCTCCTTAACCTCTGGCCTGATTAAAAGACAGTTGTCGAGTAGACCGGTTTCTTCAAGTAACAGGTCGCGAAGCGTCTTAGACTACGCCTTGCCGCACGCGGCTACTACATATCATAAGATCACATCACTTTTGGTTACTTTGTCGGCCCCGGCCCCTC
>Ga0307987_1000284_pt1 | contig 30636 bp, 20 predicted proteins | sample EllFjometagen181_FD_203157 | JGI IMG/M metagenome (GOLD analysis project Ga0307987, IMG submission 203157) | Marine microbial communities from Ellis Fjord, Antarctic Ocean - #181 | ecosystem: Environmental > Aquatic > Marine > Unclassified | place: Southern Ocean | collected 2014-10-08 | reverse complement strand
TACCAGTATTAAAACCTATCGGCCGGAAGTTCTTGCTTTTGACAAGAATTATAGTGGCCCTGAACAGGAGACAGCCACTGGACCAAACTATCCAAAACAATACACTATTCAGGTGGATATCGCTGCTGGGCAAACGATCTCAAACCTGACGCTGACAGACCTGCTACCGGATGAGATCTATTTTGTTGGCGTTGCCAGTGTTGTCGACAGTGGTAATGCCCCTGTTGCGTATACTGAATCCATAACTTCCACAGCAAGCCAGAATACAGATCCTGATTCTGCCACATACACCGGCGGTGAGTTGCAAATTGCACTGACCAATCCAATTATCGGAACCAGTGCCGCAAGTGATTTAACGTTTACCTTTGATTTCTATGTGCCTGAATTTTATCTGGATGGCACAACTTCCATATTGGGTGGCGTTTGTAGTGAAGCAGATACACCAGTAATTAACGATGCAAAGATTGAAGGGGACTGGATTCCAACTGACCCAGATGACCAAGGCCAGGCCCCCAATCCCCATCATTTTGTGTATGATACCGAGGTGAACCTTGATACAAGTTCACTGCATTACGGTGAATTTGGTGGTGACCCCAGCAACGATGAGCAGATAGCAGCCAAATCATTCGCCATCCAGAAAAGTGTGGCTTTATTTGATGATGCAGATTCCTCAGGTGGCTTCTCCCCTGGTGATATCGTTAAATATGATCTTAAAATTCAGATTTCTGACTACCTCTCTTTTGGCAATCTGGAAGTTGTTGATAGTATGTCTGATGGCCTGGAACTCTACACAACGGTGTTTGCTCCACGCTTGAGTGTTGTCGAACGAGGTGCTGCTGCTCAGGCGACAACCTTTGATATCGCTAACCCTTCCGAGTACGAATCAAACGTTGTTGAAAATGCCGGACATCATGATACGGAACTGCAGTTTCATATAAGCCAGGCAATGCTGAATGATGATGCGGTATTTACCGATAACGCCTTCAGTGACGGAGTGCTGGAAGGTGGACACACAAACGGTTTGAGCGACAGTGCTACCACGATGACTCTCACCTATTATGCACAGGTCAATGATCAGTACTTGTCGGCAGTATCTCCAGTACCTGGCGATGACTCTGTTGATCAGGGAGATGTGCTGGATAATAATGTTGTTGCTTCCGGTAACGTGTATGGCTACACATTAGGAAGTCTTGTCGACTCTGCAGTGTGTCCGGAGGATGATACGTCTACTGCTTCATTTGAGATTGATACCGGTACTGCAACAAAAGAATTTTATAGGGTTAATGGAGTTGATCCTGCTGGAGACACTCATATCGCACCTGGGGATCTGGTTACATTTCGACTGACCTATACCTTGCCAACCAGTGATGTGGAACGTTTCAGCCTTACCGATTATCTGCCCAAACCGGTTTTTGATGCCCTGTCCGTAATAACTTTTGACTCCACAGTCAGTGCTGCTTTGCCAGTTGTGGGACATGCAAAGTTTGGTGAGAATGACACGTTTTATAATTTGTCAAATATTGCCCCCACAATAACAACCTCCGGCCCGGAGAATACCATAATTTTTGATTATGGCAATTATGATGCTCCCGAGGGGACAGGCCAGTCCATCGTTGACATATTGTTTACAGTAGAAGTCAGTAACGATCCTTTTGCCGATGGTTTGTACCTCACGAACATGTTGGTTACCACCGAGTCAGGCACACAGCATCAAGCTACAGATGATCAGGAAATTGCCGGTTTCACCCTTGATCAGCCCGAGCTAACAATAACGAAAGGCGTCGTTGAAGCTGGAAGCATCAGTGATAGCGGAGAAGTTGTCGGGAGTGAAGGTTCTATCTTCTGGAGTGGATTTGTCACCGATCCCACAACGGGAGGTTTTCGCTTTACTGGCGTCGTTGACTCTGCCGATCTGCTGGCAAACCCGGTTGATGATAATTTGACAGGTGCCGATGCGTATGACTATGTCACCTATGCGATCGTGATAGAAAATGAAGGGCACTCTAATGCCTTTGATATTGTGATTGATGATGTTTTACCAGACGGTCATACTGGTGCTGCAGATGTTACCAATATTACTGTCACCGACGGAAATGGTAATATTATCGGTTATACCGGTAACCTTTTTGATGGAACTGGGATAAAACTGGATGATAGTGACTGGGTTGGTAGTGCCGGTCTTGGAAATGTCGGGAATACTGTCGTCGGTGCGGGGAACAATGTTGCGATTATTACCTACGATCTTTTGCTGAGTTCTCTTGTTGCCCCCACCCAGATCTTGACCAATACCGCTTCTCTAACGCATTACACTAGTGCTGACAATTATTCGGAGAGTTTTATTGATCCCGCCTCTCCTTTAACGGATGACGCAACTGTCACAACCACTGACCCGCAGGTGGTGAAAGAGATTATTGACGTTGGTCATGGTCAAGCACATACTGCTGGAAACGATGTAGTTGTTGGTGAGATTGTTACGTACAGGGTAACAATGACTGTTCCCGAAGGAACAATGTATGAAGACCTAGGAGGAGGTGACAGTTTAGGGGTTGAGTTGAAGGATACCCTTGATGCCGGTCTTGCACTAGTTAACGGTACAATGAGTATCACTGCATCGGCGGGCCTTGCCTCCAGCAATGGTAACTTTGATGCTACCATGATAACGAATCATTTGACCGTGGCTGGGAATGGGGCAGGATTTAATCTGGATTTTGGACAGGTTACGAATACAAATAATGTAAATCCAACCCTTGAGACCATCGTTGTGGAATATGATGTTGTGGTCTTAAATGTTACTGCCAATGTTACAAACCAGGAGCTGAACAATCAGGCCAGATTATATTATGACGAAGCCGATGGTACAGATCATCATATAGCCGGGGAGGCGCCTATTGTCAAAGTTGTGGAGCCTGTGCTGACTGTTTCTAAAACGGTGAGTGATTCAACTCCAGATGCTGGTGACACTGTCGATTTCACCATCACGGTAACGAATAGTGGTTCTGTTACTGCGTTTGATGTGTCTCTTGCAGACACCATGCCCCTGAATGGTTTGACCCTGCAAGGTCCTCTTGTTGTTCAGGATGCTTCGGGCAATGACATTTCATGGACGGGTGCCTCAGGCGACAACGTCTTAGCAGACTTTTATACATCCAGAGGGGTTACGCTTTTGGATGGTGCAGCTGGCCTCGGTCAGGTTGGTGGCGTTGGGTTTGATCCTGGTGATGTACTTACAATTACTTTTTCTGCAAAGGTAGACTCAAATGTACATACAGGACAGAACCTGACAAATTGTCTGGATATTGAATGGGAAAGTCTTGAAGCAGATAATACTGTGTATACCAGCTATAACGCCAATGCAGTGGAACGTACAGGTGACGACCGGACGGGAGTCGCAACCGATGGTGGTGAATTAAATAATTACACAACACAGGACTGTGCTGCTGTAACCACAGCATCTCCTGAACTTGTTAAAACCATACTCGATACGAATCAGACTTTTACCGCAAATGATCCGGGGGGCAATCCTTACCTGGCCATTGGCGAAAAGATAAAGTACCAGGTGGTTATAGATATGAGTGAAGGCTACACCTATGATTTCACTGTAACCGACACCCTTGATCAAGGACTGGCGCTGGTTGAAGATTCAATAACAATAGTTTCTACCAGTGATGACCTTACCAGCACTGTTAGTGGTGGTGTGATCGGAACAGATTCCTCAATTTATTTTCAGGAGAGTGTGACCACCGCCTCGGATGGTCAGCTAGTGAAACTGGATTTTGGGACGGTACTTAATAGCAATATTACGAATGGAGCACCTGAACGGATCACCTTGACCTATTGGGCCGTTGTCTTGAATACCAACGATAACCTGACAGATCGTGGTGACTTGCTGGGTAACAGTGTGACAGCTTCATGGGATAAACAGGATAATGATCCTACAACTGCTGCGGATTTGGACAGCGTAACGGTAGCGGCTCCAGATGCAACTGTGGTTGAGCCGGAATTGACTGTTTTAAAGACAGTTAATAACTCAACTCCCGATGCAGGGGATACGGTCACTTTTACCCTTGATATCAGTAATTCATCCGTTTCTGCTACCTCTTCAGATGCCTTTGATGTGAGCCTTACTGATATCTTGCCTGCAGGATTTACCTATGTTGCGAATTCACTGACGTATGTATCAGGAGTTGTTCCAACATCGAACTCGTACTCAGCAGTTGAGTCAAAAATATCAGTCATATGGGACAGCTTTACCCTTGCCAGTAGTTCAGGCCTGACTTTTCAGGCAACGGTTGATCAAGATGCCTGTCCCCTTCAGGATTTGACAAACAGTGCCACCATTCAATGGGAAAGTCTGCCGGAAGATTTTGATTCTTCTGATACAACTGATGACCTCTCAAAATACAATCCCCTGTCACAGGAACGGACTGGTGATATCACTGAAGTAGGTGGTGTCGCCAACGATTATACCGATACCGATATTGCTGCAGTTGCTATCCCTGATATTCAGATAGCCAAAACAGCAGTTGGTAGCTATACCATCGGACAGGATGTAACGTTCACAGTGACTGTTACTCTGCCTGAAAGTACTGTGCCAAGTCTTGTTGTGACAGATATCCTTCCAGCCGGGTTGATTGTTGATGATCCGTTAACAGATATCGTCATTACATCGGCTGCAGGCTTTGGTACCTTGAATGCCCCCACTATCACCAATACAACAACACCAGATGCCGCTGCTGTGGATACACTTATCCTTGATTTTGGACAGGTGGTTGTCGGTGATGACCCGGGAACCACCAATAACACTTTTGATATTCAAATCACAGCAAGGGTTGAAAACATTGCTGGTAATAGAGATACCGCCACTCTCACCAATACTGTCTCTTTGAGTTATGACGATTGCGCGGGGGCTTCCCATGATGTTGGGCCGGCTACTGCTGTTATTAGTCTTGTTGAACCGAAAATTACTGCTACAAAAACAATTGCCGACAGTGACAACGTCGGGCAGGTTCAAGATGATGGCGATGCGAAGACTGCTGATGTGCTGAGTGATATTTTTACCGTTACAACAACATTCACAAATAGTGGCACTTCCAACGCTTATGATATTGTCCTAACTGATCATTTAGCACCGGGAACAAAGTTTGACCCTGCAAGCATTGTCTTTACTGAGCCTGCCGGATGGGCTGCTCTGGTTGAAAACACAAATTACACCCTTAGTTATGATAATTCTGATTCTAAGGATCCTATGTTTACCATAACCATAACTGACCCTACACTTGTTTTGGCACAGAATGCGGTGCTGGGGCTAGAGTACAAGTTTAGTGTGGAAGAAGCCTGGTTTGTAGGAGGAACACATTGTAACCTGGTAGATGCAAACTGGAGCTCAATGCCTGGAAGTGCGGCAGGTGAGAGAATTTATAACGATACAATTGCTGACAATCCGGGTATGTCTCAAGACACTGCATCTCTCCCTAAAGAAACCGAAAATGATAAGGCGGAGGACTGTTTTACAGTTCCTGCAGGTGAGGGTTCTCTCGGGGATTTTATTTTTTACGATTACAATAATAATCAGGTCATGGATATTGGTATAGATATCGGCATTCCAGGTGTTCAGGTACTTTCTTCCATCGTAGTCGGGAGCACGACATACGATGCCGTAGCAACCACTGACGATAATGGGGAGTATACCTTCACTCATCTGAGCAGTGCAAGTTATACTGTTACTGTGCATACGCCAACGCTGCCTGGTGGAGCCACCCAAGTCTATGAACATGATAACAGTATTAACAACAATATATTGGCAACAGTTACAAGCCCGAACGCTAACCTTGATGCAGATTTTGGGTATATAGGTGATGGGAAAATAGGAAACTACGTCTGGTATGATCTTAATAATAACGGCCAGCAGGATGATACCGGGTATGGCCTCAACGGTGCTACCGTGCGGTTAGATGCAGATCTTGATGGAGATGGAACTGTTGATTACACAATCTCTACCACAACCGTTGACAGCCCGACGGGTGATCCAGGTTATTATGTTTTTGAGAACCTTCTTTACTCCGATTATACCATCACTGTGACAGCCCTTCCTGGAGATATTAACAATTATACTCAGACTGCTGATCCAGATACTGTTATGGATAACATAGGAACTGTTGCTGTAGCCGATTGGAGTGGTGATGCTGATAAATTTATTGATGATTTGGATTTTGGTTACATCGAAGGTGGTTCCATCGGAAACTTTGTATGGGACGATCTCAATGCCGATAGATTGCAGGCAGGTGAAGTAGGGATTGCTGGTGTGCGTGTCGTGCTCTCCGGGGTAGACATTAACCGTGATGGCGTTCTGGACACTTTGAATACTGTAACCGCAGCCGATGGAAGTTATAGCTTTGCAGGGCTGGTCGCTGGTACGTATACAATTAAATTGGATGAGACCACTCTCCCTTCAGGGTATATTCAGAGCTATGATTATCAATGGGATACTACCGATGGCCTGAATAGTACGGCTGTGTACGCTCTGACAACGAATCAGACATTTAATGATATAGATTTTGGCTACACCAAAACCGGTTCCATTGGGAATACGGTCTGGTTTGATGCAAATGTCAATAGCAGTCAGGATGCTGGAGAGCCCGGCCTTTCCGGCGTAACCGTTACCCTGACGGGCGATGTTGATCTAGATGGAAATCCTGATACGCTCACCACCACAACGAACTCTAGTGGTCAGTATCTTTTTGATGAATTACCCATGGGCGATTACACCATAAAGGTTGCTGCAGGAACCCTGCCCGGTGGTATGCGTCAGACCTATGATGCGGATGGTATTGCCACCCCGCATACCACGGACGTTAGCCTTGGATATGGTGAGGATAATCTGGATATTGATTTTGGCTATACAGGAACAGGTTCCATCGGAGATACCGTCTGGTTTGATGCGAATCGAAATGCTGTGCTGGATGGCGGAGAATCTGGAATTGCCAATGTGCTAATGACACTGAACGCTGATTTGAATTCCGATGGGGTTATCGATTATACAAGCACTGATCGCACAGATGGCAGTGGCAGGTATCTTTTTGAGAATCTACCAGCAGGTCGTTACTCTATTACGCTTGATCCGACCACTCTGCCACCAGGGCTTCTGCAAACCTATGATCCAGACAGTTTGATGGATGGAAAAGCAAGTGTTGTATTGGGTGGCGGGGAAAAAAATATTGATCAGGATTTTGCGTATGCTTTACCACCGAGTCCACCGGTTTTACCACCCACATTACCACCCACCTCACAACCTACATCACCAGAACTGACATTTCCAGAATCACCGGATAGATTTGATCGTGTTGATGACGGCTATGATGTGGATGCTTTTCTTGAAGGACCTGCATTGTCGCAAAGGGAAAGTGTATTTCAGCCCGCATTAACAACTATGCCGACGATGTATACAGGCCATGCGGAACCGGGAACTATGCTGCGTCTGACCATGTATGATTCCCAGGGCAATGTGCTGGCAACGCATCTTGCCCCCACTGATACCGGTGGTAACTGGCTGGCTAATCTACAGGTGGCGCCTGATAGTGAGACGCCTCATACCGTTGTGATTCAGCAAAGTGTTGCTGTGTATAACAGAAGTACGGAAGGCGGATTTAATCTGCGTACGAATTTCAGCCCTTCCTTTGGCAGTAAGGTTGTGACCAGTGTTTCTGGCGATGTCTCCTCGGTTATGGGAGGGCTTGCTGAACGGGTGGTCGAAAGTCTGCATAAGCTATATAACGGACAGGTGGATGTTCGCTGGGATTCAACATCTCCCTATGAATCGTCAGTTACTTCTACTAATCCTGGACAGAGCAGTACATTGTAAAATATGCTCTCTTTGAGCACAGACTATATATTTCTTTCAATCGGGTAAAGAGTTTATGGAATTAACAAGGCGGTATTGGCGGATGTTTCCGGCCATTCTTTTTTATCTTGGAGTAAATCTGTTTTTTGTCTTTCAGGCTTATGCAGAAACCTCCACCCAACAAAAACTATTTGCCCCTGATCTTGAAGTAGAAGAACGAAGGGCAGGGCTTTACTCCCGCTATGAGAATGTTATTTCATTGTTGGCTGATTCAGATGAGGCCGCGTATAATTCTTTTAAGCGTCGAGCAAAGACAGTTTCGTTTGCCGTGTTGTCGGAATATACCCCCTGGTGGACAGAAAAAGTAACAGAGCCACTCACTTCTTTGACCCAGAACAGCAATGAAACCGTGGTCTCTCTTTTCAGGCGGACTGTTCGCCACTCTTCTCAAATTCGTGTTTTTTCAGACCTTCCTCTTATTCGCAAGACTTCGATCCAGGAGGCCGATGGTGCGTTTGATTTTCGTATCTATGCGGGTGGTAAATATAGTGATATCGATGAATTCTCCGGTAATGATCTGCAAACTGGTGGCCCCACCCGTTATAAAGAGCAAGAGGCTTCAATCAGATACGGAGTGAAAAAGTTTTTTGCAACCGGTGCAGAGATTGATCTTGGGCAGGAAATAGGTTCGTTTGATAGTAACTCAACCTATCTGAATCCCATTGATCAGGCAAAAACCAAGACGAACCTGACCGTTACCCAGCCGCTTCTGAAGGGAATGGGGCCGGATTATAATCTTAGCATTACAAAGCTTGCTGAAGTTGATTATATGTCAGCAGAAGCAGAGTTGACCCGTCAACTGGAGAGTCATCTGTTGGAAGTGGCAAGAGCTTACTGGGGCCTGTACTTTGAGCGCTCTATCCTGATTCAGAAAACGAAACTGGCAGAAGCTACGGAAGAGGCGTATACAAACCTGCAGAAACGCATTGATATCGACGCCCAGCCGGGTATTGTTGCCCGGACAAGATCGCTGGTAACCAGTCGCTGGCTCGATGTGGATAGGGCAGAATTTGCAGTGTATAATGCCCAGTCCAGGTTACTGGCGTTGATTGAAGATAATGAACTCATTTCCAGTAAAGGGCTTGAAATTGTAACTTCACAGGCACCTGTGAATTATCCTGTGGTGCTTTCACTTGATGAAATTTATAATCAGAGTCTCCATAACAGGAAAGAGATTGAAGCGGGGATCCTGCAGTTGCATTCCGCAGCTATCCATCTTGATCGTGCAGAAAATGAATTGATGCCGGATCTTGACCTCTTTGCCAAAACCTATCTTGATGGTTTGAAGGGTGATTACGAATATGGTGATGCCTATAATCAGCAGTTTGACGAAGGTCGTCCTAGTTACAGCGTGGGCCTGCGTTTTGAATATCCACTGGGGAATAATTCTGCCCAAGCAAGATTTTCCAGAAGACGTATAGAGATTCGACAAATGCTCAGCCAGCTTGATCTCACTGTGCGAAATGTTTTCCTTGAGGTGAGTGTCTCCTATCGTGATGTGATTAAAAACATTAATGAAGTGGCGTCCCGCTACGAGATTCTGCATTCCAGCAGTGAAGAAATTAAAGATTTACATGAAAGCATAGATTACCAGTTGAGTACCGATGCCGCCTATGGTGATCTTTTATATCGTTTGCTTGATGCCTCAGAGCGTTTGGCTGATGCGGAAGAAAAATTCAGCCTAGCCCAGCTTACCTTTAACCTTTCTCTTTTTAACCTGAGAAAAGCCACCGGCACCTTAGTGACCTCACAGGACATTTCCACGGAAACAATAGAAGAAGATGGTCTGCCCGTTCTTAAAGTACACATGAAATAGTATTGGAGAAACCGATGAAATACCTTAATATATACTCTAAATTGTTTTGTTGTGTGCAGCTTCTGGGGCTGTTCTTTTTTGTCCTGCCGCTAGTGGCAGCAGGAGAGACAGGGCATTCTGTTTTACAGGAGGAGAAGCAATGGGGGGGAGATTTTGATGTGTTAAAGGAGAAGGGTGCCATTCGTGTTCTGGTTCCCGTTTCTAATCCGCATTTTTTTGTTGATGGTTTTAAAAAATATGGCACGGCTCCTGCGCTTATTAATGAGTTTCAGGACTATCTGAATAAGAATGTTGTTAAAGATAGTTTTGTTCGCGCAATTATTATTCCTGCCAGTAGGGTTACCATAGTAGATCGACTGGTTGCCGGATATGGTGATCTGATAGTTGCCAATTTGACGGTTACAGAAGAGCGTCTCAAAAAGGTATCCTTTGCAACTCCGGTAGCAACAGGGGTTAAAGAGATTGTGGTAGCAGCTCCGGGTAGCCCGGTACTGCATAGTTTGAGTGATCTGTCTGGAAAAAAAGTGTATACCCGGTCGTTTAGTAGCTATTACGAACATCTGCTTCGTTTGAATAAGGTGCTTGAAGACCAAGGGCTTGCACCAGTCATCATTGAGTTAATTCCAAATCAGCTTGAAGATGACAACCTTCTTGCCTTAGTAAATGAGGGACTCCTTCCATATACTGTTCTGGACCACAGGAAGGTGGAATTGTGGCAGGAGATATATAACAAGGTAGTCTCCTATCCAAATCTGGCAATAGATACCAATGGAAGCATTGCCTGGGTAGTACGAAAAGATAGTCCAAAATTATTGCAAATAGTGAGCGATTTTTCTCTTAGTCACCAAAATGCTCCGATTGATCTGGAAGGAATTCGAAAAAGTACTGAAAAAGAATTTATTCATCTTCTCAATCTAGCAAATGAAGATGTAAATATGTTCAAGACCTTGTATCCAACTTTTAAAAAAGCTGGTGTACAAAACAATATCCCTCCACTGTTACTCGCTGCTCTGGCTTTTGAACGATCAGGCTTTTCAGAAGAGAAAGTCGGTTACAATGGCGGCTTGGGACTAATGCAGCTCGCGCCATTTATTGAAAGGGAAGTTGCTGTTGAGTCCGGCGAAGGGGATGTGAGTGAACTTGAGTCCCATGTTGCTGCTGCTGCCAGGTATATGGCATATTTGCGGGACAATAAGTTCAGTGACTTAGCCGATGATCCTAAGGAACAACTGCTTTTTGTGATAGCAGCTTATTTAAATGGCCCTGAAAAAATAAATGAGATGCGCTGGATAACAGCAGGAATGGGTAAAAATGGAAACGAATGGTTCAATGAGGTTAATGTAACGGTGTCTCGTCTTATTGGACGTGAGACTGTACGTGCTGTGAGGGCGATCGCTTTATATTGGATTTCCTATGGGATGGCCATTGATTCCGGTAGAATCGTTTTATCTGAAGATATCGAATAAAAGAGAAGCGTTAATTGAATTTTTTGTCCGTTAGGGATACAACAAAAGGACATGGGAATCCCCCATGTCCTTTTGTTATTTCAGAGATGGAGAGTGGTGTTATGAGCATGTTTGGCAAAAAACGATCTTCCTTGATTGTTTTTTTTATTGTCATGAGCGTAAACGCTCTTTTCTTCTCCGCTCCGCCCCTCCTTTTTGCTGCTGAAACCTTTCTCGAGCCCAATCAATATATTGATATTCGATCCCCCTTTCAGGTGACATTGCGGGCAGTACATGTAGAAGAAGGACAGGCAGTAAAAGAGGGTGATCTGCTGATTGAACTGGATAGTCGTACTCTGCAGGTAAGAGAGCAGCAATTGATCAAAGTGGCCTCTTTTCACGGGATACTGGATTCTGCACGTGTCGTGGTAAAGATGCAACAGGATCGTCTGCAAATTGTGGAAAAACTCAGTCAGAGTGGAAATGCTCGCAGAAAAGAACTTGAAAAAGTAAAAACAGATTTGGCTGTCAGCAGGGCCAAACTCCTTGAAGCACAGGAAGGGCGTGAGCGAACGCTTCTGGAGCTTGAAATTGCAAAAATCCAGCTGGAGGAAAGACGTCTTAAAAGCCCTGTTTCTGCGGTGGTTTTGAAAATTCATAAACAGCCATCGGAAATGACCTCTCCTACCGATCAGGAACCGGTGATCACTCTTGTGCAGCTTGATCCATTGCTTGCTGTGTTTCATCTTTCGGTTCCAGAGGCCAGGATGCTTAAAAAAGGCGATGTCAGTTCCCTGTTTATGAACGGAATAGAGGTCCCAGCAAGTGTTGAGTTTGTGTCACCTGTGATTGAAGCACAGAGTGGAACCATTCGAGTACGTTTTCGGGTGGCCAATCCAGACGGACTCTATTTGAGTGGAAGCCGTGTGAGCTATGAGCCAAAATAACGTGGCAACGGAGCTGACACAAATTCATTCTCCCAACCCGCAACTGCTTGCGGAGCAAATTTGTACAATTCTGGACGATCAGAATTCAAACAGTAAAGAGAAAACTACATTTCTTTTACAGCTTGCAGTGGGACTGGTGGGAGGAGTGGCCGCTGTGTTTTATAAGCAGGAAGCTGATGGCTTGTTTTCAAGCGGACAGCTTCTGTCGCCACAGGCGGCCTCATTGTCAAACGATGTCCTTGCGGAAATGCATAAAGGCGCCGCGGAGTCGTTACAGAAGAAAAAAGCCACCATCCTACCCCTTGCCATGGCCTCCCAGGCTCATGCCTTCTCCTGTCCTGTCTTTTCTGTAACAAATTCTGTCTCTGGATGTCTAACTGTTTTGATCCTGCCTGAAAACAAGGCTCCTGAACCGTTTCTGGTAGTTTTACAGCTCATGGCAATAGCTATTTCTCAGGTGAAAAGCTCCAGTTATATGTTTACCGAAAATCTGTTACACCAGCTTGGTGCCTCTGGAAAACCTATAACTTCTCTTCGTGCATTCAGTGATACGATTCGACGGAGTAGTGGTTGTGCTCTTCTTGCAGTCGGGGCAAGTTTTGGTGAGAACAAGATCAGGCTTGAACATGTTAGCGATGTGGTAACGCTTGATGTGAGAACGGATCAGTCCAGGCGGTATATGAAGGTTATGCAGGAATCTGCGAATCGTAAGAAAGTGAGCCTCTGGCCGGTGATTAGTGGGGAGACTTCCTTTGAAGAATCACTTGTACTAAAGGAACTTGTGCAGGCAAGTGGTATGCGCCAGGGGGCTGCCGTTCCCCTGTTTGTAGGCGGACAGAGTGCAGGAATGCTGGTTTTACTCTGGCCTGAGAATCTGGTTACCAGTGATGCTATTCAGGAGATTGTTGAAACCTCTGTTTTTTCCGGACTATTTGTCAGGAACTTTTCTAAAAAAGGTGGGGGCAGCCGCCTGGGAACGGTTAAGGACAAGGGGTCACGAAACAATAAAATCATAGCAGCTCTTCTGCTGTTCATCCTGATTGGTATTGCATTTTTCCCCAAAGAGTTTGCTCTGCACCCGGCAGCAATAGTAAAACCGGTTCAGATTCGGTATGTGGTGGCTCGTTTTGATGGTTTGCTGCAGAAAGTCTTTGTGGAACCTGGTGATCGAGTGAAACAGGACATGGAACTTGCCGTACTCGATGGTCGGGAACTTGAATTGGAATTGCGAAGCATCCGTGCCGATAGCGCAAAATCACTGAAGACGCGGGACAACTATATGGCTAGCGCGAATGTCGCTGCAGCACAGATAGCCCTGTTCGAGCATAAACGACTGAAGGAACGTGAAGCACTGCTTCTTGGCAGGCAGCAGCAACTCTCTTTAAAAAGCCCCTTTAGTGGCATCGTACTGAGTGGTGACTTGAAACAATCCGTTGGCGGACCGGTTGCAAAAGGCGAGGTGTTGTTTGAAGTGGCCCCTCTTGAACAGATTCTCCTGCAGTTGCCGGTCGCGGATGAGGATATCGCCTATGTCCAGAAAGGCCAGAATGTTACCGTTCGTTTTGATGCCTTCCCCGGGAAGAAATGGACAGGGACAGTTGCCCGTATTGCTCCGCAATCAGCGCTTGTACAGAATGAAAATGTGTTTCTAGTTTCCTTTGAAATTGCAAATAGAAACGGACTCCTGCTACCCGGTATGCAGGGATATGCTTCTGTGTCTTGCGGCAAGAGGAGCTTGGCCTGGATTTATTTTCACAAACCGTGGTATGCCCTGCGCCGCCTGTTGGCATCTCTGTAGTCATGTCACAAAATATTCCAATACTGCGTGATGACCTGAAAATCACCCTTCTAGAAGGAAGCAGTACCGATAGCTATGTTATTGAAGATCCCCTGCGAAATAGCTTTTATAAAATTGGTGGACGGGAATATCGGTTTCTTTGTTGCCTTGATAGCATAAACAATGGGGCTCAACCTTCTAAGAGTGAAGTCAGCGAAGAGGAGGCGATGGCGATCCTGCAGTGGCTTGGATCCAAACAGTTGCTGCAAAAACAGAGTGAAGAGCTGATGTCCGGTCTTGAGGAGGCGGCTCAGCGGGTGGGGAAAAAAAGCCTGCTTGCCCGTTTGAACCTTATCTCATTTCGTATTCCTCTTTGCAATCCAGATCCTTTCCTTACCCGCTTTAATAGCTATCTTTCCTGGCTTGCTGGCCCTGTTTTTTTGTTTTTTTGGTTCCTCTCTGCCTTTACTGCTCTTGGCTTGCTACTCACTAACTGGTCACGGTTTTTGAATCAGGGTGCCGGGTTTTTTTCTCCACTGAATCTTCTTATTATTGCTGCTCTCTGGATTGCGTTAAAATTTCTCCATGAGTTATCCCACGCCATTGCCTGTAAACGATATGGTGGCGGAGTGTATGAGTTTGGGGTGCTGTTTATCCTGTTTATTCCACTGACCTATGTGAATGCGTCGTCCTCCTGGAGCTTCTCAAGTCGCTGGCAGCGCATCCATGTAGCAGTTGCGGGGATGTATATGGAATTGTTTATTGCCTGGATTGCAATTCTTTACTGGGCAACCCATCTGGGAACCGTGGGAGGTGTGATTGCTCATAATACTGTTTTGGTAGCTGGTGTAAGTTCTTTGTTGTTTAACGCAAATCCTTTAATGCGTTTTGATGGCTACTATGTACTTTCTGATCTGAGTTCTATCCCAAATCTCTATTTTCGTGGTCTTGCAGCAGTTCGGAATAGGGCCATGGGATTCTGGCTGGGAATTTACGAGGAGGGTGAAGCACAGCATGCGTCACTGTTTGTAAAAGTGTATGGTGTTGGCGTGTATTGCTGGCGCATTCTGATTTTATTGAGTCTTGGCTATCTGGCAAGTAAACTGTTCAGCGGCTGGGGCTTGTTGTTGACGTTGCTGGCAGCGCTTGGTTGGTTGTATCAGCCCATTGCGGGATTCATCGCCAAAATTCCGCAGTATCGCGCAGGAAATCCAAATTTTTCCTCTCGCTTTACACTCCGTTTGGCACTTGTCGGAGGCTTTGTGTCACTGCTTTTGTTTGGTGTTTCCTGGAAGCAGACTGTTTCCGTTCCCGCTGTGGTTCTTTTTGAAGAGCAGTATTCCATACGCGCCGAGACGTCAGGTTTTGTTAAAACTGTTCTTGTGCGTTCCGGCGATCAGGTACAGAAGGGGGCTCCTCTCTTACTTCTAGAGAATAATGGCCTAAAGAGTATGGCAAAATTAATGCAGCTTGAAGCTAGTATTATGGCTGTGGAAGGACGTCTTGCCCATGTACAAGGGCAATATGGTGAACTGCAAATCCTAGAAGAACAGCAGAGGGTGCTGAGCGCACAAGCCGCAGATGTGGCAAGGGATATCGAGGCACTTACGATGCTGGCACCGGACACCGGAATGGTGGTCGGAGAAGAGTTGGAAAGCCTTGTCGGTACCTTTGTTACTCAAGGGCAGGAACTTTTTCTTATTGTTAAACCGGAAAATAAACAGTTGCAGCTTTCTGTCAGTCAGGATGATGTGAAAGCATTTTTGGAGCGTGCCGATGAGCAGGTAGTGGTTGATATGAGTGCTGCTGGTTTAGGGAAATTTACCGCGGTAATTGAAAAAGTAGCCCCCACAGCATCGCGAAAATTACTCCATTTCTCAATGGCTGCAAATTATGGTGGACCATTTGATGTGAAACCGGGAGCTGGCGTAGAACAGGAGTTGGTACTTTTTGCACCGAGATTTACGGTGACAGTGCAACTGCCCGATGAAATAAAAAAGCTGTTGCGGTCAGGGCAACAGGCGCAGGTATTTATAGCAGGAACTTCCAGAACCTTTGGAGCTATTTTGTGGAAAGCTCTAAAAAACTGGTTTTTGGGGCGTCAGCAAACCTAGTAATCATCTCCCTCCCACATGGAAGGATTAAAACGAACTACTTTGTTTCTTCCCGTATCTTTTGCCTGGTAGAGTGCAATGTCAGCGTGCTTGACACATTCCCAGAATCCATCACCATCCACGGGATATACAGAAACCCCGATGCTGAGCGTTTTGCGGATGCTGATGTCCTCCACCCTGAACAACTGTTCTTCCACGGCTATTCGTATCTTTTCAGCGACACTGGTTGCTTTTTCCATTTCACAGTCGGTGAGCAGAATAAGAAACTCTTCACCACCATAACGAATAATAATATCCGAGGCTCTAACTCCGTCCTGCATAATTACGGCTAGTGTTTTTAACACTTCATCCCCAACATCGTGGCCATGTTCATCGTTGACCTGTTTGAAGAAATCAAGGTCGCACATAAGGATGGCAAGGGTACTGTTTCTCCGTTTGATCCCGGCAAGCAGTGGGTTGATATTCGTTTCTAGGAATCGTCTGTTGGAAAGACCGGTTAAAGCATCTTTTGTTGCCATTTCATGGAGATTGGTGGCAAGACGTTTCGCATGGAGCACGGGAAGGGCCTCGTCAAGGTAGAGTCCTGCAAGATGCTGGCTGATGCGTAGTTCTTTAGCTCGTTCTTCACTGTCAACAAAAAGTGACAGGAATTGAACAACTCCAAGTACCTTGCCCGAGACTATCATCGGAACACAGGTGTGGGTCATCACTTCTGATAGCGGAAAGACGGGACAGATGTTTGGAAATCCGGCCGATGAAATGATTTCACCGGTTCTTCTTGCCCTGCAAATCCTGGAAGTGCTCATTTCACAGGCTTCATGTTCAAGCTCTGGTGGCCAAGTATAGACGGCTTCTATGGAATCATCCTTGGCCCGGACTTCCCAGATGATAAATGTATTGAGATGGAGAGTCTCCTTAAAAACATAGGCCAGTCGGTTGTATACCTCTTCAACCGTTTCGTCCGCCTCTATGGTTCTTCTAAAGAGGGATATATCCCGAATATGGCTTGTTAGGCCATTCACCAGTGATGCCACTTCTCCTATTTTATCCTGGGTAATAACGGGTATCTCTGTTCCATGGGCACAGGTCTGGTTTTTGTCTGTTTTATTGAGCAGGGTTTGCAGAGAGCAGATCATCTGGTCAAGAAAGTCTACGAGAGCCCGTATACACAAAAAACTCGTTATGCTGAGAAAGACCATGACTAGAGTGACAAGAATGGCACCATGTAAAATATAAGTGTCGAGTAGGGTCAGAATGTTCGAGAGATGATTCGCCTCGCCGCAGGCAAAGCTCAACTCCAGTTTAAGTTTATTAATGAAGAAATAACTATGGAGGCCGATGATAAAATAGCCAAAGAGAAAACTGGCCAGGACCAGAAGGAATTTTTTATAGACGGAGAGTCTGAAGAAGGGTTGCCAGAGACGAAACCAGAGGGAGTTTTGGGAAGAATGAGTATATTTCATGAAGGGTTATATGCCTGACTTGTTAGTGTGTCTGGTTGTTGTTGTGTGAAAAAACCAGTGAAGCCTGATATGGTTTAACTATTTATGAAAAAAAAAGCAAAGAAAAAGCTGTTACTTTGTGGTCGTGACGCTAATTATCTGTTTTGCAGCAGTGAGGCGAGAAAGGAGTCCAGAAAGAGCTGGAAGAAATGGAACATCAGGCAGACAACAATCGCATTTCCCGTATCAAAATTGATATTAGCCAGCACAGCAAGAGCCAGGGCCATGGTTTTTTGTGAAGTGACAAACAGCATCGCTTTACGGTCTGCAGAGGAAAGTTGTAAAAGTTTACTGGCGTATGCATTAGTGAGCAGCAGCAGAATATGGACTGCGGCAACTCCTGCAAGAATTGTTATGTAATCAGTGGCTGCCAATCCCATCAGAGCAGATGTTGATGTGGAAATTGAAGCATAAACGATAACAATAACAGCGCTTGAATTGAGATAACTCCATAGCGGAGAAACTTGTTTTCTACCACTGATACTCCGTATAGCTTTCCCGGCAATAAAAGGGAGCAGAACAAAGAAGAGCATTTTAAAGAGCAGGGCGTTTTGGTCGATATCAATGGGGCCTGCTGCTTTGAGGCAGAAATCAAGGACAAAGGGCATGCTGAAGATGCCGAGCAGGTTCAGAGAAATGGTGAGAAAAAGAGCAAGAGTTCCATTCCCACGGCTTACCCCCGTGATCACAACTCCCGAGGATATGGTTGGGGGGACTGTACTCATGATAATTAGCCCCATGGCTAGGTAAAGCGGAAGGTTCAGGAGTTTACTGACCAGGAGACCAAGAAGAGGGGCTAGTAACAGGGATATTACGGCTGCAACACAAAACAGCCTTAAAAGTCGTAGATCTACGCTTAGCTCTTTGGAACCCGTCTGGTAGCCACTGATTAAAAAGATGATGAAAACAATAATCTTCGGACCGCTGTGGTCGGAGAGAAATGTTCCTCCCGTGGGCAGGGTGAAGCCCACAATGACAGCGAGAATAAGGCCGAGTGGGAGGAAAAGTTGTTTCATAGCTGGATAGGAAGGTTCTGGCCGGAAAGGTTAGATTTCCGGCCAGAATAGAAAAAAGTCTAGTGTCAGTCTAAAAATGAGATTGTATTCTCTAAATAGAGGTGCGAGGATAAAATATCCACAGAAACAACGAGTTAAAAGAAAGAATCCATTTGTGGACAGGCACTAGATGATGGGTTTCATAGCGCTCATGTAAGAACGAAGTTCCTCACCAATATTTTCAACACCGGTGTAACGAATGGACTCATTTGTTTCAATAAGCTCAACGTTTCCTACGCCCATGTCACTTCCTTCCATTCCTTTGCCGATAACATCGGTATCCACATTTTTCATAAAATCCTGAAGCAGAGGCAGGGCAGCGTGGTTAAAGAGGTAGCAACCGTATTCAGCGGTATCGGAGATAACGACATTCATCTCGTATAACTTTTTACGGGCAATAAGGTTAGCAATCAGTGGTGTTTCGTGAAGCGATTCGTAATAGGCAGACTCTTCTTTGATTCCTGCAGAAACCATGGTGTCAAAGGCAAGTTCAACACCGGCTTTGATCATGGCAACCATTAAAATGCCTTTGTCGAAGTATTCCTGCTCACTGATTTCGGTATCGGCAGCGTTGGTGGTTTCGAATGTTGTTTCACCGGTTTCTTTGCGCCATCCAAGAAGGTTTTTGTCATCGGCCGCCCAGTCTTCCATCATGGTTCTGGAAAAATGGCCGGACATAATGTCATCCATATGCTTGTGGAAAAGCGGCTCCAGAATGGCCTTCATCTCTTCGCAGAGCTCGTTGGCCTTGATTTTGGCAGGGTTGGACAGACGATCCATCATGTTGGTGATTCCGCCATGTTTCAGAGCTTCGGTGATGGTTTCCCAGCCGTGCTGAATAAGTTTAACTGCGTAGTTTGCATCCATTCCTTTTTCGGTCATCTTGTCAAAACAGAGAAGCGACCCAGTCTGGAGCATTCCGCAGAGGATAGTCTGCTCACCCATAAGATCCGACTTTACTTCGGCGACAAAGGAAGACTGGAGACACCCTGCGCGATGGCCACCGGTTCCTGCAGCATAAGCCTTGGCAACATCCCAGCCGATTCCCTGAGGATCGTTTTCGCGGTGAACAGCAATAAGGGTTGGAACGCCAAATCCGCGTTTGTATTCCTCGCGAACTTCTGTTCCAGGAGATTTTGGTGCAACCATAACAACGGTAATATCTTCACGGATCTTCATACCTTCCTCAACGATGTTAAATCCGTGGGAATAGGAGAGACAGGAGTCTTTCTTCATAAGAGGCATAACCGTTTCGACAACGTTGGTGTGTTGCTTGTCCGGAGTCAGGTTGATAACAAGATCTGCATCGGGCAGCATCTCTTCGTAGGTACCGACTTTGAAGCCATTTTCGGTGGCGTTCTTCCACGATTGACGTTTATCAGAGATTGCAGCATCGCGGAGAGTGTAGGAGACATCAAGGCCTGAGTCGCGAAGATTGAGTCCCTGGTTTAAGCCCTGGGCACCACAACCAACAACGACGATTTTTTTACCCTTGAGCGCTTCAACTCCATCGAATTCTGAAATATCCATAAAACGACACTGGCCAAGCTCTTCAAGTTGAAGACGCAATGGGAGACTGTTGAAGTAATTGTTTGACATGATAATGCTCCTTTAAAGAAATGATCATTCACGATTGAATGGAAAGTAATGACGATAAAACAATGAATTATGTCCGGACACCATAACACTTGATTCTGTTGCGTAAAGTGAGTTAGATGTAATGTAGTATTGCAGTAAACGCAACATGGGGTAATTTGTGTAACATCTGAAAAAAAACATTCGATAGGTGGATTCAAAAAAATGGATATTCGTAATCTAAAGCTCTTTAAGCATCTGTCTGGAACCTTGCATTTTGGAAAGAGTAGTCGTGCCTGTCATGTTACTCCGTCGGCATTAACCAGGATTATTCAGCGTCTCGAAGAAAATGTTGGAGAGAAGCTGTTTTACCGTGATAATCGTTCTGTTCGGCTCACCTCTGCGGGACAGACCTTTCGTTCCTACGCCGATGATGTGATACTACGTTACGAAATGCTGCAGGGAGATCTTTCCAGGGAGCAGACGCTTGAAGGAGAGATTTCCTTATACTGCTCTGTTACTGCGGCGTATTCTATTCTGCCTGCAATATTTCAGAAGTTTCGTTCAGTGTATCCGGGAGTGAATATTAACCTGCAAACAGGGGATGCCGCACTTGCCCTGGCAAAGTTGCAGAATAGAGAGGTTGATATTACAGTTGCCGCCTTGCCGGATGTACTGCCGGAACGTGTTCAGTTTCTAAAAATCCTTGAGACCCCCCTGGTGTTTATAGGCCCAAGAGGCTATAGGGAAATAATACAGTACCAAGAAAAGGAAATTAACTGGAGGAGAACGCCGATTATTACAGCCGATTTTGGCTTAAGTCGTGAACGAACGGATATTTGGTTTTCTGAGAAGGGAATTGTCCCCAATATTTATGCACAGGTGGCAGGGAATGAAGCAATTATTGCTATGGTTGCACTAGGGTGCGGGGTGGGGGTTGTGCCCGGGCTGGTTCTTGAAAAAAGTCCTCTACAGGAACAGATTGATATCCTATCGGTAAAACCTGAACTGGAATCCTTTTCCATTGGTATCTGTACAACTAAGAAAAATATGCGACCGCCGCAGGTGGATGCCTTTTGGGAGATTGCCGCCTCAATTTGATTGTTGACCTCTTTTTTATGCGGCGACCGTGTTGCAGCTGAAAAGCATGTTCTTTAACATTTTCTGTTGTGGTACAGAAAGTTTGCCAAACTGGATCCCTACTTTTTTGTAAACCATCCCCGGGATTGAAGAAAAAGAGACTTCTCTGTCCCAGACAACTTTTCCAGGAATTTGTCTGGCATCAAGGCCATTCTTGTTGCATAAAATATCAATGGATAACTCTCCGGCGATACAATTTGTTGTTTCATCAAGAAAAAGTAAGGAAAGCCCTCCCTTGCTAACATCGAGCACCTGGGCAATTTTATCACAGGCCAGAGCGCGAGTCCCTTGTATGGCATCAAATCGTAAAGCTTTTCTTTCTTCTAACATAATATGCTCCGTCTGATGAGTGAAACGTGTCGCAATTGTGTACGAATAAAGAGTGTTTTTTTTGTCATTCCTCGATGATTCCTGAGATAAACGACTAATTAAATTGTATGTGAAAATGAGCTTGTTTGTCAAGATAAAACTGCGTGTGAACAGGGTGATGGGATGGAAGTACCTCTTTTTATTCAGACTGTTTTACCTGATTGCGACCGGCCAGCTTTGCGCTATACATGGCAGCATCCGCTGAGCCAATAAGTCCTTCCCCTGAGCAGTTGTGTTCAGGAAAACAAGCCACTCCAATGCTTGCAGTGAGGTGGATTCTTTTACTGTTAGCCAATGGAACGGAGGAGGTTCTAATCGCCTCACATAAACGTTCTGCCATTTCAGTCCCCTGGGAAAGAGGGGTCTCGGGAAGGACAACAACGAACTCTTCGCCGCCATAACGTGCGACATAGTCCGTTTTACGAATAGTTTTCTTCAGGATTTTTGCAAGGTGGATGAGAGCAAGATCACCATTTTGGTGCCCGTAGGTATCGTTGACAACTTTAAAATGATCCAGATCCACCATAAAAATGGAAAGAGGATGCTGGTAGCGTTCAGCCCGTTCAATTTCTTCAACTAAACGATTCTCAAGGATTCTTCGATTATAGAGACCGGTGAGTGGGTCGTGGGAGGAGAGATAGCGAGCCTCTTCTTCTGCTAGTTTTCGTGCGGTAATGTCTCTTGCTATTCCTAAAACCCCAATAAGTTCTCCCGTACTATGCCATACTGGAGATTTGATGGTCTCCAGCAGCTCCTTATGGCCATCACTTGCAAATGTTACACTTTCTTCATTTATAAGTGGCGAGCCTGCGTTCATGGCAGCTATGTCATGTTTCCTGAAGAAGTCGGCGAGTTCTTTGTCTACAAAGTCGTAATCTGTTTTGCCGATAATCTCTTTTTGGGAAGCACCAAAGAATCGTTCAAATTTAGGGTTGCAGGAGAGATATACCCCGTCAGGATTTTTTAACCAGACAAGATCCGGTATTGTTTCAAGCACGGTTCGCAGCAGTGCTTCACTGTTCTGTCTTTTCTGTACTTCTTCCTTCAGAAGTCTGTTTTTCTTTTGTGCTGTGCTTCTTTGTCTGTCGGCTTCTGTGGCTTGCTGACGAAGAAGCAGAGTCTGCGTTCTTGTACGATTTCTAATAATTATCGAGCAGAGCGCAAGCAGAGTGAGCACAACTAGAGAAAAGAGATACCAGCGAGAGGTTAAAAAAATACCGATCCCTCCTTTTTGGGAGTACCAGGCGGCGAGTATAAACGGAGTACCCGGTACAGGAATAGTTGTGGGATTCGATACAGAACCAGTGCCAGCTCTATTGCTATTTTTCTCTACTGGTTTCTCAGGGGTCTGCTGGGTTATAATATGCGCCGGGTTGGAAATTGTAATGGAATATTGGATCTTCTCTTTAGGTTGGTTATGGATCAGATAATGAACAACTTCATCCTGGTTAACTTCTGCAAAGATGCTTCCCATTCTTTTATTTTTATAGAAATATGGAAGGATAAGGAGGGTATGGTTTTCATCCCCATCCCTAATCATAAAAGTGGTGAGTCTATTTATTGACAGAGCTTTTTTGTGCAATCCCTGATTACTTCTCCCGCGCGCCGATCCAACATCTATAAGTGTGTTTCCGTTATGTTCCAGAAACAGTAAGCGGAGATAAAGAGGTGCATTGTTTAACGTCCTGTCAGACACTATTGCCTGAAATTTTTCCTCCATGCTGAGCAGACTCGAACGCAGCCCATATTCCATTGACATACCAAGCGAACGATTTGAAAAAAAGACACTAAAAGTTTGGTCTCTGGCAAGGTTAAGGAGATCATTTTCACGTTCGGAATGAAAATAGCTGAATGTAGATGCTCTTTTTTCAAGGTTAATCAGTAAGGCGTTATCCGAAGCTAAGCGTAGGCTTTGCTGGGACATGTAGCTTGATCCAATAAGCAGTAACAGATATATTAACAGAAAAGGACCTGCTATATATGGCAAAAACCGCTCTATCATCGTGTATGGACTCTCTGTGAGGATCGACTCAGCATCTGTAAAATCAATTCTTGAAAAAATCCGCATAATAGCTGAAAACAGATGGGTAATATTTTTTAACCATTCTGTTATAGGAGCCGTCGGATTTTGATTTTTTAAGGTATCGATTAAAGGCTTTAAGAAGTTGCGGTGAATCTTTTCTAAATCCAGCCCCCATGACCTGTGCGCTGGAAACAGGCCCAATGACTTTTAGTTGGCCTGGCCATTTTTGGAGTGCAATAAGAGCGTCCGGTGCATCGAGCAGAGTGGACTCAGCCTCACGGGCAAGAACTGCCGGTGCAAGCTCGTTGAGTTGAAGCTTGTCATTCGGCAGGATGATCTGTGCTTTCGTTTCAGCCATATGGTACAGAAAAGGATCGAGACAAGTGTTCTTCAATGCCAGAACAGTGTGGCCATTCAATGAATTCTTAACTGCAATAATATCTGATTCTATTGATCCGGATGGCTTGATTGGTTGTAGATTTGCATCGGCATGGGCAAGTAACCAGACTGAAGAGGGGAAGGTGGGCTCTGAAAAAATGATAACATTCCGACGCCAGGGAAGCATTGTCATTCCAGTTTCAATAATATCCCCCCTGATCTCTGTCTTTTCGAGAAGTATTGCTCCCTCTGCTCCCCGACGGGCGTGACGTCCGGTAAGGTCTCCAAAGATGGTGCCCCAGTCACTGGCAATATAGATGTACTCCACTCCAATTGAGGTGGCAAAACCTTTTATGAGCTCGATGCTTAGTCCATCACCGCTTCCGGTTACAAAATTCGCATAGGGGATTCCAAGATGGCGTAGGACGCCTGCCTTTTGTATCTCGGGGAGATCCTGGCTGTAGCTGACAGAAGAAAAACATAATAAGCTCAGGATGCTATAGAGGAAAAAGTGTGTTTGAAGAGAACGGAATAGGCCATTCCTAGTAGAAGGTTTATTGGCATATTTAACCGGAAAATGTTTTCTGGACATAATACCTCGCCTTGTAAGGAAACAAAATATCTGACAACCTTATTGATAATGTGTTGTTTTCCAATATTAATTGTATGTGAAAAACTAGGCTGTAGTCAAGGGAACAGTGAACAATAGGTTTTTAAAGATGATATAACAGAGGAAAAAAGATATGGAAAATTTCATTCGCTTTTGTTTGCTGGGAGTATTGCTATTCTTACTGCCATGTATTGGTGCCACTGAGTCGTGGCTCTATGAAAGCGGAGGCAGTTCTACCTTTGCAGCTGTGCTCTGCCATGGAAAAGGCGGTGATCCTGAATCCCATGTGGTTGATCCTTTACGGCCAGAACTTAACGAGCAATTAGGATTTCACACCGTGTCTCTGCGGATGCCGGGTGGTGTGAAAACGGTGTGGGACTATGACCAGGATTTTTTGGCAGCATCTCAAGAGATAAATCGTGCAGTCCTGTTTCTACAAGAAAAAGATGTACGCAGAATCGTACTGATTGCTCACAGTCTTGGATCCCGTATGGCCACTACCTACCTTGCATCTTCTCCTAGTCCGCTGGTACAATCTTTTATCGGGGTGGGCATTGGGCATGTTGAATAATGGCAATAGGCCTTTAACTGTCTCCAAAATCGATAGGATACAACTTCATCCGTTTAGAGGGCCTAAAGACTCTTCTATTCTTTATGGAATTATTTCTTGATAGACCAAAGGTTTTAAGGCTCGAAAAAAAATTGTGCTCTTCGATTTTGGTTTGTTCTAACATGGATTCCGAAAAGCCTAAGGGAGTGGCTTTTTGCGTCGGATTCAAGCTGGAGAAAACAACGTGTTCAGCCTGACCCCAGTTAATATAATCGCTTGAATCATTTCCTATCCAGAATATCTTTTCTTCTATTGCTGCTTGCGTTGCCCGAAAGTCTTGATACGTAAATAAAAAAACCTCCTGTTTACCGAATGTGAAATCCGATTAACAGGAGGTTATGAATGCAGGGATAATACCCTTATTAATTGCTTGCTCTATTCTGCAGCAGCTACCTGTGCTGGAGCTTTGTTTACATAGTTAAAGAATACTGGGAATGCCACGAAGAAAGCTACACAAATCAGATATTCAATACCTTTGATGTGTGTGTAGTAATCAACCAGAGTATGCAGAGGTTTTACCATTCCGATTGCTACCATGTACTGTCCTGCGAGTTCACTTACTGACCAGCCTACTGAAGAAAGTGCGCTTGTAAGAGCTGCTGCAACCCAGAGACACATGATTGAACCGGCGGCTAATATTATTCTTGATCCTGTTTTTGAAGTATTTTCTTTCATTGTCTTATCCGTTTTAAATTTAAGTGTTCTTAGAATTTTATTAGCCAACAATTGCGGTTAAGTACCCTTTAACTACATTCATAGGTCCCATGCTCATCATTGCACTGGCGATACAGGCAAAGCCCCAGATTCCAACGAGAGCAGCCATGGTCATTCCTGCGCCAAGAGCAAATGTAGAAGTTTCATATCCAGCTTCAACTTGAGTTCTAGTAGTTGTATTTGTGTTAGTTGTCATGGCGTTCTCCATATAGGGTTAATTGAACTTATTTTCTTAGTTTCTATGCCTCTTATCTAGCATCAACCGTGCCAAGTTTACTTTTTTTAGGGTTGTTTTTTTTGTACAGCAAGCATGATGCTGTATTTACAAGGAATTGTGTGATTGGAAAGTTAAAATGTCCTTGCCACACCTATGTTGTTATGAAATGAGGGGAGGAACGTTTATGTGGTATCGGAGTGAAAAAGTGTAGCTTGTCTCAACAGATATGTTGCAAGCTTTACGGATAGGTGTGGTAATGATGAAGAGGTACAGCAAACTTAGGAAAAAAGACTTTGAAAATCTTACAAGTTGATGGTATCTGAATTCCAACACTCAACAGTTTCTTATGTCTTGATATAGATGTGAGGCGTAAATACTAACCTGTACCGGGCCTATCTCTCTTATTGGAAAATATGTCCAATATAACTGTTTATATAGTCTTTTTGCTGCTTGGGACGCTGATTGTTTCTCTGCTGCATTACTATTTTTGGCGAAGGCTTGTGAAAGACACAGCTTTAAATGGGTTAATAAGAAGGCTTGGAACCTTTTCAATAATTCTGCTTGCCAGTTTATTTCCCATATCAATCGCAGCTTCGAGTTTACTTTCTTTCAGGCAGGCGTTCCCAATAGTTTGGCTTGCCTATCTTTGGCTGGGGAGCATGCTTGCCCTCTTTGTCCTTTTGGTTTTCAAAGACCTGCTTAGCTTTCAGTTGTATATCGTTTCCAAATTTACAAGCCTTTAAGGTGACAGGGCAGACATTGGGAGAAGAAAATTTATGTCTCGTTCCGTTGCTCTTGGTACATCACTATTTGTTTCTGGATTCTCTGTTATTGGCGTCAAAAACTATTACACCAGTGCCGTTGTTAAGAAACATACTGTTGCTCTTCCGGGACTACCTGTTGTATTCAATGGATTTAAAATAGTACAAATATCTGATCTCCATATAGGACAGATGATGACAGGGGCCAAGCTAAAAGAAATTGTTGCCCAGGTGAATAGTCTACGACCTGACCTGATTGCTATTACGGGTGACCTTGTCGATGGAAATACTGATAAACTTTTAGATGAAGTTGCAGGACTTAAAAATCTGAAAGCAAACTGGGTGTCTACTTTGTAACAGGCAACCATGAATATTACAGTGGTGCCGACAGCTGGATCGCTGAAATAAAAAATATGGGAATAAAAGTTCTTAGTAATGAAAATGTTCAGATTAAAAAAGGAGATGAGTGGTTCTATCTGGCTGGTATTACAGACTATGAAGGGGGAAAGTTTGGTGCGAAACATGCGGCTGATTTCCATAAAGCCCTTGGAGGTCTGGAGACAAACAAAAAGAAAATTCTCCTCGTTCACCAACCCATTGCAGTTATAGAAGCCACAGAATATAAAACTGATCTTGTCTTAGCAGGCCATACCCATGGCGGGCAGGTGTGGCCCTTCAACTACCTTGTCTACTTGCAACAACCTTATGTGAAGGGATTTCATCAACATGAGAACACAAAGCTATACATAAACCAGGGAACTGGATGCTGGGGACCACCTTTGAGAATGGATTCCTATAATGAAATTACTGAGATGACTTTAGTGTAGTAGGGGGGGGCTCGTCATTTTGGTCAGTATAGAATAGGATCTTTCCCCTTCTCTGTTGTCCCGACAATTTTTTTGAAGAACCGAGCCAGCACACGGTGGAACAACCCTGACATTCGTGCTCTTTATGGTGAATATGCTGCTTTGATAAAAGCATATTTGGTAAGTTGGGCTGTGTTTCCAACTGATATTGATGTTCAATGTGCAGCTTAAACTCGGTGGTATTTTGTCTTGACTTAGGGGCCCCTTCGTCTTGACTCGGATGTTCAGAAAATCGAGCGAGGGGTTGGCAAACAATAAAATATTTTGTTAAAACATGAAAGATAGCTGCGGCATTCCATCTGATTGACAAAGAGGAACTGATGTTCATAAAAAAGATTATGGGAATTATCTCTCTAAGAATAAAAACAACAATTTTCAAATACTTATGGGCCGTTGAAGCCATAAATGGAATTGGCAATTTAACAAAGAAATGTGTCAATTATATACCTGAAATACAAAGTAATGTAATAATCTCAGGGTGGCTTTTCGATGTGAAGGAAGACAATAACATTAGAGAATTATCCATTGAGATTGCTGGGAAGGGTTATCATGCAATCTGTGGTCTGATACGAACCGACGTATCTTTTGAATTTAAGGAAAAAAAATATGGTAACAGCGGCTTTCGCTGTGTGATCCCCAAAGGGGAATTCCAAGTTGGGAGAGTGTATGACATCACCTTTCGAATAAGGACCGGACAGGAAAAGACAAAAACCATTAAAACTGCGATCAGTTTTGCAATCGATTGCGAAAAAGCCGAAATGTCAAGCTCTACATCCCATGAGCAGCTTCAGTATTCCCAGTATCTAGGAGAGGTATTGTCGCTCCAATATATTGCCGGAACAGGAATAGAAATTGGTGCCCTGCATGCCCCCCTATCCTTTGACAACAAAAAAGCAAAGGTCCTCTATGTTGACAGAATATCGCAACAGGATTTGTACCGTCAATATCCGGAATTCAAAAAGTATGATATTGTTGCACCCGATATAATTGATAGTGGTGATGAGTTGGCGACAATATCTGACAACTCATACGATTTTTGTATTTCCAATCATGTGCTGGAACATCTTGAGGATCCGCTCAAGGCGCTCTGCAACTGGATGAGAATACTTAAAACCCAAGGAATTTTATATCTCTCAATTCCCCTGCCTTATAATGTTGTCGATAAAAATAGAGTGCCCACCCCCATTTCTCATATTATTGATGATTTTGGCCTGATGACAGAAGATAGAGAAGAATATTTAAAGCTGCGCCATGGCCATTTTCTGGAATTTGCCAGGAGTACGAATCTAGGCGAATCAGCCAATGATGATTTTCTTAATGACAAAGCCAGGGGACTCATTGCCATGGATTACAGCATCCATTTCCATGTGTTTTCTGAAAACACTCTTCTACGGATGGTCGATTTTGTAGCAAAAATCAATCCCTTAAAGATTGTCGAATTTGTCAAAAATGAGCCAGAGGAATTCATCATTATTATAGAAAAACAGTAGCGGGATTACTGACAAGGCGGCATCCAAGCCAACCGATGAGGAACTCCTTGTCCTTGGTATCCTCTTAATATAATTTTTTTCAAGAAAAGCGAAAAATTAGGTATTTATACCTATGTGAATTTCCCCGAAACCATGTTTGAATGATTGGTGATTCATTGTAGAGGGGCGAGAATAAACAGGAATAGTCTCAGGGGGGGGCTCCACATAAACTGATTATTATTGCCATTGACTTGTTTTTTAACTGCTTCCGAGCCTCTGGTGGAGCGAATACATATTTGTAACTAAAAGTATTTCAGTGAATAATCAGTTAATGAAAGCTTTAGCTCATCCCCCCTAACAATACATATATATTCTTTGTAGTTTTCAATACAATCTTATAAATTTTTCGAGGTGGAATTATGATTACTCCAAATGCAGTTATCGCAATGTGGCTTGTACCAGTTATGATGACAATTGGCCTTCCGTTGGTAGTTACCATGGTTTGTAGTGTCAATAAACTAGCGCAGAAAATCTTTTCTTCAGAAGCTATACAGTCAAGATGTTTCTTAGCAAGAATGTTTGCTTCACAGCCTCAGGTTCCAACCGTCTAATTTAGCTCAAGCGTTACGTTTTTATATCTATGTGCATATATGGATGAGGTCGGCTGTTACTACCTTAAAAATGGATGATTGTTGTGGGGCTATTTGGGGGACCATGATTGATACGTGAATGTCCAGTAGTAAGTTCTTCAATTTTATCTAATCCGTAATAATTATATCCTTACTGTATCTCTTGAGTCATGCTTAGGTACAAAGTTGCTCTATTTCAATTAATAGCTGTGAATGATACTACTTTAATTTCTTTTAGTTGAGTGACGAAAATATGGTATCTAAACTGAGTATAAACGGTTTTGAATGGCTATGTTCCTTATCAGAAAGCAACGTCATATGAATGATGTTCGATAAAACCGATTAGAATGGGGAGGGGGGGAGTATGGAAATGAGCTCCTGCAAAAGAATCCTGCTGAGGCATCATTGTGTGAAATTTGTTAAATAGGATTTGTACGCTTACTCTTGATTTTCTCTTTTACAAATTTCTGCCATCCGTCTGCCCGCATCAAGATAATGGTTTCTTATACAACCTTCCAATGCATAGACGTCACCTTTTTTGAGCGTGTCTGCTATGATCTTGTGTCGCCAGTATACTTCTTCCACTGAATAAAGTTGGATCCAGTATCTGAATAAGAGAAATTTAGAGAGCCCTTGGCAGGACCTTCTGCAGAATTCAAGAAGTAGTTCATTATCAATTCGAGAGAAAAGTATTTTGTGAAACTTATCATCTAGAGGGGCTA
>Ga0307987_1000283_pt1 | contig 30653 bp, 27 predicted proteins | sample EllFjometagen181_FD_203157 | JGI IMG/M metagenome (GOLD analysis project Ga0307987, IMG submission 203157) | Marine microbial communities from Ellis Fjord, Antarctic Ocean - #181 | ecosystem: Environmental > Aquatic > Marine > Unclassified | place: Southern Ocean | collected 2014-10-08 | reverse complement strand
TGTGATGATTTCAGGATTTGGAAAATTTCAGGTCAATGAAAAGGCGCCACGGAAGGGAAGGAATCCAGCCACTGGGAAGGATATGATGCTGGATGGGAGGAGGACTGTTACTTTTAAATGTGCTGGGATGTTGCGGGATAATTTGAATGAATAACGAATTAAAAGAACAAGTAGATCCAAAATTCTATGGACTTCCCCCCCGAACAATATTGATGAAACAGGGTCCAGAAAAATTCATTATAGTCATCAGCAGGAAAAGCAGAATAATTATGAAAGATGCATTAATCATTCTCAAAAAAGCTGAAAAAATTATAGAAAAGGTCATGGGTGCATCAGTCATTTTGGAAACGAATGCTCCTGTCTGCAGCAAATCAATCAAATTTTTGAATGAGAAGGGTATAGATGTCGTTTCAATATGAAAATAAAAAAAGAAAAAACAAACATAAAAGTAGATCTTCCATTAACTGGTCCACATGAAGTTAAACTTGAAAAATGGGTCAGTTGCGCACCTTTTGAAGAACTCCTAGGAATAAAAATCATTGAAGCCAGTGATGGTCATGCTCATTTATCCATGCCGTTTGTTTTTAAATTAGCTCAAGGTAAAGGACTGGCACATGGAGGGGCGATTGTAACACTCGCTGATACAGCAGTTGCTATGGCCATAAAAAGTATTATTCCTCCAAACAGTCGTTTTGGAACAATTTCATTAAACTCTGAATTCCTTGAGCCTGTTACAAAGGGAATCCTTGAAGCAAAAGCAACAGTTACATTTTTAGAAAATAAAACGGTTCAAGGTGTCGCAACGGTATTTAATGAAGATAATATGGAAGTCCTGAAATTTTCATCTTTGTTCAAACTGGCTAAAGATGTCAAGATAGAAACAAAGCAGGATAAAGAAGCAAAAATTTCAAGTTTAATGGATCATGTTAGAAATGCCGCAAAGCTTGCAGAGAAGGAAGATTCATCTGATAATTTTGATGCCATGTCATGGTTGGATCTTGAGTTGGAAGATAATCCTGAATCCTTTGACAGTTTTTTTGATATACCCTGGAATGAATTGACAGGTTCTGAAAGAGAAAGAAGGAATGTTGAAATAAGGAGACTTTTGTAAAACCCTATATAAGGATTATTAGAATATGTTTGATACATTCCATTTTAAACAAATTTAGCGAGAAAGAATGAACAGTTCAAATACTACAGAACCCATAGTCCCTCCAATGAAGAGTGATCCGGCTCTAAAAGAATATCGGTGTCCTCACTGTGGAAGATTCCTTTTTAAAGGAAATGTTAAAAAATTGAATATGGTGTGTCATCATTGCCATGAGATGATAGACCTTGAATGCGATGAACTTTTCAAACAAAACGATGATTAAATGGCCCTATCTTTTCAAGATCTGATTTTGGCATTACTTAATGTAGGAACGTACTGGTAAATCAAACCATCGGAGTTTTCTTGAATTTGACTCCTGAGCGATTATACCATAATTAAACACCCTAACTATTTGCCAATTTTACTCTCTTGACAAAGAGGGGCAACCTCAAGGTTAAATCTGAATTCGTACAAAATTATCTCCATGCAGAAATAGCAGAGGACCTAAAGCATACGTGACTCTTTTATCATATCAGCCGGACTCTGGCCAAAATAACGTTTAAACTCCCGACTAAACTGTGAAGCACTCTCATATCCAACTTTATCAGCGGCAATATAGGCTTTCATTTGGTCGTTCCTAATAAAATCTCGTGCTTTACTCAGCCTTATTTTTTTCAAATACTGGACCGGCGATTCTGATGTTACTTCCTTAAATGCCCTGTGAAAAGTAGACACACTCATACTGACCAGTCCGGACAATTGTTCAACATCAAGCTTTGAAGCATAGTCACTGTGAATCGATTTCAATGCTCGGGAAACCCTGGCAAAATTACCACTATGTGTAGCTAACGCATATAGTGATGATGCTTGGGTGCCGCACAGGGCACGATACAGTATTTCCTTGATCAGCCCTGGTCCCAGTATCTGGGCTTCAGTTTCAGATTTTAGGCATTTCAATAACCTGACCACAGCATCACACATTGCCTCATCCATTTGTGCAGGTCCTACCCCCTTAGGCGTTTCGCTCATTTTTGTATCTTTTATTCCATTGCTCTCTCCTAATTGTCCTATAAGCTCATGCAGGACAGTCATTTCAATATCTATATAGAGTCCCAAAAATGGGGCTTCAGAAGTAGCAAAGGTTTCACACTCGAAAGGGATTGGAACAGAGGTGACAAGGTAATTATTTGCGTCATACTGGAAAATTCTATCCGACAGATACCCTTTCTTGCTTCCCTGGGCAACAATGAAAATCCCAGGATCATAAATCAGTGGGGTGCGTGGGGTATGATGCCGGGATTTGAAAAAACGAACCCCTTTCAAGCTTGATTCCGTAAACAGCTCTGGTAAGTCAAATAGTTCAAACAGCTCAATCATCAGAGACATATATCACGTCCTTTCATTTTAGTGTCATCATTGGGAGTGGTTGGCTTTCTATGACATATATAGGCACGTAAATAAAGCATTTATTTGCAATATAAATCCATTTAAGCATAAATAGGCAACATAAAAGCAGGATTAGATATTCCTTGCCTCTCTGGTTTAGCGTATATTCTCCCCACAGTTTAGCAGCAGCCACATTGAGCTCGTGGCAAAGGCTAAACACAAAATGTTAGGGCGGCTCCCAGGCCGAACCTTTATTAAAAAAAATGAACGGGGTGGGAAAGACCCGCCCCCTGAAAAAAAAATAAGGAGAAAGAAAATGGCGAAATTTATTGTCCCAAAAGAAGTATTCCACGGCTTAGGCACTCTTGAGAATCTTAAAGGGTTGAAAGGTAGCAAAGCAGTTATTGTCATTGGCGGTAGCTCAGTTCAGAAAAACGGGGTTCTGGAAAGAACTCAAAACTTCCTGTCCGAAGCAAACATTGAATCTGTTGTTTTCTCCGGTGTAGAAGCTGATCCATCTATTGAGACAGTTCTTAAAGGCGCAGAGTTCTTCACCGAGGAACAACCCGATGTTATTGTCGGATTAGGCGGATGTTCAGCCATCGATGCTGCTAAAGCAATGTGGGTTTATTACGAGTATCCTGAATCAAAGCTTGAAGAATTGTCAGCTCCGTTCGCTGTTAAGCCCCTGCGTAATAAGGCTTATTTCGTTGCAATTCCCTCAACAAGCGGTACAGGTACTGAAATCACCGGTCTTTCCGTAATTACAGACAGAGAGAAAGGTACAAAATACCCTATCGTTTCTCACGAGTTGACTCCTGACGTAGCTATTATTGATGGTGAGCTATGTGCCAGCATGCCCAAGCATATTACTGCCAACACCGGACTCGATGCTCTGAGTCATGGTGTAGAAGCTTATGTATCGAATATTGCCGACCATTATAACGATGCTTTGGCCAAAGGTTCCATTGATCTGGTTTTCAAGAACCTCACCACTGCTGTAGAAGAACCGAATAACTTAGAAGCCCGTCAAACAATGCACGATGCTTCCTGTATGGCAGGTATGGCATTTACCAACGTATGGCTGGGAATTGTTCACTCCATGTCACATCAAATCGGAGGCACTTTCGGTATACCTCACGGTTGTGGTAATGCTATTCTTATGCCTAACGTCATCCGTTTCAATTCCAAGGTAACTGACAAGTATACCGATCTTGCAGCTCTGTTCGGTAAATCAACTGCTGAAGAGTTCGCCCAGGAAGTATCAGATCTGCGTGCATCTACAGGCGTTGCAGGCTCACTCAAAGAGTATGGTATTGATGAGAAGGAATGGGAAACAAACCTGGATACCCTGACTGAGAATGCACTGAATGATCCCTGTACCCTTTTCAACCCCAGAAAACCAACGTTTGAAGAGATCAAGGCAATTTACCAGGCATGTTACGATGGAACGGCGATTAATTTGTAATTATAGAGCTGACTTGGTATAGTTTCAGAAAAATAAAGGAGGGGGGGGCGGCGTTTTATGACTCCTCCCCTCCTCCGCTGTCCAGGATGTTTTGAAGATCACGACGTATCTCCGAAATGAAGTTGTCAACATTATCACCTATCTTTGGAGAGAGAAATTCATATCGAGCCAAGGGGGGGGGGGAGACTTATTGAAACCCATTGTATTTTTCGCAGAATCCACACATCAGCTTGAAACCCGTCTCCGTGAAGTAATCTCTGAGAAAGGTTTACCCAGCCTGGCCATCGTGTTCAGTTCTGTGATCCATGATATGAATTCAGTACGGCGGGTTTTTAAATTATTTGATATCGCTGTTTTCGGGGCCAGCACTTCAGGTGAAATCGTTAACACGGACGTGTATGAAGAAACCATCGCCGTCATGCTGCTGAATCTGCCTGAAAATTCCTTTGCCATGTCTTTTTTTGAGGCAGAAGACCTATCTTCCCTTGAACTGGGAAAAAAGTCCGGCACCTGGGTTAAAAAGTTTCATGATAATCCCTCTATCCTGGTAATGGCCTCGGGGCTGCATACCCAGGGAGATCAGATCGTTAAGGGTATTCTGGAGACAGCCGGTGAAGAGACAAACCTATTCGGCTGTATTGCCGCCCATGACCCGGCCATTATCCGAGAAAATCCTCAAACCTTTGTTTTTTCAGATACCCAGGTTTCTGCCAACGGAATGACGGTCCTGGCATTAAATCCGGACCTTGTCAGTGTGAGGGGGATTGCAGCCAGCGGTTGGAAGGGCATCGGCACTCCCAAAACCATTTCAAAAGCCAAGGCTAATACCGTTTATACCATAGATAATATCCCGGCTCTGGATGTGATCAACCGGTATCTGCGCATTGGAGAAGATCCTGAGGCGGCGGCTGAATATCCCTTGCTCTGGGAAAGGGAAGACGGCACCTGGTCCATGCGGACAATCATTGATATTAATCCTGATAAGTCCATTGTTCTGAGTGGTGCATTTCCAGAAAATGCAAAAGTCAGGTTCGGCATGTCGCCGGGAACAGATATCATCGCCCATACCATGGACCGATTATCGGCATTTAAAAAGGACACAAAGGGAGGCGATGCACTTATTCTCTTTTCCTGCCGGGCCCGGCTTCTCTCCTTGGGCCAAATGGTAAAAGAAGAGGTAAAGGCCGTACAGGAGATTTGGCATCTGCCCATGACAGGATTTTTCACCTCCGGGGAAATTGGCCCCAAACAGAACAAATGCTGCGGTTTCCATAACCAGACCCTGGTATCGGTCCTGTTAAGCTGGTAGACAGGAAAAATTATCCATGAACAAAACTTTATCCGAATTAAAAAACACCTTTTCAAACAACTGCGGTCATTTGCCGAATGCAACCGGGGTGCTGGCACAGATCCAACGGATCGAAAGGGATATCAGACGCCTGAATTTTAGCTTGGAGCGGGCCGTTAGGGACAAACAGACTCTGGCCATTCTTTTGTCACAGACCTCTGAAGATCTTGAAGCCTCCTATGCCCTGATTAAACAGGTATTTGGGCGTTACCTTTCCACCGAAGTGATGAATTCTCTTCTGGAAAATCCAGGCGCACTGGAACTGGGTGGAGATCGGCGTCCTGTCACCATCATGATGACGGACCTGAGGGGATTTACAGCGATTGCTGAGCAACTTAAACCTGAAGATGTGGTCCGGATGCTCAATACCTATTTTGATGTAATGGTGGAAATCATCATGGATTTCGGGGGTACCATCAATGAAATTATCGGTGATTCCCTGTTGGTTATTTTCGGGGCGCCCCAGGAATTGGAGGACAGAACCCAAAGGGCAGTTGCCTGCGCCATTGAGATGCAGAATGCCATGGAAATCGTTAACCGTAACAACCTGGAACAGGGGCTTCCGTCATTGGAAATGGGCATTGGTATCAATGACATTGAGGCTGTGGTGGGCAATATCGGCTCAAAAAAAAGAAGCAAATATGCTGTGGTGGGTAGCGGAGTGAATATGACCAGCCGAATCGAATCTTACAGCGTAGGAGGCCAGATACTGATTTCCGAATCCGCCCAGACCAGGATACAGGAGCAGGTCCATATTACCGTCACCCGGGAGATTTTCCCCAAAGGGGCGGCGGCGCCCTTCAATATCCATGAGGTGGCCGGTATTTCAGGAGAGTTCAATCAGCAACTCAAATTCAGGGAAATGCCTCTGATTCGGCTAAAAGAACCGATCCCTGTCAAATACACCTTTGTTGACGGGAAGCAAGTGATAACTGACATGCACTCCGCAAATATCATTCAGCTGTCTGAAACAGGAGCAAAAGTCCTGTTCCCACAACCAGTTTCTCCCATGGCTAATTTGAGGGTCAGGCTGAATTCAGAGTCAGTAGACGACATTGATTTCTACGCCAAAATTATGGGTGATGGTGATGGGGATGGGCAATTGATAAGATTCACCTTTGTCCCGCCTCTGATCAAATCCTATTTTAAAAATCAAATTTTATAATAAAAATCCTTCCATTAGCCTGGCAGGATATATAGACTGGCAAACTGATTCTACCTCGAAAAATTGGAGACAGGGTTGGTAAATGTACTGGACTGATAAAAGAGAGCCATTTGTTTATGATCTGTCTCTATATTCCTACCAAAAATAGGTGAGTACTAGTATTTCAAGCCATTACGGAGAAAAAGTATAAAGGGGGATTGAAAATTATCCAATCCCCCGTATTTTTTTATCTGTAAATATTTTCGATCCAATAAATAGCTTCATTGTCACTGACTTTTCCGAGATACCTTTCTGTGGTCGATAAATTTGAATGACGTAAAATGGTCTTTGACACTATTTCAATCGGCACTCCAGATCTGCTTGCGTGGTCGCTGCATGTCTCCTAAGGTCATGGGGTTTTACAAAAATCCCTATTTTACTACCAGCATTTTTCACAATTTCCCTGGCTATTGTGTATCCCAGTGGAAAAACTCTATTATCCTCCTCGATCCCTTCATACTACCTCCGTTAAGCGGCCAATAAAGCTAAGACTGCTGATAAGGGGTGCCGCCTTAAAATGAAATCTGAAGAAATATGGCCTTACAAAAGTATCAAAGATGCCTTTCCAGGGATAGCTCAGAGGGATTTGCCACAGTTAGAAAACACAGTGAAAGAATGCGCAAACTTATTTCAGAGATCCAGTTCATGTGTCGAAGGCCGCAATGGTCAAATATCTCTGAGACATCATAGTTTCCATCGATTGAGCACCAGGAAGTTATCGGCGCTGACCGCTGTTCATATTTTTTTCATTAAACGCATGGACGGTACAACTGCTGTAGAACGATTTTTTGACAAGAAACCAAGGGAAATGTTCGAGTTTTTACTTGAAAGTGTGAACATTCCGGGAAGGCCCGCAAAAAAAGAGGAGAAGGTCTTCCGCCAATGAGTCAGCTAAAGCCGCAGCATAATGGACGGCCGAAACGATGATCAAGGCCGTACATTTTTACTTGACCACATTACAATTATAGGGCGGTCTTTATGAAAATATCCATCACCTTCAAGAACATCAATCCATCAGACTCCTTAAAATCCCACCCCCATGAAAAATTCGATAAAATGCTTGATTATCCAGCTGATACAAACATAGTTTTATCGGTGGAAAAAATACGCAATATAGCTGATGTGAATCTAATTTGTGACAAGATAAAAATTTATGGAAAGGAAAAAACTGAAAATAATATGTATGCTGCCATTGATGCACTTTCAGAGAAGGTTAAAATTCAAATCAAAAAATACAAAGATAAACAGAGGCGACATTTGGCTGGAGATGACTTAACTGTTTTACAAAAAAGTTCATGGTTTGAAACTGCAAGCCAAAACCATCTTTGATGGTCATCATTTTTTATTAAAGATACCATCTTTAATAGTTGAAAATTGGAAGAATCCTTGAGTTTCTGATTGGATAAAAAACAAAGAAAACGATCCTTTGGTCCTATTTTTTCATCAAAGGGTGGAATCATTCTGAAATGTTGGTCTGATTTAAGACAACCTGTCCGATGGCATGGAATGCGGTTGCAATGGAGAGACCTGCTCCTGAACGGGTCCGCATCCAGTCCTGGCCTGCCAGGATGGATCCTGCTGCATACAGACGTTCATGGGCGGGTTCGGCGCCTTTGCCCAGTGGCCTGAACCTTTCATCCGTTTCAAGCCCGGCCTGGTTGATAGCATGGCCGTTGGGATCAAAATAGGTTAAAGCATGCCAGTCTTTTCGGTTTGTTGGCTGGGAAACGGGAAGGTTGAAGACACCCTCTTTTACCCCTTTTCGATCAGATACCAGTCCCTTTGATAAAAAGCGTCCCGTGGCAAGCAGACAAGATTTGGCCTGGATCCGGGCTGTACCGGTGCCGGATTGGGTGCCGGTCTCCAGAACAAATCCCCTGCCGGGTGTATGTGCGGCCTTAATAACGCGCTGGTCCGGCAGCCGGGTGACACTGGTATCTGTCAGGGCTTTTCTAAAAGTTTCCCTGAGGCGGATACCCGGTACAGACACCGGCGAGGTGGGTATTTCAAAGAGTTTAATTCCCAGTAGCTTTTCAAGTCGTTTCAGAATATCATCTGGGCCATTGATGCCGAGGATAGCTGGCAGCCCCAGGAATTGTTCACCCTTGAGCAAGGGTTTAATTGCTGCTGCAAATTTGTCCTGGACCTGTTCAGTTTCCATGGCCTGGGCCATGAGGGGGGTAAAAAGCTCTGAGCGGCTAGACCTCTGGGGAAAATCAATTGCCGCAATATTGATATCCTGCCAGGTGGATGCCAGCACCTGCTGGACAAATTTGGCTCTAAATTCTCGCAGCCCTTGGAAATCCAGGAGCATCAGTGATTTTTTTCCCCTAAGGGCGGCGGCATTGCTATCCATGGTCAGGGGGAACCTGTAGGTGGGTTTTGCTGTCCCGAATGAGGTGATAATCCGACTGTTTTCCCGGGGCATCCCTGTATATGTCAGCCCATTTTTCTTGAGGGTATCCGTCAATTCATCAAAGGCCTTTTCAATATCCGATTCAGGGATTTTTAAAAAAGGATGTTGTGGAAAGGTTTCCGAGATCCGGGAAAGGCACTGCCATGGATCTTTGCAATAACCCTGCCCTTGATGGGTCAACCCCCAAAGATCCAGCAGCCCGCTGGCATATTCAAAGGCACCCGCCCCACCCACCACCACGGCAGACAGGCCGCGGTTCGCCGCAAATACACCCGCAGCCATACCCGTCATACCCGCTCCGATGATCACAAGATCCGTCTGGATTTCTGTTTTACTTTCCACTCTCTTCTCCTTCCATATCCAGGCCGTCCATATCTAAACCAAAGAAGGAACAGAACATGGCTTCATTCAACTCAGCCTGGGCTAGCTGATAGTCCCATAGAACCGGTTTTTGACCCTTAAACCGTTCTGTGAGTAAATATTTAATGTTGTCCAGCCCCTGGCTTTCTTTGATATAGGCTTCGTCATACATAAAGCCTGTGACCCTCAGGCTGCAAAAGGTTCCCTGGCAGGCCCCTTTCCCAAGCCGGGAGTGAATGCGAAGTGAATTTAAATCAGCGGTTTCCCGGTTCTGCTTCAACCAGAGAATCAGCTCCTTAAAATGGCTTTTGGGCACCATTTCACACTCACACATCATGCTGTCCCCGGGGATAGGGTCCCTGGCCCAGAGTTTGACCGACATGCCCGCTTCGATAAGTTTGCTGGGAGCCTTGGACATCAACGGGGTATCGGCGGTTTTACAAGGTGTTAACACGTTTAGTTTTTCAGCGGCCAGATCAGCTGTTTTCTCGGCCATCAGCCGATAGGTGGTCACCTTACCGCCGGTGATGGTCACCAAATTATCCACCTGATCCCTTTCATGGTCAAACAGATAAAAGCCTCTGGAAACGGCCCGGTCATCTCCCTTGGGTTTACTGCTGCTGACAAGGGGCCGAACACCGGCATAGGCCCTGATATATCTGGCTGTTTCAAGACCGGGAACCATCTGTGCTCCCTGGGCAACGAGAAAATCTGTTTCGTGGAAGTCCGGTCGGATATTCTCCAGATTATCAAGACGTGTCGATGTGGTGCCAAAAATTGAAACCGTACGGCCCGGCACCAGGATATCTCCATCGGATGCCGGCCTGAGGCGGTTGATCACATGGGCGGTGAGCCGGTTGTGGGTGACCAGCAGGGTTCCCTTTGAATAAATCATATCCAAGCGGATTCCGGCAAGTTCTGCCACCATACCGGCCCAGGCACCGGCGGCGTTGATGGTCACCCGGGGGGTAATGTTAAAACAGTCCCCTGTCAGATTATTCCGGACCTTTACTTTTTTAATGGCCTTTTTTTCAAGAACAAAGCCGATGGCCTGGCAATTGCTGTAATATTGTGCCCCGTGTTCAATGGCCTGATTCATATTTTCAAGGGAAAGATGAAAGGGATCCACCGAGGCATCTTTGACTTTAAAGGCTGCAATGGCCTCCCTTGAAAGCCCGGGTTCAAGTTCCAGTGCTTCCTGGACGGAAATGTTTTGGCAGAACACCCCTGCATTTTTGCAAAGATTCGGAAAGTCGGCGATATAGGATTCATCATCCCCCTTCACCGCCACATAGAGTCCGCCGGTATCTTCGATGCAGTGGGGAGCAATTTTTGTTAGGATTTGCGCTTCCCGTGCGCATTCTGCTGCAGAATCGGGATCAGAGCCCACATACCGTGCGCCACTGTGGAGCAGGCCGTGATTCCGGCCTGAGGCCCCATCGTTAATATTCCCTTTTTCGATGACTAGGGCCGAGATACCCCTGAGGGCAAGATCCCGGGCGATTCCGGTACCCGTAACACCCCCACCTATAATAAGAACCTGAGTTTCTAATATTTTTTTCATTTTCAATGTCTTAATGTTTTATTATGTATGATTGTCTTTCGAAAAAGAAAATATCATGAAGAAAATACTTTCACAAGTGAAAAAACGAACATACAAAGAAAATGTTTTGAAAAACAGATTTAACCGTAATATAGATACAAAATCTAACTTTCAAATTGCAATATTGGTTTAATCTTGATGAAGAGGTATTATAGGTGAATCTACTCCTTATGATCACACATTATTGAAACATCTAATAATTGACCAGTCCTAAATAACTGTCCGTTTTTAAGCTAGCCCCGCCAACAAGTGCACCATCAATGTCTGATTGGTTCATAATTTCAGCCACATTGGTCGGCGTGACGCTGCCACCGTATTGAATCCGTACCTTATTTGCAGCATCTTGATCAAATAAATCGGATAAAACACCTCGGATGTAAGCAATCACTTCATTGGCCTGTTTGCTGGTTGCCGTTTTTCCTGTTCCAATGGCCCAAATAGGTTCATAGGCAATAACCACATCATCAAGAGCACCTTTGTCCACACCGATAAGTCCTTTTTTCACTTGCTGCTTGACAATATTTTTCGTTTCGCCTGCTTCCCGTTGCTCTAATGTCTCTCCACAGCAAAAAATTGGCAAAAGACCGCACTCGATGGCTTTATGAACTTTTTTATTTACCATTTCATCGGTCTCATAAAAATATTGTCTTCGTTCTGAATGCCCGATAATCACATAATCCACATCGATTTCTTTAAGCATCAGAGGTGAGACTTCGCCGGTGAAAGCACCACTTTCTTCAAAATGCATGTTTTGAGCCCCGACTTTGATATCGGTACCGGCAACGGCTTGTTTTAAATCTTTTAATATTGTAAATGGTGCGCATAAAATAACATCAACGTCCGTATCATTAACCTGCCCCTTAATTGCAGATACAAAATTTATGGCATCTGCAATACTCATATTCATTTTCCAGTTTCCTGCAATAATCGGTTTTCTCATTTTTTCCCCCATTACTTATTGGTTTTAATATTTTTCATTCAAATGTTTAAGATAAACCCGTTTGATTTTAAAAATTGCTCCCAGCAGACCCGGCCAGGTTTTACCGCATCAACAAAAACCGGGGGAATCCGATTGCCCAAGAAACTGAGGACAAGGCACTAATTTACTTTGCTTTTAACTCGGATTTACAATGGGGACAAAACATCTGGGCGATATTTTTTTCGTCCATTACACTTTCAAGTTTAAGCGTTAATGTATAGATTTTTTCCAAGACCTCATGACACTGACAATTATGACAATAATATTTAATTTCCATTTTAACACTCATATTACCTCCTCAACGAATTTTTATATTAATTCCATACTCTGTTGATCCATTAATTCTCTTGAAATAAATTAATAGGCAATTGTCCGGATTCCGACAACTTCTGCAAAGGCACACCCAAAGCTGCACCCAGGATTTGTGTAAACAAAAGAGTGGTCAGATTTTGATCATTGATTGTATTGTCGGATTTTACCATTTCATATTGCATCTGGCAGTGGGTACAAGCAGTACAAATATACTCAGCACCGGCCTTTTTCGCTGTATTAAACTTGTTTTGTAATATCTTTAACGATAAATCCAGATTATCGTTAAGGATCGGGTTGCCACAGCATTCAGTGCTTTTTGACCAGTCTACAACCTGAACACCGGTAAGGGATAAAAGCTGTTCGAATATTTTAGGTGCAAAGGGATTATCAAATCCGGTAATGGAAAACGGTCTCAATGCATGGCAGCCATATTGAACAACCACTTTTTTAGGAGGTAGTTTTTTGCTTATCTGTTTTTGTATTCTTTCAAGCCCAATATCATGGGTCAAAAATGAAAGCAGATGTTTAACCTGGGTTTGCCCTTCCCAGGTTAAATTTTCCGATGCAAGCAAGTCATCCACCTTTGCTTTCAGCTCAGGATTTGTTTTGTACCAGAACTGAGCGTGTTTAAACTGACCAAAACAGCATTTGCAGGGCGTAATCATATCTAGACCCTGTTGTTGTGCAATGGCCAAATTCTTTATGGATGACAGGATTGGAATCTCAAAATTTTCATTCCGCGCAGGATAGCCACAACAATTAAACGGCAGTTCAACCAGTTCAACACCCAGCTGCTGCATCACAACTTTAAAAGAAAGGTCATAATCTTTCATATAAAAAGGAATCTTACATCCTGAAAAATAAGCCAGTTTCATTTATTGGTCTGCCTTTTCGGTTAATCTGTTTTTCTGTATAATATCTGCTTTCACACTACCCTCATTCCTCAGTTCCAAAAGGATATCAGTCACTTGGATTTCCTGGGGACAATTTTCCTGGCAGGCGTAACAGGTCAGGCAGGACCAGACCATACGAGTACCGGTCGCCAGATGTTTTTTACCCAGCCTTAACAGATTCATAATTTGATGGGGGCTCATGTCAATATTATTTGAATCATAATCAACAATGGGGCAGACATTGGAGCAGACCGTGCACTGGATACATTTTTCAAATGATTCGATCCGGTCTGCAAGATTTGAAGTAAGATGATCAGTTGAGATAGGTTCCGTTGGTAACCAGTTCGGCTGTTTCTTTGGATAAATATTAAAGTTTTTAGACATCCATCCGCTTAAAGGCATTTCACTGATCAGACGACTATTGTCCACCATACCCATCTGAGCCAGTTTTTTATCCAACACGGTCCAAAGACTTTGAAGATCAATACCGGACGGACAGATATCAGTACACTTGTGGCATAAGGTACACGCATCATTACCGACATTCAGCTGCAACAAGTCAATTGACGACGGATTTTTTAGCAGTGCTTTTATTGATTCTATTTTGGCATGGGGTAAAATATCCGGGTTCTGATGAACTTGAAAATTTGGATAAACGCTGCACACTTGAGAGCAAAATCCGCAGTTGGTACAGGCGTGCAATGTTATCGCATTGATCGAGACCAAATCATTTTTATGATCTTCTACTGTCAGATATTTACGAGAGGATGTGAATGGAATCAAAAGTAGATGGGAGAGTCTTGAAAATGGCAGACAGATCAACACAATCAGACAAAGTCCATAATGCAACCAGTAAAGACTTTTATCCAGACGGTTCGAGTTCAGCCAGGACCCGGCAGTGGTTATTATCCTGGCCAGTGGTTTGGATACTGCTGCTGATTTTATGGGTGAATGACAGTACAGGCAATACGCTTCATTTAAGGCCTCACCATTTTCAATTTGTTCCGGGGAGGTTTCGATCTGTTTTTGGAAAAAAACAGAGTAATTGTCTTTCCAATACAATTTAAGATCATCCAGATCTTCCTCACCGTCCAGATCAGAATACTCTTCGACCATTTCCATAAAAATAGGTTCTGAAATAATCTTGGATGCTTCAAGCAAAAATCCAGAGGCAATCACGGCCAGGATCAATATCACAGTACCCAGGCCTTTCCTTCGAATTTGCTTGTCTTTATTCATTCGAAGGCTCAGCTGCCTGCGGATGAATAAAGTCAGACAACCCGCCAGGACCAGAAATCCCGTAGCATTTCTCAACGCTTGGAACGGATTCAGCGTGGGTTGATAATCAGCGAACAATAAATTTGCCGTCACTGAATAAAAGCCATGAACAATGAGCAGGTATAAAAAGCTGACAAGCAATAAAAAATGGATCATCCATCTGATTTTACCGGCTTTAAATAATTTGACCTGAAAAAGTGTATTTAAAAAAAGACTGACGCCGCTTAAACCGGATCTGCTCTTTTTAGCCGGGTTTAAAAAACGATCCTCTTTTCTAAACCGGTACAGCTGAAGGGCCAGACCGAAAATAAAGATAATACAGGATGTATAAAAGAAGAGCTTAAACATGCTCTCCCCCCTTTATTGCATCATGGAAATGCTCGACGGCAGTAACTGCAGAGGCACAGGAGACACCAGACCCGGATTTGAGTCTGACCCAGTCATTGTGGGCCAGGATCGCACCTGCTGCATACAGGTGCTCATATAGTGGATTGTTGTTTTTATCCATTGGCTGAAACCTTTCATTGGTCTCAATACCAACCTGATTAATGGCGTGGCCGTCTGGATTAAAAAAATTCAAATCACACCACTGGTTTCGCTGTTCAGGTTGAAAAATCGGGAGGTTAAAAACCGTTTCCGCTATCCCCCCCCGGCTTGCATGCAGACCGTCTCCCTGGAAACGACCGGTGGCAAGGATAACACCCTTGGCCTGGATTGAGGACGTCATATTCTGATTGACTGCAGTCATAAAAAAAGTGCGATCCTTATAAGAATCGAATCTAATTTTTGCTTTATTCAATACAATGACGTCATGCTGTGATATTTTTTTTTCAAATGCATTTTTCAACCTTAACCCCGGGATTGACGGTGGCAGGCCTGGAATTTCAAAACAAGGGCACCCGATCAATTTCTCGAGTTGCTCAACAATCTGAAAACTGTCATGAATGCCACATGTGGCCGGAAATCCCACAAGATCAGCATCATCCATTTTTGATTGAATATTTTTTGCAATCATTTTTAAAAATAGATCATCTTCAAATAAGTTAGCAAGCGCCATTGGAGTCAGGTCACCCGAATGGGTTGGTATCTCGATGGTCAAAGAGGAAGACTTTGGACAAACTTTATGAGCAACATTGACAAGCTGCCGGGCAGAATACCCTTTCAATCCCTTAAAATCGACAAACAATACGTGTTTGCCCTTCAGGGTTTTAACACAACCATTTAAAAATGTTTTTGGGACCATGAAACTCGGTTTAAAGGTACCGGCCGCAGTTAAAATAAAAGAATTTTTGAGATCCTTTGTTTGATATGAAAGTCCGGCATCATTTAAAAGATTATCTAAAAATGAAAGGCTTTCAAAAATCTTTTCATCACTGATTTTAGCGTATGGATGATCAGAATTATCAATTCGAATCTTCCTAAGGCCTGCTTTAGGCGTTTGAAGAATTCGGGCTTTGTTTACTGGATACACACCCAAAACATCTATCAATCCACTGGATAGAAAAAAACTGGATGAACTTCCTGCCTGGACTGTTTTTAAGCCTAACGCAGACGATTTGGCCGCAGCTACCATTCCAGCAAATCCGCGACCAATGACCAGCAAATCACATTTGATCTGTTGCTGATTATTCATTTTTATCCCCAGCCAATATCTGTGCGATAACTTGGTCATTCTCAAGTTCAAGCCCAAACAAGCCACAATGTATCATTTCTTTGACAGAAGATTGAACAATGGCAGATCCCCACAGTAAGGGTTGTTCTCCTTTCCATCTCTGGTTTAAAAATCGCTTTAAATCACTAATTCCCTGGCCATGGGTGAGCTCTTTAATATTATACAGATGGGACAATATTCTAACCGAACAAAATGCACCCTGGCAGGGGCCTTTTCCAACCCGGCTCCGCAGGCTGATGGCATTCAGATCCAGATGACTGCCATCTTTTTTTATGGCAGCTATTATGGTATCAACGGCACTGGCTGGCACTATTTCACACTCACAAAGAACGGGATCATGCTTGGCTGAGTGTCTAAGATCATTTATAAAAACGGTTGGCTCAGACCATTCACCGCTCTGGGTTGACGGCAAGGGAATCTCTCTGGTCTGACATTTCCAGTCCACACTGAGTTTTTTGCAAACAATATCTGAAGTTTTTTCTGCCATTAACCGGTAGGTTGATAATTTACCACCGGTAATGGTTATAAAATTGTCTACGTCCTCCTGTACATGATCTATCAAGGTAAAGCCCCGGCTGACGTCACGATCATCTTCCCCGCCAATACTGACCAACGGACGGACACCTGAATAGGCTCTGACATATCGACAGGTTTTAAGAGAAGGGATCATTTGTTCCCCCTCATTTACAATCAGATCAACTTCGTCCACAGTGGGGTATATATTATCCGGGGAATCGATCCGGACCGAAGTGGTCCCCAGAATGGAAACAACCCCACCCGGAACCAGAATATCTCCATCAGTGGCTTTTCTCAGTCGGTTGATGACCCGCTGTGTAATTCGCTTGCTGGTGACCAATAATGTCCCTTTGGAAAGCACCATATTGATCCTCACACCTGCCAGTGAGGCCACATGATTGGCCCATGCACCGGATGCATTCACATATGCTCTAGCCTTAATGTAAAACACTTCATGGGTCACCTGGTTTTTAACTTTTGCACGTCCGATGTTGTTATTATCCATTTCAAAGGACTCCAGTATGCAATTGCTCAGGTATTGTCCTCCCCTTAAAGTTACATCTTGCATGTTTTCGATGGAAAGTTTAAACGGATTAATAGAGGCATCATTGACCCCATAAACGGCAATGGTCTCTGGAGAAAGCGCAGGCTCCATCAGCAAAGCATCTTTTACATCAATGGATTTAAATGGAATCCCTGATTTTTCACACATCATAGGAAAATCAGCAATATATTGCTCATCATCCCCGGGGACTGCCACAAACAGACCACCGGTCTCTTCGACACAATGGCCGGCTGTTTTTTTTATAATGTCAATTTCTGTATTGCACTCGACAGCCGCTTCAGGATCTGAGCAGACATATCTGGCACCGGAGTGCAGTAACCCATGGTTACCACCAGAGGCGCCGGCATTTAAATCCTGTTTTTCGATAAGAATAACATCCAAGCCCCTTAACGAAAGGTCTCTGGCGATACCAGTCCCGGTAGCGCCGCCTCCGATTATCAGGACTTGGGTTTCAATTGTTTGTTTCACTGACAAGGTGTCTAATTTTTATAACATTCATATTTTAAAGGCTTTCACTTTTTAAAATTTATGTTCGTAAATATACATAACATCTATTAAAAACCCAATCAAGTGAATAAAACGAATATTAAATGAAAATTTCAATGCCTTTAAGTTTTATGAAACCAATTAAGGTTTAAATCATCAGAAAATAATTGAAACAGATCCAAGATGTAAAAACTTGCCTTACACCGGTTGCATTATTCGCCGACACCATTGTAGAATCATTTGACTGGCAATATAAATTTAGATCTGATATTGAAAAATAACTGAACTCAACATGGTCAACTATCGAAAAAAAGGGGTCCATAATTATAAAACGAAAAGCGATTAGCAACAGACATGAACAGATTATATCTTTGATCAAGGCTATTGGATTTGCCACTGTTGAGGAAATGGCAAAAAAATTCAATGTTACCCCCCAGACCATCAGACGAGACATCAACAGTCTTGATGAGAATGGGTATATCTCTCGATACCATGGGGGCGCTGGGCTTTCAGTCTCCACTGAAAATGTCGACTATCGTCACCGCAAAGAACTGCTCCTCACTGAAAAACAAAAAATTGCCAGAAAAACAGCATCCCTCATCAAGGATAATACCTCCTTATTTATCAATATTGGGACCACCACGGAATATGTGGCTGAAGAACTGGTCAGTCACAATAAGAAACTGCGGATTATCACCAACAATCTGAATGTTGCTGCTATTACGAGTAAAAAGCAGGATTTTGAAGTCTTCGTGACTGGTGGCATTGTTCGAAGCCGGGACTGCGGAATTACAGGTGAGGCTGCAATTAAATTCATTCGGCAGTTCAAGGTAGATATCGGCATTATCGGAATTAGTGGTATAGAACTTGACGGAACCTTGCTTGATTATGATTTTAAAGAAGTCCACGTCGCCAGGGCCATCATTGAAAATTCACGTAAAATTTTTATTGTTGCAGACCACTCTAAGTTTGGCAGGAACGCCATGGTCAAATTGGGACATATCAAGGAAATCGATACCTTAATCACTGACAAAGCTCCTCCAGAACAATTAATGGAGGTTCTTAGAAACAATGATGTTAAATTAATCCTGTCACAATCAACACCAGAGAATTGAGTTAATTCATTATATACCGTATTCTCGCATCAATCTTTAAAAAGCATAAGAAATGATAACTAATTGTTTTTTTTAAAATGCGTCACACTACTTCGTTACAAATTCAGGAAAAAAGCGTTACACTTAGTAAGTCTTTAAAATCACAAGACAACTTTTCGTTGATAAAAAATCGGAAGAAATAATTTTTTCTCTTGACTTTCGATTTTTTATCATGATATTAGGACATCATGATGTCAGAATTAAATAGAAATACTCCAATGCCTTTGTACTTTCAGGTTGCCGAAAATATTCGTGAAAAAATCACACAGAATATCTATCAGCTTGGTAAGCATATCCCAACCGAGACTCAACTCCAAAATGAGTATAATGTTTCCAGAGAAACTATACGTAAAGCTATTAGCGATTTGGTTGCAGAGGGCTTGATAGAAAAGGTAAGAGGAAAAGGGACTTTCGTTGTAGAGCCTAAAATTGTCCATCGTATAGGATCTATTTATGGTTGCACAGAAGAGATGCTTGGTAGAGGAATGGTGCCGAGTACAAAACTTCTGGAAATTGTTGAATTGTCTCCACCGGAAAGCATGCGTATCGAAATGCGTCTTACCGGATCAGCAAAAATTATCAAACTTAAGAGGTTGAAATATGCAGACAACAAACCTGTTGCAATCCTAACCAGTTATATCCCTTCTGAATTGGTTCCTGGAATCTGCCAGGACAATTTTATGGATGGTTCACTTTATAAAACATTCGAACAGGTCTATCATCATGTTTTAAGCAAAGCCGAAGAAGTTATTGAAGCAGGTTCTGCAGGCGAACAGGAAGCTCATACTCTTGAAATACAAAAAAACAGTCCGCTTCTTGTTGCGAATAGATTAACTTATTTAGAAAACGGTAGTGTAATTGAAAAACTAATCGCATTTTACAGAAGTGATGTTTACAAATATAACGTGAAAATGGAAGGCAGAACAACAGGGCAGCATTTATCAATTAACTCTGTGAAACTGCCTAACCAAATATAAGGCAACTTGAAAGGAAAACAGATAAAATGAGGTTCCAATAAAAAAAAGCCAAACACATGACTTGCAGGTCATTGTGCTTGGCTTAGTAGAATAAGAGGGCTGTGCGGCACTCTCACCATTGTTCGGATAATAACAACTATCTCCAGAAGTGTCAATAGTCCCGCCTCAACCTTCGTGTTTCTCGTCTATAATTATTAGTAATTATAATGCGGCATTGCTATAAATAGTAATTTAAGCAAAAAGACAGGAAAATACTAATCTGCCATAATTCCCCAAAATTTATTATTCCAAGATAAGGAGAAGAAAAATGTCCGGCAAACTAACTTTAGGAATAGACATCGGAACTACAAATGTCAAAGCGTGTATTTTGGATACCGGTACAAACCGGGTTGTCGCATCAGGATCACAGGAACACCAGCTATTTCATCCAAAACCGGGATATGCAGAACAAGAGGGAGATAATTACTGGGCGGCAGTTGTCTCTTCGATAAGGCAATGCCTTTCTCAAGGAACCTTTGCTGAAGAAATCGCCGGAGTTGGTCTGTCAGGATTAGTCGGTGTCATGCTTCCCATCGACAAAACCGGAAAACCGGTACGCCCGGGTATGATTTGGATGGATGCACGATCTGAAGAAGAATGCGAGGATATTCGAAATAGTGTAGGGGAAGATACGATTAATTATAACAATGGCAATAGGGTTGCGCCATGGTTTATTGAACCCAAAGCGCTTTGGATGAAAAAACATGAGCCTGAACTCTTCGAAAAGACACATAAATTTTTGTCTCCTTCCGGCTACTGCACCTACCGATTGTGTCAGGAGTTTACGATAAACACGGGTGATGCAGGCCTCTTCTACCCATATGAATATCAGAAGGAAAAGTGGAACTCAGAAGTGGCCAACGGTATTGGGATTCCCCTGGATAAATATCCAAAAATATACCGATCCCATGAAGTCGTCGGGCAAGTGACAGCTGAGGCAGCAGCAGAATGCGGTCTAAAGGCGGGGACATTAGTTGTAGCAGGTGGAACAGATATCAGCTCTGCAGCTTTGGGTTGCGGTGTTCTAAAAGCCGGCCAGGGTTACTATTCAATGGGGACGGGCTCCAATCTTGGCATTATGATTCCCACTGAGCAAAGGGTTGAAGAGTATCGTATTTTAAAATGGCCGCATGTCTTGCCTGGATTAACTATGTTTGATGGCCCAATGGCGTTTACCGGCGCATCACTTAAGTGGTTTCGAGATATGTTTGCTGATCAGGAACACTTGGTCGCAGGCCGATCCAATCTGAATATATTTGATTTGCTGACGAAACAGGCAGCTCAGATTAACCCTGGGTCAGACGGGCTTTTATATCTTCCATACATGGGTAACACCCTTTCTCCTAACTGGAACTCTGAGGCTAAAGGTGTTTTTTTTGGATATCGGCTGAATACAACACGGGCACATATGATTCGTGCGCTTATTGAAGGTGTCGCTTTCGATCTTTATTCAAACGTGAAAATAGCCAAAGAAGCCGGTGTGATGGTAGACGAGCTGACGCTGAATGGTGGACCCACTAAGAGCAAATTCTGGAATCAAATTACTGCCAACGTAACTAACTTGCCGCTCCACGTCACAGATGTAGATGAAGCCGCGCCGTTAGGCGATGCAATTTTAGCCGCTGTTGGTGCAGGCCTGTATAAAGACCCCACTGATCCTATTTCAGATCTTGTTAAAGTCACTGGTACTGTGGAGCCGGATCCGGATGTACACGAAATGTATGAGGAATTTTTTGCTATATGGCGTCGGATTTATTTTAATTTGCTTGATGAAATGAAAGACCACCATGACCTTTTATACAAATATAATTTTGAATAAAAAATAATTTTACATCATGTGATTTTTGATCAACCTAAAGACCAAATAACCTTAAAGATACAGTTGCTATCAATTGAGATGAAAAAAAGAAGGAGTATGTTGTGGGGATAAACAAAATATATCAAGCAATTATGGCGTATAACAAACCCGGGATCGTCGAACTGGTACAAGCCGAGATAGACCAGGGAACTGATACCAATATGATCCTTAATGAAGGTCTGATTGCCCCTCTAGACGAAATTGGAAAAAAATTCAGTGAAGGTGAAATTTTTGTTCCCGAAATGATTGCTGCAGCTGATGCAATGAAAGGTGGCCTTGACCTTCTTCGTCCACTCCTTGCAAGGGAAGGCGTGGAAACAAAAGGGACTATTATCATTGGCACTGTAAAGGGTGATTTGCATGATATTGGAAAAAATATCGTAGCTATGATGCTTGAGGGCGCAGGATTCAAAGTGATAGATCTTGGCGTGGATGTCAATGCTGAAAAATTTATTGAGATGAGTAATGAAAATGACGCAGATATTGTAGCTCTGTCCGCATTATTAACAACTACCATGCCCGCTATGGAAAATACGGTCACTCTGATTAGAGAAAAATGCAACAATCTGAAAACTATTATTGGGGGTGCACCGATAACCGAGTCGTTTGCAAAAAAAATTGGAGCAGATGGTTTTAGTATTGATGCACCGGGAGCTGTTGAACTTGTCCGTCAATTTACAGCTAAATAAACCGCAGTCTGATTAGCAAAAGTAATTCAGAGCTCAGAAGATGCCGCACATTGTATTGTATTAAAGGAGAACTTACAGTGAATTCAAAAGAGAGAGTTAAGATAACAATGGCCCACGAGGAAGCGGACCGAATACCCATGAACTTCCGCGCCACAGATCAAATTATTCATAAAATGGCAAGGCAAATGTGTACGGATTATTTTGGAATACTGCACCGCTACCATGTCGATTTTCGAGAAGTTACGCCCCCATACATTGGCCCTAAATTTCTAATGGCCGACGATGGGAGCCAAATCGATATGTGGGGAGTTGGTCGTAAGGAAATAATCACAGAAATAACCAGCGATGTGATGATCACTATCAATCCTCTTAAAGATGCTGACTCCATAGAAGAAATCAAAAATCATAAATGGCCCCGGGCTGAATGGTTTGATTTTTCAATCATAAAACCAATGTGCCACGATTTCAGGGAGTACGCCATATCTACACCTGGCATCCATATCGAGGGATATCATGGCGTTTTCCATTTATTAACGTATCTCTTTGGCATGGAAAAAACCATGTTGTACCTAGTGACAAAGCCTGAACTCCTTAAAGCAGCAGTTAAGGAGATTATGAAATTTTTTACCAAATATTATGAGCGGCTATTTGAATCAGCAGAAGGCATGATTGATCTTCTATTTTACAAAGATGACTTTGGTTCTCAGAACAATCTTCTTATAGGGCCTGATACGTTTAAGGAGTTTTTCTATCCTAATATAAGGGCGTTATCCGATCTTGCAGGTAATTATGGCGCCAGTTTAATGCTGCATTCTTGCGGAAGCGTTATCAAACTAATTCCGGAATTTATTAAGGCAGGGACCATTGTATTAGACCCCATTCAGGTGACGGCTAAAGATATGGATATCCGTGAATTAAAAAGGCGCTTTGGTGACGAGATAACGTTTCATGGCGGTATAGATGTTCAGCATTTGATGCCTTTTGGATCAATTGATGAAATTAAAATTGCTGCCAAAGAAACCATAGACGTTCTAGGAAAAAACGGAGGCTATTTTTTTAGTCCTTCACATCGATTTCAACCCGATACACCTGTAGCAAATATTATCGCTTTGTATGATGCGGCATCTGAGTATGGCCGATATCATTAAGAGGTAATTAAAAGTTCTATAGGAATCAGTCCTTCAGGAGGAGGTGAGCAAAAAAAGCATGCCAGGAAGATGATACATGGATAATAGATGTTTAATTTCAAAAGGTTTGATCCAAAGGAGAAACAACCATGAGAGTAAAACAGGTTATTTTAGGGTTTGTAGTTGGTGTTTTCAGTTTGATGCTTTGTTCCAGTATGATTAATGCGAAGGAATTTGATTATTCAAAAGTAAAAAATTTGCAAGGTCAAGATTTAATAGAGTATTTTAACGGGCTTGAATTAAAGGACCAAGATGCGATAAACTTCTGGCTAAATATTCCGGTAAGCAAAGCAAACAAGCAGGTTTATGATAGATTCCAAAAGGAAGGGTTTCAATTTTACCTTGACAAGTACCCCAGTGCTCCTCGTTACGGAGGATATCAGTTCAATATGGGAATGGGTACAAAAATTGTCGGCCCGATGAGCAAACAGAATCTAAAGCTGCCTTTTACTGGTTATGTACCTCTTGCAGACGGTCCAATTGGAGATAAAAACAAAATTTATCGGGTTGGATACACAATTCACGGATTCAATCATCCATGGCTGTTGAACAATGCCGATACTGCCATTTGGGAAGCAAATAAGCATTCTAATGTTAAGCTGACAGTGTTGGACCCTGAGTTTGACAATGCTAAACAGGCCCGGCAGGTAGACACCTGGGTCGCTCAAGGGTTTGACGGAATCATGATATGGCCCATGGTGGAAGCGCCGACAGGACCTCCGATTCAGAGAGCTCTTGATAAAGGGATACCATGTGTGAGCATCGACAGAATGGCAGGTACGGAAGAAACCACAAATGTTGTAACGGGCAACTTTCCAGCTAACGGTACCCAACAAGGGATGTATCTGGTTCACAGACTTCTTAAAGAAACAAATAAAGTCGAAGGCTCGATTATAATGATAAGAAAACCTCTTGGAGGTACTGCAGATAGTATACGTACAGGTCATTTTCTCAAAGTCATCAGCTACTTTCCCGGACTGAAAATCGTAGGCAATTATCATAACCCCAGCTCCAGGCCGGATTCATTTAAGCAAGTGCAAGATGCTCTCATGGCGCATCCAAAAGTAGATGTCATTTTCTGCACAGGTGGAGAACAGTCTATGGGATCTGCTCAAGCAGTTGATCTGGCAAAAAGATGGGATAGTAGAGATGATGGCAGAAGGATTATTATACTCAACAATGATGACTCCCATGAGACGCTTAATGCAACTAAAGATGGTAAATTGGCAATGACAGCTCCTTACACACCTCTTCTGGGTGCATTGGGAATGAGAATATTGCTTAAGACCATAGCAGGAGAAAAGTTGCCACAGAATATTACAACACCGGATATACCAATGGTTACAAAGGACAAAGAGGTGGTATTAGGTGTGACAACTTTTTCAGTGGATGAATGGGCAACATATGCGTATGGTCCACGTTTAAAATAGGATGTTTTATCCCGTCATTTCCCTGGGAGATTCGATCTTAGATACTGCGGGGGAGTGATGGGAATGTTTCGAATTAGTAGACACCCCGTCGCATTTAACTTGGAGCGGCTGTGATAAGCTGTCCGAGGCAAATAAGGAATGCTTTTAACTAAGGAACAATGATCGCAATTGAAGGGTTTGAAGGGTTTGAAAACTATGAAAATACCTGATAATAAATTTTTGGAAAGCGTCAAACGAGTCGAGTTTGGCACCAATGCCATGTTGCTGTCTATACTTATAGGTCTTTTTGTAGTAGCCGGCTTTTTGAGTTCCGGGTTTTTAAGAATAGAAAATTTGTTTAATATCGCCAGAATCATTTCGCTGACAGGCATAATGGCTGTTGGGATTACCTATGTGATGCTAGTTGGAGAAATTGACCTCTCCGTTGGCGCTACTATGTCCTTGTCGGCTGTCATGGGAGGACGTTTCCTGCATTTAGGGATTGGTCCTGTTCTTGTGATTACCTTTGGCACCGGACTTTTATTGGGGTTTATAAATGGAATAGGTGTGGTTAAGGGGAAAGTTCCCTCTCTTATTATGACACTTGCAACCTTAACCGTTTACAGTGGTCTGGCAAATATCGTTTCAGGAGGTAAGGCGGTCTATCCTTATAAACTTCCAGCTTATCTATGGATTGGAAATGGAAATGTGTTTGGTGTTCCTTTTCCAATCCTTGTTTTTGGCGCCCTAACATTTCTTTCAATTTTTATTTTGAACTATACCGAATTTGGAAGATGGATTTACTACACTGGCGCGAACCGAACGGCCAGTCGATTTTCAGGTGGACGTACCAATAGAAAAATTATTACCACCTTTCTAATAAGCGGAGTCTGTGCAAGCATGGTGGGTCCTATGATCAGCGGGCAGATCAATCGGATATGGTCCACTCAGGGAGCTGGTTATGAGCTGGGTGCCATTTCGATTGCAGTTTTAGGAGGGGCTAGTTTGACCGGCGGGAAAGGCACTATGACAGGAACCTTCATTGCTGCACTCATATTCGGTGGACTAATGAATATTTTAAATCTCAGCGGGGTTGGAACTTACTTGCAGGACGTTGTCAAGGGTGTGCTTCTAATATTTGTGGTGGGCATGATGCATTTGAGAGAGAAACGGCTAAAAGTGGTGTGAATAATAGTTCTTTTAGGAATAAATGCATATAGATGTATGCTTAATCGTTTGATCAAAAAAAATATTTAATCAGAAAAGGCTATCATGAAATTAGTAAAAAAAAATTCATTATTGATCGGTGGTATAATACTCTTTATTTTTGGAATTTTTGCTGACCCGGCTTTTCTGACACTTTTCAATATACAAAACCTGCTTCGTACCAGCAGTATTCTTGGTACACTCGCCATAGGTGTCACGATTGTTATGCTTATCAAAGAAATCGACCTTTCTGTAGGCTCTTTAATGGCCTTTACCATTATTCTGGCGATTGAATTAGCGGCCAGGATGGAGGCTGTGTTTGGGGTAGTGGCCATCCAGGGAGGCCATTATATGATTCACGGTACAGGGTTGCTCATATTTTTCACACTGCTGATAGGTTTGCTCATTGGTTTGCTCAATGGTATTTTGGTGACAAAGCTAAAAATCAATTCCCTCATCACCACTCTTGGGGTTCTCTATGCTGCCAGAGCTTTAGCCTATATTATATCCGGAGGCCATTCAATCTATCTGACTAAAATGAAACAATTTCTTTGGCTGGGTAATGGAAATATACTTGGATTTCCTACATCATTTTTCATTTTTTTAATTGTGGGAGGTATCACTGCATTCTTTCTAAAATACACAATAGTAGGCAGAAGGATATATGCCATAGGAGGAAATGAAAAAGCTGCAATATTTGCAGGAATCAATACGAATGCCTGGAAAATGGGAATCTTTGCCGTTAGCGGATTCTGCGCAGCTTTAGCAGCCCTAATGTACAGTTCCTATTTGGCATCTGCTGATCCCCAGCAAGCTATTGGGTACGAGCTTTCAGCCATAACAATCGTAGTCTTGGGCGGCACGACTCTTGAGGGTGGCATAGGGAAGGTCTACAACACATTAATTGCTGCTCTGATTATTGGCGTTTTAAATAATATTATGGAATTAGTAGGATTGCGAATTTGGTATCAACAGGTGATTATGGGATGCATAATCATTGCTGCAGTTATGCCGAGGTATCTATACAAAAAAAGGATATAAATTGTGGTTGTTTTTTTGATGAAATAACCAATATTTTTTACTTGAGGAATTTTCAAAACAGAATTAAACATTTCTGCTGAGGGGATCAGTAATGAAAAAAGAAAGACTTTTAGTCTTGACTAAGATATCAAAATCGTTTTCCGGCATTATGGCATTAAATAATATTGATTTCGACTTAAATGAAGGTGAAGTCATCTCTTTAGTTGGTGAAAACGGAGCCGGAAAGTCGACGCTTATGAGTCTCATCGGAGGCGTATATACTCCGGATAGTGGGGACATATTCATCAGAGGAGAGAAGGTCGAAATAGGAAATCCGGCTATAGCTCGTAGATACGGGATAGGATATGTTCACCAGGAACCCACTCTCGCCCCTAACATGACTGGAATAGAAAATCTGTTCTTGGGGCAGGAAGAATCTTATTTTGGTATCATGGCTGACACAAAGTTGATGCGTCAGCAATCCAAACAGATTTTGGAAGAAATTGGTATCACATTTGATCCTGAAAAAAAAGTTGCTGATATGTCAATGGCTGAAAAGGAAACAATTGAAATAGCCAAGGCAATGTTGCAAAAACCTAGGATATTAATCTTAGATGAAGTCACAGCTCCCCTTGACCAGATCGGTGTAGAACACCTCTTCAGGATTATAAAAAAATTGAAGGAATCCGGCATCGGAATAATCTATATATCGCATCGGTTGAGAGAAACATTTGAGATATCCGATAAAATATTTGTGCTCCGGGATGGCCAAAAAGTCGGAATACTTAATCCAAATAATACCACTCCTGATGAAGTCATTAATATGATGGTGGGCGAAGAAGGCGTCTTGAATTCTAATGGGGATGAGAAAGAGATATCAATTCCCGGTGATGAGTTGTTGAGGTGTGAGAATATTTCGCTGAACAATTCGTTTAAAGATATCTCAATGACACTTAGAGCTAAAGAAATTGTTGGCTTTGCAGGATTAAAGGGATCGGGAAGGTCACGGTTTGCCAGAGCATTATTCGGTTTGTTAAAAATAGATAAGGGCCGGATTTATATCAATAATCAAAAAGTTGAAATCAAGACCCCATCACAAGCCATAAATTTAGGCATAGGTTACATCCCAGGAGATAGACAAAACGAAGGGCTTGCCTTGATAAGAAATGTTGGCGAGAATCTAAGTATTACTACCCTATCTTTTTTCACACACCTATTAGGAATTTTAAAGCTGGATACTATTCGACAAAATGGTCTCAAAATGGTTAAGGCACTCAAGATAAAAACACCTTCTCTACAAAAAGCAGTTGCTAATCTGTCCGGGGGTAATCAGCAAAAAGTAATGATTGGAAAGTGGATAGAAAGAGATTTGTCTGTGCTTATTTTCGACGAGCCAACTCGAGGTGTTGATGTAAAAGCAAAAGCTGAAATACACAGATTATTGGTCCGGCTAAAGAAACAAAATAAAGGAATTATCGTTATTTCTTCAGAATTACCAGAGCTTCTCAGTATATGCGACCGGATATTTGTTATGAACCAGGGTGTGATCACAAATGAATGTTCTTGCGCAGAGAGTTCAGAAGAACATATACTGAAATGTTTACATGCAAAATAAGATTTTTTGATAATTTTATTTTTTACGAAAAAAAATCGCATTGTCCCTAAAAAAACAATCAGCATAATCCGCAGATAACTCGGTAAAATATTAGGAGGATTAAAATGAGTATTAAACTTGGCATTAATGGTTTTGGCAGAATAGGTAGAATGGTCTTGCGTGCAGCTTTAGATAATCCGGATGTTGAAGTAACTGCAATTAATGACCTGACAGATACAAAAACAACTGCACATCTTCTTAAATATGATTCAGTCCACGGATCGCTCAATAAAAGTGTATCTGTAAAAGAAAATTCAATTATTGTTGATGATAAAGAAATAAAAGTGACTGCTTTTAAAGATCCGGCACAGATTCCCTGGAATAATACAGATACAGATATAGTCTGCGAATGCACAGGGTTTTTCAGAGACAGAGATAGTGCATCAAAACATTTTGAAGGCGGTGCTAAAAAAGTATTAATCTCAGCGCCGGCTAATAATCCTGATATTACAATTGTCATGGGTGTTAATGATGACATATATGATCCTTTTGCCCATAACATTATTTCCAATGCATCCTGTACCGCCAATTGTCTTGCGCCGGTTGCCAAAGTGTTGCTTGAAAACTTTGGTATCGTATCCGGTATGATGACAACCATTCATTCCTACACAGGCGACCAGAGAATTCTAGATTTTCCCCATAAGGACTTAAGACGCTCCAGGGCGGCAGCATGTTCCATGATTCCTACAACCACAGGCGCTGCAAAGGCTGTATCACTTGTTCTTCCTGAACTTGAGAATAAACTCAATGGTTTGTCTGTTCGTGTGCCGACTCCAAATGTTTCCATGATCGATTTTGTTGCAATAACACAAAAAGAGAATCTTACGATAGAAGAAGTGAACTTAGCCCTTAAAAAGGCATCTGAAGGAAACCTCACAGGCATTCTTGGATATTGTGACCTTCCTCTGGTTTCAATTGATTTCAATTCAAATCCGCTTTCATCCATTGTTGATGCCGGTTGTACAGATGTCATTAATGGCAATATGGTTAAAATTTTTTCCTGGTATGACAACGAGGCTGGATATTCAAACAGAATGATTGATCTTGCTGTTATGGTCGGTAAATCTTTTTAATTATGCAGCAGGAATATCTGTAGTCATAATTAAAATATACATTCAAGGTACCATTAAATTTTAAAGGATAGGGATATGTTTACAGTTATTGGAGAAAGAATCAATACAACTTTGAAGAAAGTGAAAGAAGCTGTAGAAAAAAGGGATGTGGAATATATCCAGAAAGATGTAAAAAAACAAACCGAATGCGGTGCAACCTACATCGATGTAAATGCGGGTGCCAGAATTGGTCATGAAGAAGAAGATATGAAATGGCTGTTAGACACCGTACAGGAAGCCACGGATCTTCCGCTTTGCCTGGATAGCCCTGATCCGAAGATTCTTGAAATAGCCTACACCATGGTAAAAAAGTCCCCTATGATAAATTCTATCAGCCTTGAAAAAGAACGTTTTGATGCCATGATCCCCTTTTTGAAAGGCAAAGAGTGCAAGATAATTGCCCTGTGTATGGATGATTCTGGAATGCCCAAGAGTACGGATGATATAGTAAACCGGGCCAAACGCATCGTACAGGAACTTGAAAATATAGGCATGAAAAGGGATGATATTTTTATAGATCCGTTAATTCAGCCAATAAGCGTTAACGGCAACAATGGAACAATGGTTATGGAATCTGTAAAAACGATTATGAATGATCTTGAAGGTGTTCATACAACCGGAGGCCTTTCCAACATATCCTATGGTCTGCCACAAAGAAAAATTATCAATCGTAGTTTTTTATTGATGATGGTGGCCAATGGATTTGATTCTGCTATAATGGATCCATTAGACAAAGATATCATGGCGGTCTTAAAAACCGGACAGATGCTTG